>Ga0209979_1003856_pt1 | contig 12861 bp, 5 predicted proteins | sample AnhtaG_FD_183114 | JGI IMG/M metagenome (GOLD analysis project Ga0209979, IMG submission 183114) | Deep subsurface microbial communities from Anholt, Denmark to uncover new lineages of life (NeLLi) - Anholt_01485 metaG (SPAdes) (version 2) | ecosystem: Environmental > Aquatic > Marine > Oceanic >...
TTCTAAGCTTCCCCAAAAATCAATATTAACTCTTTTACCTAACTAAAAGGAGGCAGGTAAATGAGGTGTTTTAAAGTCTTAGTACCTTTTTCTCTTCTTTTGATGGTCGCGGTCGGTAGTCTTCTCTTTGGTCAGACTCAGACGGGGACCATCACCGGCACGGTTGTTGATGAAACCGGCGCCGTGCTCCCCGGGGTAACCGTCACCCTCACCAGCCCTGATATGCTCGGGGCGAGGACGATGGTCACCACCGAAAGGGGGCACTACCAGTTTGTATCCCTTCCCCCAGGATTCTACGAAATCAAGTTCGAATTAGAGGGGTTCAGCACGGTGGAGCGCAAGGAGATCCGCCTAACTATTGGGTTCATCGCTCGAATTGATGTCACCCTGAGCATTGCCGCCCTGGAGGAGACCATCACCGTGACCGGGGAATCCCCGGTGGTGGATGTCAAGAGCGTTCTTAAGTCGACCACCTTCGATTCCAGCTTGCTGGACAACCTGCCCAGCGCCAGAGACCCCTGGGTGATGGTCGCCATGGCACCCGGGGCCCAAGCTTCCCTCTTCAATGTCGGTGGCACCGAGTCGTTTCAGCAGTATGGTGTCAGTGTCCACGGAGCAGGTGGGATGAACATCCAAATGGATGGGCTCGTTATCAACTGGACCGGTGGGTCTACCATGCTCTACTACGGATTCAGCATGTTCAAGGAGCTGGCTTTCCAGACCAATGCTCAGCCAGCTGAAATAGACAGCCCTGAGGTTACCTGGAACATGGTCACCGATTCCGGCGGGAACGAGTTCCACGGCAGTACGGACTTCCTCTTCATGAACGAGGGCATGGCAGGTACGAACGTCACCCCGGAGCAAAAAGAGGCGGGGATGACAGGTAACCCGGTTGACATAAGCTGGGACCTCGACCTCAACATTGGCGGACCGATAATGAAGGACAAGTTCTGGTTCTTCGGCAACGCCAGATACTGGAGGATGGACCAGGTCATGATTGGCGCCAAACAGATACCGGGTGCCAAACCGTGGTTAGACGACAACAGCATAAGAAACTTCTTTGGCAAGGCGACCTACCAGCTCAACCCCCGCAACACCATCACTTACAACTGGAACCGCAACTACAAATACCGCTACCATCGGCTGCCGGTCGACCCCCGCACCTGGCTGTGCGAGCCGGATGCCACCTATTTTCAGAACCAGATTTCCAACACCACTCAGGGGCAGTTGACCTCTATTATCTCCGACAAAGCCTTCCTGGATATCCGGGCGGGTGTCCAGTTCGGGACCTTCCCCCTGAGATGGCAGGATAATGTTGATACTGGAACCACCATCGGCAAGCGGGACATGGGCTACATGCTCTTCTATGATGCCCCTGAAACCCGCTTTTTAAACCCTCAATACCGCTTCTCGCTTAACAGCTCCTACTCTTACTTTGTGGACGATTTCCTCAGTGGTTCCCACAGCATAAAGACCGGGTTCCAGTTCGGGCGTTGCTTTGCCCGCTATGAAGACCGGACCAACGATTACGGCTTCTCCCAGCGCTATAATTATGGAGAACCCATGGAGGTCAGACTCTATAATTACCCGGTGGACACCGAAGCGATGTGGCACCAATACGGGGTCTATGTCCAGGACGACTTCACCCTCAAGGACCGGCTGACCCTGAGCCTGGGGGTAAGGTTCGACCGATACCACGGTTGGGTTCCCGCCCACACCAGCCCGGAAGGTCCCTGGTTCCCTGCACAGACCACCGAGAAGGTAGATAATGTTCCCTTGTTTAACAACATCGCCCCTCGCTTAGGCTTCTCCTTAGACCTCTTCGGCGACGGGAAGACCGCCATCAAAGGGAACTACAGCCGCTACTACGGGCGGATAACACACTCGATGATTTTAAATGTTGACCCCGCGGGAAGCGGCACTGACACCCGCACCTGGACCGACCTCAACGGAGACGATATCGCCCAGCTCGAGGAGATGGGACCCTCAACCGGCTGGAGAATAGGAGCTAGCCGGTCGCAGGACCCCAACTTACGCAACGACTATGATGATGAGTTCACCCTGGGAATAGAAAGAGAGGTAGCCAAAGAGTTTAACCTGGGATTGACCTACTATCACCGAAGAATGAGGGACAACTATAGTAACCAGAATGTGGCGATTGGCCCGGACAATTTCACCCCGGTGACCGTAGACAATCCCCTGGGAGGCACCCTCACGGTGTATGAGATCGACCCTGCCTATCGGGCGGCTTACCAAGCGGTCTATATGAACAACCCCCTGAGTGACTACGAATACAACGGGCTGGAGTTCACCTGGACCAAGCGCTACAGCCATGGCTGGCAGCTGATGGGCGGCTTCACTATCCAGCGGGCTTACGGAGGACTGGGAGGCGACCCCCACAATCCCAACAACATCATCAATCCCGAAGGTGCCGTTGGAAACGACTCCACCTATATGTTCAAGATGGTCGGCTCCTACCTGCTCCCCTATGACATTATGCTGGGTGGCAACTTCCGGTACCAGGTAGGGTATCCCCTGAGTGTTACTTTAAGGGTGCTTGGGTTCGAGCAGGGGTCCTACACGGTCAGACCAGATACGCGGGGTGACCACAGACTCGATAATCTCAGTATGCTCGACCTCAAGGTCTCCAAGACTTTGAACATTTCGGACTATAAGCTGGAGCTGATGGTCGACCTTTACAACATATTCAACAGCGGTTTCGCCCGCAGTCGGGTTACTGCCGTTGGATCTACCAGCATAACAGGGGCTACGCTTGGTGCTAACTTTCTTGACCCGACTACGGTCATCACTCCCAGAACCGTTCGTGTGGGCGCCAGGTTCACTTTCTAATTAAGGAGGTATAGTTAAGGGAAACCTGTACAGCGATTATCTGCAGCAGGATATAGGACTAAGGGGGGTCAGTTTTGACCCCCCTTTCTTTTGCAAATATTATCTTGCCTCTCCATACCAACCTAAAATGAGAGCGAAAGTAGAAAAAAGAGAAGTGCTCTTTGTCCTAAGAAATATGGCTTTATCATCGGGAAAAGAAGCAAGTGCGGGTTTTCAGAGTGAGGAAAGAGAAAGAAATTCTTAGTATAATCAGCAGAGATTTTTAAAAAGGGAGCGGTAGGTAAAGGGAGTTTTATTTTAATGCTTATGTTATTAGCGCGGGTCCCTTCTGTGCTTCCAGGGACGACCAGTCCTCTCACCAGTGAAGCCCTCCGCACCAGGACGAGCGTCACCACGACCAACGAATATGAGATTACCAGTTCATGTCAAACTTAACATGGGGAGGCAGCGGGATAATCCAAATAATTGGATAAATTGTTCAATATTTTGGATTATTTCCCCCCTGCACGGTGAGGGTCTTAGGCAGTTCCCTCTGTAAATTGTTGCAAATATTACGGTTAATTTTTTCGATTAAAATTTCAAACATTGGCATTGATTTTGCTTATTAGTATCTGGGGTAAGGGGAAGGTAGTGATATTTATCTAGTGTTTCTCTCCACATCGTTTCACCAGAGAGCTAGCCGGTAGAAGAAGTTCTAAGCTTCCCCAAAAATCAATATTAACTCTTTTACCTAACTAAAAGGAGGCAGGTAAATGAGGTGTTTTAAAGTCTTAGTACCTTTTTCTCTTCTTTTGATGGTCGCTGTGGGGAGTCTCCTGTTTGGTCAGACCCAGACGGGGACCATCACCGGCACGGTAACTGATGAAACTGGCGCCGTGCTCCCCGGGGTAACCGTCACCCTCACCAGCCCGGATATGCTCGGGACGAGGACGGCGGTCACCACCGAAAGAGGCCACTACCAGTTTATGATGCTTCCCCCTGGATTCTACGAGATCAAGTTTGAACTGGAGGGGTTCACCCTTATTGAGCGCCAGGAGATCCGCATCACTATTGGTTTTGTTGCTCGAATTGATGTCACCATGACCATCGCCGCTCTGGAGGAGACCATCACCGTGACCGGGGAATCCCCGGTGGTGGATGTCAAGAGCGTGCTTAAGTCGACCACCTTCGACTCCAGCATGCTGGACAACCTCCCCAGCGGCAGAGACCCCTGGTCGGCAGCCGCCATGGCTCCCGGGGTACAACCCGGCCTCTTCAATGTAGCTGGCACCGAGTCGTTTCAGCAGTATGATCTCACCTCCCACGGCGGAAGTGACTCTCAGAAGAGCTTCAACATTGATGGGCTCAATACCAACTGGCCCGGCCTTGGCGGCGGGGCTGTCATGATCTACTACGCCTTCGGTATGTACAAGGAGATGGCTTTCCAGACCAATGCCCTCCCCGCTGAGGTAGGCGAGGGTGGGGTCTACATTAATATGGTCACCGATTCCGGAGGGAACGAGTTCCACGGCGATTACATGATGCTCTTCATGAACCAGAACCTGTCCGCGGCGAACATCTCCCCGGAGCAGGAAGCGGCCGGGATTATAGCCAACCCCATCGACCTCAGCTGGGACAACAATGCCAACTTTGGCGGACCATTAATTAAGGACAAAGCCTGGTTCTTCTCCAGCTTAAGGTACTGGCGGATGGATATTGTTATGGCTTCCGCCTTCACCGCACCGGGGAAGCCGGTTCGGTTGGATGACAACATGATGCTCAACCTCTTCGGCAAGGCGACCTACCAGATCAACCCCAGAAACACCTTCATGTACAACTGGAACCGCAACTACAAATACCGCTATCATCGAGGCAGCCTCAGCGTTTATGAGGAAGACGAAGCCACCGCTCTTCAGGACCAGATTGGCAACTCCACTCAGGGGCAGTGGACTTCCATCATCTCCGACAGGGCTTTCTTAGATGTCCGCCTGGGATACATGTTCGGAACCTGGCCCATGCACGCGCAGAAGGGAATCACCGATGAGGACATCCAAAAGCAGGACATCGACCTTAATACCAGGTGGAATGCTGCGGACGACTACATGGAGAACCCCAACTACCGCCTCCAGCTCAACGCCTCCTACTCTTACTTTGTGGACGAATTCATGGCTGGTTCCCACAGCTTGAAGACAGGGTTCGTGTTCTCCCATCAGTTTAATGGCCGGGATTACTGGACCAACAAATATGGGATTTACTACCAGCGCTATCGCAGCGGGGTTCCTGTAGATGTCCGGCTCAGCAATTTACCGGTGCATATGGAATGCTATCTGGACACCTATGGGCTCTATGTCCAGGATGATTACACCCTCAAGGACCGCATCACCCTGAGCCTGGGGCTGAGGTTCAACCGATTCTTCGGATATATTCCCGCACACTCCAGCCCGGCTGGTGCATTTTTCCCAGAAAGGAGCACTGAGAGGATTGATGGGATTCCCGAATGGAATGTGTTATCCCCCCGCCTTGGCTTTTCCTACGACCTCTTTGGCGATGGGAAGACCGCCATCAAGGGGAGCTACAGCCGCTACTACCATCAGCCCGGCACCAGCATGCAAGAGAATGTTAATCCCATGACCACCGGCAGAGACACCCGAACCTGGACCGACCTCGACGGAGACGACTTTGCAGACCTCAATGAGCTGGGACCCTCAACCGGCTGGCGGTTGGGAACCAAGCGGGAGTATGACCCCAACACCCGCTCCGCCCATGAGGATGAGTTCACCCTGGGAGTGGAACGAGAACTGTTCACCGACTTTAACCTGGGAGTAACCTTCTATTACCGAACATACAGGGACGGTTGGGGCTCCTACAATGTGCTGCTTCGCCCGGAATACTTCACCCCGGTGACGGTAGACAATCCGCTGGGAGGAACCCTCACGGTATGGAACATCCTCCCCGAATATCGCACTCTCTACCAGGCGGTCTATGCCAACAACCCCCTGTACGACCGCGATTACAGGGGGCTGGAGCTCACCTGGACCAAGCGCTACAGCAAGGGATGGCAGTTGATGGGCGGACTCACCATCCAGCGGGATTACGGAGGACTGGGAGGCGACCCCAACGACCCCAACTCCCTCATCTTTAACGAAGGTCATAGAGGTAGCACCTCCCCCTATATTTTCAAGATGGTAGGCTCCTACCTGCTGCCCTACGACATTATGTTCAGTGGGCACTACCGGTATATGACAGGGTATCCCTCGAACCGCTACCTTTACATTTATGGCTTTAATCAGGGGACCTTCGATGTCAGAGCGGTTGAGCAGGGTAAAAACAGGTTGGAGGATAACAATCTGCTCGACCTCAGGCTCTCCAAGCTCATCCACATTAAGGACTACACCCTGGAGCTGATGTTCGACCTGTACAACAGCTTCAACAGCAATAACGCCACCCAAATAACGACGACTATCGGTCCTCGCCTCGGGATGCCGGTTAAGATCATTACCCCCAGAACCGCTCGCATTGGGGTTAAGTTCTCCTTCTAATGAAGAGGTATTAAAGAGAAGCTAAGAGGAACCTCGGCAGCGATTATCACCAGAAGTGTATGAAGAAGGGGGGTCAGGTTTGACCCCCCTTCCTTTTGGAAATGTTATTGTTCTTCCCCTTTTCCTACAAAAGTGATAGTAGCTACCCCGATGGCAAGCTGTTTATGAGCGGCTGGCTTCGGGGAGAAGAGCCCCTGTTTAACAAACCGGCTCTGTTGTAAGCCGATTATGGCAAGGGAAAAATCATTATGTTCGGTTTCACCCCTCAGAACCGCGCCCAACCCCACGGCACCTTCAAGCTCTTTTTCAACTCCCTGTACTACGGTCCAGCGGCAACATCCAGCAGATAAATTAAGCTGTATATTGCAGGGATTTTATGGTAACATTGGTTTAACTCCTGATATGGAGTTTAACCTTAATTTAAAAAGGAGGGTTTCCAATGAAGACCTCACGAAGGGATTTTGTAAAGGGTTCTCTGGCTTCCCTGACCTTGGTGGGAGGGGGAGTAGGTCTCTTGTCTGGGTGTGAAAAAGCCCCTACCCGTGCACCTATCAAGGGAGAATCAGAAAAATTGCTTATTACCAACCCTGACCATCCTCAACCTGCTACCTACGACCGGCTCCCGCTAAGCTGGTATAAAAACACCGTGAATCGTTTAAAAGAGAAGGTAGCTGAGAGGGGTGTTGATGCCATCGTGATTGGAGACAGCTGGAACATGACTTATTTTAGCGGTAATTTCATGACCAAAACAGAAAGGCCCTGCTGGGTGGTTTTTCCGGTGAAGGAGGATGCCATTTTCTGGTATAGTCCTGGTCTGGATCGGGACTTGGTTAAGTCCTGGTGGTGCACGGAGAATGAGTATTATTACGATTACCCTCATGCCGAAGGAGGCTATCCGGATCAAGGAAAGGTTGTAATGGGGCACACGGTTGACCTTTTTGAATGGCTGCTTGAAGGGCTAAAAAAGAGAGGGTTTGCAGACAAGGTCATCGGAGTTGACGCTGAATGGCCCGCATCTAAGATGGAAAAGGTCAACAAGATACTTCCCAGAGCGAAGATTGTGGACATCAGTGACATATGCATCAAGATGAGGATGGTCAAGACCAAGGAAGAAATTGCTCTAACCCAGCGAGCCATGAATTATTGGAGTAAGATTCATGCTTTTGCCCGGGATTACCTGTTGGAGAGAGGGACAGATGCCACCGACTTTGAAATCAGGCATGCAGCGGTAGAATATGGAACCAATCTAATCCTCAATGACATTAAGAGAGATGGGAGGCCGCATACTGCTGTAGGCATAAGACTCGGTATTGGTTGTCGCACAGGAACCGGCACCGCTTATCCTCATCCCAACCAGTTCCATCACAACAGGGTTAAGAAAGGAGATGCTCTTCAGATAGCTGGCTCGGTTAAGATAGGTGGCTACGGAGGAGAACAGTACCGCTATTACCAGATAGCGCCCTGGGATGCTCATCGAGAGAAATTATGGGAGGTAGTCACGGAAACTGTGCGTATCCAGGAGAGGGAATCTAAAGCCGGGGTAACATGCGCTGAGGTTGCCTATAAAATTCATAAGTATCAAGTCGAACAGGGGGTGACCAAACAGCTTTATCATCGTCCTGGCCATGGACAGGGGATGGAAGGACACCAGTCTCCCCATATTGCTTTAGGAGATATGACAGTCCTGGAAGAAGGGATGACCTTCAGTGTCGAACCTGGCTTGTATGATCCCGAAAACGACTTTGGCTATAATCCCAGCGACACTTTATTGGTGACCAAAGAGAAGGGAGTGCTCATGGGTAGTGTTCCTTACTCTAAGGAGTGGATGTTCTTGAAGCTGTAAAAGGGGTTAGCGCTCCAGCTTGCCGTTGACCACCATATCCTTCAGTTTTAATTTGCCCTTGAGGCTGGGGTTAGCCAACAGGGCGAAGAAAGAGATCTTTTTATCCTCGAGGGGAGGGGTTTACCGTTCTCTTCTCGAAGGAAGATGAAGAGGGCGATTCTCTTGTTCTCCCTGGTGGGAGGTAGTCGAGCAATCGAATTCTCTTCGGGGTCATGGTGTGGAGATAGGTTTCCTCCAGTATCTTCTATATGATTACTACAGTAGAATTAAACTTGCTTTGGGTTACCTATATCAAGGGGATCTTTCTGTTGTCAAAGAAAAGGGTTGAAGCCTTGATGATGTGAGAACACCGGAAGAAACCGAAGTTAAAACAGAAGATGTGCTCCTTATCGTCAACAATATGGCTTTATCATCGGGAAAAGAAGCAAGTGCGGGTTTTCAGAGTGAGGAAAGAGAAAGAAATTTCCTGCTGAAATCACCAAGATTTTTGATTTGAAAAATTTCAAAATAGTGTTAAAACGAAGCGATTATAATCTGGAATGGATAATTCCGTTAAAGCGCGAAGCCGGACTCGCAAATCTCATCGCCCAGGATCTGAGGAGGGGTAGCGGAAAGGAGGTTAGGGAAAAGATATCGAGTGTTGAGCACCGAAAATATCGGAAACAGATAGTTCTGAGGTGCACCCTTGAGGGTTCTACTCACCAGTTATCAAACCTGACGGAGACCATGAGAGAAAATGGTCTTCGGTCAATTAATTCAGGGTTCCCATATGAAGGACCCAAGGAGGTCTCAAATGTTACCAGATAAGAGCAGGTTAATGGCTCACTTAGTGATGATTACTGCGGTGGCTCTTTTCGTCTTTGCCGGGTATCTACCGCAAGGCTACGCCCAGCAGGTCAACCCTGATATATTTGAACAGCTCAAGTATCGCCACATTGGTCCCCCGGGCAACCGACTGTGTGCGGTGGTTGGTGTACCAGGCGACCCTAATATCTGCTACGCTGGAGCGGCTTCAGGAGGGATATGGAAATCTATCGATGGGGGCATCAATTGGGAGCCCATTTTTGATGACCAGCCGGTTTCCTCCATCGGTTCTCTGGCTATTGCTCCCTCCGATCGCAACATCGTCTGGGCGGGGACCGGCGAAACCTTCATCCGCAGTAACATCTCTATCGGTAATGGCGTCTACAAGTCCACCGATGCTGGCAAGACCTGGAAACATATGGGTCTGGAGAAGACCGGCAGGATAGGGAGGATGGTGATCGACCCCCGTGATCCCAATATTGTTTTTGCTGCTGCCATGGGTCATTGCTACGGGCCCCAGCCCGAGCGAGGGGTCTACCGCACCACCGATGGGGGCAAGACCTGGGAGAAGGTGCTCTTCGTGGACGAAAAAACCGGCTGCGCGGATATCGCCATGGACCCCAACAATCACCGGATTCTCTTTGCTGGAATGTGGCAGTTGGATATCAAGACCTGGGGAAGGGAGAGCGGTGGACCGGGCAGCGGTATCTACAAGTCTCGGGATGGGGGCACTACCTGGAAGCGGCTCACCGGTCATGGACTGCCGAGCACCGAAGTGGGGAAGATTGCGGTTGCCGTGGCTCCTAACAATTCCAATCGGGTCTATGCCTTGATTGAAACCGGCGATGGCGTGCCTCAGGAGGGAAAGGAAGTCGGCAACGGCGTGCTCTGGAGGTCAGACGATGGGGGTGCGAACTGGGAACTGATCAATTATGACCACACTTTAAACGAGCGACCTCATTACTACTCGCGGTTGGCGGTGGCACCAGACGATTACAACGAGGTTTACGCCGTCGCGGGTCGGCTTACCGTGTCGCTCGATGGCGGCGAGACGTTCAAAAGATTTCCCATGGAAGGTGGCGACAACCACGATATGTGGATTGATCCCACCAACCCCAACCGGATGATGGTAGGCAACGATCAGCACGTTAGCATCTCCGTCAACCATGGGCAATCCTGGCACGGAATTACACTTCCCATTGCCCAGATGTATCATGTGGCTGTCGACAACCGGATCCCTTACTATGTCTACGGTAACCGGCAGGATGGCCCCTCCACCCACGGTCCCAGCAATAGCCTGACCGGGAGAGGAATCCCATCAGGAATGTGGAGCCACGTGGGCGCCTGTGAATGTGGCTTTGCCATTCCCGATCCGGTTGACAACAACATCGTCTGGTCGGGCTGCTTTTGTGCCGGTTTCACCCGATGGGATCGGCGCACGGGCCATGCCCGGTCAGTCAAAATTTGGCCGGAATATTACTCGGGTTGGGCGGCTAAAGACCTGAAGTATCGCATTCAATGGACCTTTCCCATCGCCATCTCACCGCACGACCACAACAAAGTCTATACTGGCAGCCAATATGTACACCAGACCACCGATGGGGGGCATAGCTGGAAGGTTATCAGTCCCGACCTGAGCACCAACGACAAGACCAAGCAGGGGCATTCAGGGGGGCTTAAATTTGACGACATCGGTGTCGACTATGCCTGCGTCGTCTTTGCCATAGCTGAGTCGCCCCTGGAAGAGGGATTAATCTGGGCGGGCACCAATGATGGGCTGGTGCAGGTGACCCGGGACGGCGGCGCTAACTGGACCAATGTTACTGGCAACATCCCCAATTTGCCGCCCTGGGGCACGGTAAGCAACATAGAACCCTCCAGGTATGATGCCGGCACCTGCTACATCACAGTGGACTTCCACCAGGTGAACAATCGGGATCCTTTTGTCTATAAGACCACCAACTATGGAAAGAGCTGGAAGTCTATCAGCTCGGACATCCCCAGGAGCGTATTTAGCTATGCCCATTGTGTGCGGGAAGACCCGGTGCGGAAAGGGCTGCTATATCTGGGGACGGAAAATGCCCTGTATGTTTCCTTCAATGATGGTGATAATTGGGTTCCTCTGCAAACTAACCTCCCCCACGCCCCGGTGCACTGGCTGGTTATCCAGGAGCATTTTAACGACCTGGTGGTAGCCACCTATGGGCGAGGCTTTAGGATTATGGACGACATCACCCCGCTTCAGCAGCTTACCCAGCAGGTTCTCAATTCCAATGCCCATCTATTTGCTCCGAGGCCGGCTTACCGCTTCCTGGGCGTAGGCTCACCAATGGGCACTGGAAATATGGGCCATGCAAATGACCAGTGTATTGGGGAGAATCCTCCCTATGGGGCTTCTATTAATTACTATTTGAAGTCCGCTCCCAAGGGTGATGTCAAGATCACCATCCTGGATGAGAGGGGTCAAACGGTGAGAGCACTCCAGGGAACCAAGGAGCCCGGCATCAACCGAGTCATGTGGGACCTGAGGCATGAGCCATCGAAGGAGGCTAAGCTGAGAACCAACCAGCGCTATGCCCCCCACGTAGTGGTCGACCCACATACAGGATGGCGACCTATGCCCAGAGGCGGGACTATCAGACCTCGGGCAGTGCCTGGGAGCTACACGGTGAAACTTACTGTTGGTGAACAGGAATTCAGCCAGAAGCTCACCGTGAAGAAGGACCCCAATTCAGCCGGAAGTGAGACGGATATTCGGGCTCAAGTAAACATGTCGCTGGAGCTTCGGGATAATCTCAACTCTGTGGTGGATGTGATTGATCAAATCGAATGGATGAGAAAGCAGATTTATGATGTCACTGCACTCCTGGAGGGAGACGAAAGCGCTGAAGAGGTCATAAGTGCGGGCAAGGAACTCGACAAAAAGCTGATAGCCGTGGAAGAAAAGCTCTTCCAAATGAAAAAGACGCCAGGCGCAGACTCTTGGCGTTGGGAGACGATGCTCTACGGCAGGATCACGCATCTTGCTTCAGAACTGGAAAGTACATGGGGAGGTGTAGGCTCGGATTTCCCACCGAACACTCAAATGGTTGAGGTGCATGAATTGTTTAAAAAGCGACTGGCGACCTACCAGGGTCAGCTTAACGAGCTGCTCAACAAAGACATCCCGGCTTTCAACAACATGCTCAAGGAGAAAAATATCGGCAACATCTTTACCGGAACCCCCTGAGCCGCTTCTCTGCGCAGTGCTTCTATTACCACCCCGTGCAGCGAAACCTGCACGGGGTGGTAGTTTTTTATGTTATGTAAAAAGGGATAGAGGACCATTTAATAACCTGAGGTTGAGGAAATCTTTTTTACCTGTGCATTGAATCTGGCGCGCAATTGCTAAACAAAACTCGGCAGATAGAAATACTTACCGACAAATAGAGAGCTTACTCTCCGCTTTACCATAAAACCCCTTCTACCCACCCAGTCCTTTCTCCCCAGTAAATAGAGCCCTGCATCCCTCTTCATTTTATCCTCCTCCTCTTCTCCCAAAAATAGAGATAGGGGTTTATAAAAGTGGATAACCCCCTCTTGGTTTAATGGTTTAAAGTGAGTATAATACTCACCAAAAAGGTGAAACAACCAAAAAGGAGTGATCATATAATAAAGCAAACGATGTTACCTTTCAAGTTAAAAATGAGTAAAGAGGATATTACTCCCCGCTCAGGGTTAGTCCTCTATGCCGAGTTTTTGTGGGCTATTGGGATTAAGGAGATGGTTCAGCTATATATGCCCGCTCCCGGTTCCAACCGGGGCTATGGTGCCTGGCAGTTTATCGAGCCTTTGATGCTCTATGGT
>Ga0209979_1003858_pt1 | contig 12858 bp, 11 predicted proteins | sample AnhtaG_FD_183114 | JGI IMG/M metagenome (GOLD analysis project Ga0209979, IMG submission 183114) | Deep subsurface microbial communities from Anholt, Denmark to uncover new lineages of life (NeLLi) - Anholt_01485 metaG (SPAdes) (version 2) | ecosystem: Environmental > Aquatic > Marine > Oceanic...
GCGGCGGCGCGTGCCTTGACGCCGTCAGCCTGGTCGAGCAGCTCCGCGAGCACGGGCCTCTCGAAAAGCTCCAGTCGTATCTCCTGCATCTGCGCTTTGAGCGCGTCGCGGCTGTGTCTGTAGTCCTGGTAGCTGCTCGGCCTCTCCGGCAGCGTGATCTCGGCCGTGCGCGCCGTGTACCTCTCCGGCGTCGGCGGCGCGTACTCCAATAGAGATAGATCCGCTCGGCCTATTCTGATCTCCGGCTCGTCGGCGTCCACTCGCAGGCGCCCGAGCAGTACCTGTTCCAGCGCCTGCTCGATCTGCTGCAGGTTCCCGGGGAAGCGACCGGCCGCGGCGTCCTGAAAGAGGGCCTCGCGAGCGTCGGGCTCTATCACCGCGCGCTTCTGATACATCGTCGTCATGAGCGCCTCAATGAGGTCGAGGATGCGGGAGCAGAACAGCGCAAAGGGGACGCGATCGAGCGACACGAGCTCCACGCCGATGTGCTCTACGGCAGCCTCCGGAGGGATATCGAGCACGGGCTGCAAGTCCGTGCATGTCAGGAAGATGGGGGCCGGGCGAGGAGCGCGCACCGTGTCGCGTAGTCGCTGCATGAGCTCCATGCGCTGGCGGGGCAGCAGGCGATGGAAGCCGGCGAAGATCACGGCCTGGTGCTCGTCGGCAAGCCACTGCCCTATGCGCTCCATGGCGGCGTGATACACTCGCGAATCACCCAGCGCTCTGATGATGTCGCAGTCCACCGTGTTGTAGGGGATATCACGACCGCTGCGATGCAGTATCTCGCGGCAGGCCGCCCACCGGCCGCTGCTCGACGGGCCGGTCACAATGACGAGATACGGATCGTGCTGCTGCTTTGCGGCCAGTGCGTCCATGAGCGTCTCGGCGGCTCGTGTCGGGGCGTAGCTGAAGCATCCACCGTACACGCGCGCGTCGAGCATCCCCGCCTCGTACTCGCCGTTGGCGGCCGCTCCTCGGTATGCGGTGCGGTCGGCGAGGAACGTGTCGAGCACCGCGTTGAGCAGGTACGTGTGGCCGAGAAACGAGCTCTCTATCTGCAGAGGCGGCGGCCCATCGGCACGCTCCTGCCACAGCTCGCGAAGGCGCTCCAGCGCGCGATACTCCGCCCGAGCGCAGCGCTCCGGCGCCGTTGCCAACTCCGGAGCGAGCCGCGAGAGCGCACGATCCAAGCCGGATTCGCCGAACATGCGGGCCCGCTCCCACATCATGCGGCGGTAGGCGACGATCATCTCCGGCAGAGCCACGAGGAACACCGGGGGGTCGAGCTGCTTGCCGCTGCGAGCGAGGTGCTCCTTGAGCCGCAGCAGGTGGTCGAGCGCCATCTCGGCCGCTGCCTCGGCAACGGCCTCCGCCGGATCCTGCCCGGATGGGACCTCGGGCGCCTCGCAGGAGAGCCGGTGGCCGACGGCGCGAAGGTTGGTGATGACGACGAACTGTCGCGGGCCTTGTGCCCCCTCCGCAACCTGCTCGAGCATATCGAACTGCTGCGGCAGATGCGAGATGGGCGCCTCCGACACCGGCCAGAACCGGCCCCGTGGCGCAAAGGCGGCATGGGCCACATTCCTGCCGGCGCCGATCATGGCGCAGAGCAGTTGGTATCTGTCACTCGAGGGTGCGCCGGACTTCTCTGCTTCTGCCATTCGTGAACGCTCCTGGGTGCGAGTGTTGCTTCAGTAGCCGGGTGCCAGGGCACGCATCACTGCCTAGCCCGGCGAAGTGTCGCCAGCTTCTCGGCGAACCCGGACGCCTTCACCGCCTGTGCTGCAAGCGCATTGGCGAATTCCGCCCGCGTGTACAGGTCCGACTGGCCGGGGGCTGCGAGAAAACTCGCGAGAAAGATGTCGCCGGCCGAGTTCGAGAAGACGCTCCCTTCTGCGAGGGGCGCCGGGATGTGCACCGTGTCGGCGCCGGGCGGACAGAGAAAGCACCCGGCCTCGCCCGCAGTGGCGACGATTGCCGGGCGGTCGTCGGGCAGCTTCCACAGCACCCGAAGGCGCTGCACGGCATCGCCAACGAGCGCCGCTTCGGCGGGCACCTCCGAGCCCAGGCCACTCAGGAGTCCCAGTTCGCCCAGGTTGGGAAAGAAGCAGTCCATCGACCCGGCGAGCCGTCGGAGAACGGAGAAGGCTTCCGCCGGAGCGTCGGCATTGTAGTTGGCATCCAGCACACAGAGGGAGCGTGGCGTGCTGCTGGTTAGGCCCTCGAACCACTGCAGGAATGTGCCACTATGCAGGCACGCAGCCTGGAAGTAGCCGGACACGACAACGATGTCGTGAGGGCCATCGGGTGGTGCCGGCAGCTCCGCCAGCGGTCTCGTCGGGTCGTCGGCGAGGAATCCGCGGTTGCCGTCCTCGAAGGCGAGAATCGCGCTCAGAGTCGGCGTGCACGGCAGAGGCACGACCTCGATGTGCTCTTCACGCAACGCCTGTTGCAGCGCAGCGCCCCACTGGCCGGCCGCCGGGATCATGAGGGTGATACGGTAGTCGCTGCGCAGCGCGCGAAGAGCCCGGGCGCAATAGACGCAAGAGCCGCCCCAATCCACCGGCAGCTTTGCCCAGCGGAGCTCGTCGGGCCGGGGCAGCTCGGAGGAGGCCACGGTCACGTCGAGGGCCGCATCGCCGATAAGCAGGACACTCGTCATGGGCTTAGGGAACGCGCTGCATTCATCAGTTTTTGATTGTTATGCAGTCAATATATGACTGCGACGACTCGCAGGAGTCATACGTTAACATACCATGGCGTCTGGGTCAAGCGGCAATGGAAGCATCAAAGGGTCCTGCGAAACCCCAGAGGGTGCGATACCCCAATTCTGCGGGGGGCTTACCTCAATGACGAAGGTGCTGACTGGTGGATCACATTAGGAGGGGATATTGGCTCACAGGGACAATGCCACGAACATCTCTGGGAGTTAGGCCCCCAGGGCACCAAGCGAGGGCCAAACTTAGCGATACTTCCGCTTCAGAGCTGGGTCGCCGTTCACGCGAAGGCCGTACACCGGATAGCCATCATACGTCCGCTTGCTGCGGAATTCGAGGCTCTTGATTCGCGCCCAGTATTGCTGCAGATAGGAGTAGTCATAGCCCCCTGGGAGTTTGCGCAGGTAGTAGTGGAACTGATTGGCGTAGACGATGGATGCGACATTATCAGCGATTTGAAGCCCGGCTGTAAGCCGTGAGTCCGCGAACAAGGGGGCTTCAGCGAGATTCGTGAGCAGCCGTCCAGTATCGTGGCCGAAGACATATGAGAGGTACGAACTTCCAACCTGAAAATCCTGCCTAGCCTCTCTGCCGCGGGATCGCGAGTCCATTATCATGATGCCGTGCTGAAAAGCATGATGCTCCGAGAGGTGGATGCTGAAGCGATCCGCCAACTGCTGCACGGCACTCGTGTATAAGCCGACAGAGGAGGCGGCTGTGCTCGGCTCCTTGATGAAGACGATTGCGAAGACCCTTGCATCCCATTGTTCTAGCCCGTTCAGCAGTTCATGCGTAAATGCTTGGCGGCGAGCGCTCTCCTTGTTCCTTGGCGCAGTAAGGTCATTTCCTTTCGCCTCCCAATGCTCGGGGCGGGCTAGACCCGGCGCCGCCATTTCGGCCGCGAAGTACTTCCGCTTGAGGTTCAGATACTCCCGGTCGATGTTCCGCCATTCATCCAGTGCCAAAGCGACACCACCCAAGACGAACAGGGGTGTCTGCCCAGCTTGGAGCGGCACGTCGTGTTTGTGAGGACTACCAGCCTCATCAACGTATAGGACGCATGTGTCCATGATCCCCGCCCCAAACAAAGAAGGTAGCCCGCCCATCAGGCGGACTACCTGGCTGTGCACAGGCACTCTACAGTGGCTTGAGTGGGCTCTCCCACTACGCTGAGCACACTTGACTTATACCCCAAAGGACCGAAGAAGTCAACCCATTTCTGCCACTTTTTTCCTACCCGTCCAGAGGGGGCTAAAGGCCCCCTCTGGACGGGGGTTCGGCACAGGGCTTTCTTTGTGCTACACCCCCTGCGAGAGCACGAGCGTCCTCTGGTTGACAGTGTATGAGGAAGCGATCCGTTCGTGATCGAATGCAGCCAACTGCCCGCCCGTCATGAAGTTGTCCCGTACCACATAGTCGAGCTTGTCCACGTCGCAAGGCGAGCTGAGAAGGTGAATGGCGGCGTTCTGCGGCCAGGCATCAGGGTCTCTGTAAGTTTGCCCGGTGATCATCCGGCACAGCAGCTCGAGATCCACCCCGCTGGCCTCCAGGTTATCTGCGAAGCGATCCACGGCAACCAGAGCGCTCATTGCCTCGTGGGGAGCACAGTTCTCAGTCAGCCCAATACCATACTCATCCTTCAGTCTACGGAGGGCCCCCGAGCGGTCGTAGTACTGCTCACAAAGGTGAGAAAACGGGGCGTGCCCCACGTCGTGCAAGAGCAGGGCTGCGTCTATGGTGGGACAGAGCTCCTGGATCTCCCCCCATACTGTGCACCCGGCGCTCTGCTGAATTCCGGACAGCGCCCGTCGACCGAGCACGAGCACGCCCAGAGAGTGCTCGAAGCGGGTGTGGTTCGTACTGGGAAAAACGTCCTGCGAGGTCAACTGCCGGATCCGTTTAAGCCGTTGGAACTCGGGCGTGTCGATGAGCCGGATGAATCTATCCTCTAACTCCAGGTACCCGTAGACGATGTCACGGATGATCTTACTCACTCGGCGCCCCCACTGCCTCCTTGACGGCCGAGGTCAGTTCGAGCAGTGCGTCCTCGTCGAGATTCCGGCGGATGACAGCCGCGGGTTGATGGTCCTCGAACAACCCGAGGCCAGCCCTGCTCAGCTTCAGCCCCTGAGCGGGCGTATCTTCTTCCTCGACGAAGCCGTTTGACAGCCAGTACCACAGGCTGCGTTCGAATTGCTCGCTCCAAACATTCCCGCAATACGGACTCCGCAGGAATGCCTCCACCACATAGCCTGCCTCTCTCAGAGCGTCGACCGCTTGCCCGACACGCCGCATAAGTTCGTGGAGCGGCAACGACTCTTCTGCCTGCTCCAGCGTCTGCAGCAGCAGCTGTGTGGCCGTGATAGCCGGCTTTGTGCTTTCGGGTTCGGGCATTTGACGACTCCTCTCTCAGCCTTCATCCGGCTGCCAAGTATTCGACGCCCGCCCACCCCATCCCTTCTCCACCCACGACTCTTGCAGACCGGGGCGCGCAGGCTACCGGGGCACTCCCGACTCCGTTATACCACTAGACCGGGGACGCGATGCGGCCGTCGCCACGCTGCACGAGCCGCGTACGACCCCGCCAGGCCACCCAACTGAGCCAGAACCCGGCGCTTGCTCCCGGCAGGCGCCGACCTACTTGCTCACCGGGCGCGAGCTCATTACCATTCGGCCGATCTGGCTGCCAGCACAAACGCCCGGACGGCCTCCGGGGACCTTATGCCCGGCGATGACTCGACGCCGCTGGCCACGTCAACGCCAGCGGGACGGACGGCGGTCACAGCAGTGGCGACGTTGTCGGGCCGCAGGCCGCCGGCGAGAAAGACGGGCGTGGACGAGTGTTCCACAGCCGCCCTGGCTGCATCCCAATCACTCGTCAGACCCGTGCCGCCTCGCAGGTCGGGAGAGGCCGCCGTGTCCAACAGGATGACGTCGGCGCCGGCGGCGGCATAGGCAGCCATGCGCTCGGCCAGGGGTGGCTCATCCGCTGCAGCGCCAGCCGCGGGCTGGTGCAGGACCTTCCACACCTGGCAGGGCAGGCGCTCCTTGAGGCGCTCGACCACCTCGACCGTCTCCCGTCCGTGGAGTTGGACGGCGAAGGGTGCGAGTGCATCGTGCGCCGCTTCTATCTGTTCCATTGTGGCGCCCAGGAACACGGCCACGAGCGGGACAGTACACGCCTTCCTGACGCGTGCGGCCTCGTTCAGGCTCAGCGAGCGAGGCGATTGCGGGACGTCCAGTATGATGCCGGCGAAGTCCGCTCCGGCCTCCGCCACCAACCGGAAGTCCTCCGGCGTCTTATTGCCGCAGATCTTCACTTTCATGTCTATGCGCCAATCACCTGTTGCAGGACCCGCAGGAAGTTGCCACCGAGCACCTTGGTGATGATGGTTTCGCTCAGCCCGCGGCGCAGCATGGCCTCAGTGAGCTCCGGCAGGAGGCCGACGTGCGCCGGCACCGGGACCGTGTCGCGGCCCATGCCGTCGAAGTCCGCCCCGATGCCGATGTGGTCCTCGCCGATGAGGTCGATCACGTACACGATGTGATCCACGACGCAGTCGAGAGTGCCCCCCTCGTCCTGCTGCACGAACTTGGGCACGAAAGAGATGCCAATGACGCCGCCGTTGTCGGCCAGCGCCCGGAGCTGATCGTCGGTGAGGCTGCGCCAATGCGGCGACAGCGCGAAGGCGTTGCCATGGGAGAACACAACGGGCGCCGTGCTCAGTTCCAGCGTCTCGAAAAACGTGGCGTCGTTGGCGTGGGCCAAGTCAACAGCGATGCCGAGGCGATTCATCTCGCGCAGGGCCTCGCGGCCGAAATCGGTGAGGCCGTTGTCGAACTGCCGGGCCTCCTCGCGATCGGCGGGGGTACAGAAGTCGAAATGGCTGCGTTCCTTCTGCAGGCCATGATCCTCCGGAGCCTCACCATGCGTGAGGCCCGCGACGCGCACGCCCAGTTGGTGGAGCAGTCGGAGCGTCGCAAGCTCAGCGCAGAGGCAGGTGCTGCTTTCCAGTTGGCATATCAGGGCGATCTTGCCATCGACTTTCGCCCGGCGAATGTCCTCGGCGGTACGGGGAACGACGAAGTCGTCGGGGTATCTGTCCACATGCTGGTGGACGGCGTCCAGAAGGCGCAGAGCCTTCACCAGGTCCGTATCGCCCACCATCGAGAACAGCGCCGTCACTCCCCCGGCGCGCAGGCGAGCCAAGTCAACGTGATAGCCGGGTGCGTCTGGGACAAAGTCCATGGCGTCGCTTCGGGCCATGCGGGCGATGAGACTATCGTTGTGGCCGTCGATGATGATGGCCCTCTCGTGCACGGCTTGTGCTTCTGGAGTTGCCTGCTGCATCACTCGCGTCTCCCCATATTGCTGCAGTTCGGTTCATGCGGCAGTGTATTGCGAGGCTCTGCCGACGATTGTCGAAGGCATTGATTGGTCATGTCCACCCGCAGCACCTGCTCCAGCCTGAGAGTTCCCGAAAGCATTCCGCTCACAGCCCAGGGCTGCTGGGAGGGCGGGGCCCGGGAGGAGGAATGTGTGCCGGGGTGCGGAACACATGGATGGCAGGCCCGGGCCGCACCGGGCAAGCCCAGGGGCGCGCCTTAAATCATCTATGGAGGGTATCGAAATGCGAGTTCTCATCGCCGTAACGTTGTTCCTCGGCATGACGCTGTGTCTGGCTCCGAATGTGGCAGCCGAGCCGAGTCTGAACGGCTATACGGGGCTGATCTTTGCACCAACAGCGCAGGTGGCAGCGCGCGACTACATCGAGGTGGGCCTCAACAGCCGCGAACTGGAGGACTTCGACAACGTCACGTGGCTGGCCAATTTCGGGGCGAACGAGGGGCTCGAGGTGGGCTTTGCCAACATCGAGCTCTCGAGCCAGGAAGAGGACACGGTCATCAACGGCAAGTATCAGTTGAGGAAGGAAAGTGGCGATCAGCCAACGATTGCCGTCGGCGTGTTCGACATCACGGACGCGATCGATGCCACCGTGTATCTGGCTCTCTCGAAGAGCTATGGCAAGGAGCTGGGCGAGGTCCGCGGCAAGCAGACTCGATTGCTGAGCCTGCACGGGGGCTTCGGTGGCGGCCTCATTGATGGGTTCTTCTTCGCCGGCGAGGTGCAGATCGGCAAGGAGGTCACGACGCAGCTCGAATGGGTCAGCGACGAGCTCAACGCCGGCGCCGTCCTCCGGCCCTGCGAGCACTTCAGCGTCGGCGCCGCCTGGATCGACTTCGACGACGTCGCGGCAACCGTGAGCATGACCTTTCAGCTCAAATAGGCTTCTGCACCGTGGGCACTGGCCTGGACTGACGCCCCGCTGCTGTGAGCGGGCGGGTTGCGTTCGTCTCATGACGGTTGCGGACCGCTGCGGGGTATCATTCTCGCCCGGAGATGTCTGCCATGGCTGAGCACAAGGTCGCCCTCGCCGTTGGCGCCCATCCCGACGACGTGGAGTTCGCGATGGCGGGTACGCTGGCGCTGCTCGGCGATGCTGGGTACGAGTGCCACATCTTCACCGTCGCGAACGGGAGTTGCGGTACCGTCTCCCATAGCCAGGAGGAGATCATTCGCCTCCGCAGAGATGAAGCCCGTGCCGCAGCGTCCCTGATCGGAGCCACGTATCACCCCGGTCTGGTCAACGACATCGAGATCTACTACGAGGACGGCCTCCTGCGCCGGGTGACGGCGGTAGTGCGCGAAGTTCAACCCGAGATCGTCCTGCTGCCCTCGCCGCACGACTACATGGAAGATCACCAAAACACGAGTCGCCTCGTGGTGACGGCGTGCTTCTGTCGGGGCATGCGCAACTGGATCAGCGACCCGCCCAGGGATCCCACCATGCAGGACGTATACCTGTACCACGCGCAGCCGCACAGCAGCAGGGACATTATGCGCAACCCGGTAGTGCCGTCGCTGTTCGTGGACGTGACCGACAAGATCGACCTCAAGGAGCAAATGCTGCGCTGCCACGCTACGCAGAAAGAGTGGCTGGATGTGAGCCAGGGAATGGACTCGTACCTGGCGGCGATGCGCGACGGGTGCGCTCGTGTCGGGAGGATGGCGCCCCATCTGGTACCGTACGCTGAGGGCTTCAGACAGCACATGCACGCGGGCTTCTCGGCCCGGGATGGGGATCGGCTGAGCGACGTGTTGGCGGACAAGGTCCAGCGGGGCCCAGACTGGCGGTGAGTCATGCCGACGAGCCGATACTGCCGACGGCAATTCCTGCGCGCTGCCGCCGGGACGGCAGCGTTATCGCTCCTTGGGGGTCGGGACGCGGAGGCTGGGCCGCAGCAGCCGAATCTCCTGTACGTCTTCAGCGATCAACACCGGGACTGCTCCCTGCCAGGGGAGCCCTTCTCCGACATCCAGGCGCCGAACATGACGCGTCTGGCGAAGGAGGGCGTCCGGTTCCGAAATTGCATCTCCAACTACCCTGTCTGCTCGCCCTACCGCGCCACGCTCATCACCGGGAAGTGGCCCTATCACTCCGGCGTGATCGACAACGGCATTCGCGTCGTGAGCGATGGCAACTCGTTCGGCGACGTGTTCCGGAGGGCCGGCTATCGCACGGGCTATGTCGGCAAGTGGCACCTGCAGGGGCGGGGCGGAGTGTATGAGGAGCCCGGCCCTGGTCGGCACGGCTTTGACTGGTGGCGCGTCTGGTACAGGACGAACAATCACTGGGATACGTCGTTTTACTTCGAGGACAGCCCAGACGCAAAGCGCACGCCGAAGGGCTACAACGCCACGCTGATGGCGGACCAGGCGCTGGACTTCATCCGCCGCAATCGGGATGCGCAGCCCTGGTGCCTGTTCCTGTCGCTCAATCCACCGCACTCCAACTTCCTCGATGCGCCGGACGAGCAGAAGCAGCTTTACGATCCGGCCGCTCGGCCGTGGCGGCCCAACGTCGCGGAAAGGCGGCGGCAGAACGAGCGCCTGCGTGCGACAGCGCAGGGGTACTCCGCCCACATCACTGCGGTGGACAAAGAGCTCGGTCGCCTCCTGGGCGCACTGGACGAGACGGGGCAGGCTCAGAACACCATCGTCGTATACACTGCGGACCACGGCGAGATGCTGGGCTCCCACGACCGCACGGGGAAGCGGCTGCCATGGGAGGAGTCCTGTCGGGTGCCGTTCTTCGCCCGCTGGCCCGGCGCGATACCGGCGGGACGCGAGGTCGAGGCGATGCTGGGCGCGATCGACATCATGCCATCGCTGTGCAGTCTCGCCGGGCTGCCTGTTCCGGCCACGTGCGACGGCCTTGACCTCTCGCCGGCGTTCCGCGGCGAGCCGGTGCGAGAGCCGGAGTCGCAATTCCTCATGCACATTGACAAGCACCACGCCTCAGGAGGCATTAAGCACCCCGCACCGCTGTTTCGCGGGGTCCGCACGAAGCGCTATACGTATGCGCGGTGGCCGGACGGCCCGTGGCTCCTGTACGACAATCAGGAGGATCCGTTCCAGCAGCACAATCTCATCGATGACCCGACACGGAAGGCCCTTGCATCGGAGCTGGAGGGGCTGGTCCAGGATTGGCTCAACACGACGGATGACCCCGGCGATCTGACGCTGGCGAACGCGTAGCGGCCGCAGCGCGGCACAGCCAGCTTTGCTCAGGCTACAACGAGGCCGCATCAGCTACCCTGTGTAGCCGGAGCCGGTGAGCCGCGCGACAACACCGCAGCGGCCGGGTGGGGACAACATTCACAGGGAGCTCGTCGTCTGCGTGAGCCCGGAGGTGCACCTGGCATGGGCCAGACGATGACGGAGAAGATCCTGTCGGCGCATGCAGGCAAACAGGTCGAGAGCGGCGAGTATACGACGCTCTGCGTGGACTTGGCCTACGTGCAGGACGTCAGCGCGGTGATTGCCAAGGGCTTCGCGCGCATCTTCTTCCGCAATTGCATCAACGTGCGCCTGCCGGCGATCATCCTCGACACTGACGCTATCCAGGAGGGCGACGAGCTGGAGCTCGATCTGAGCGCGGGCAAGCTGCTGGACAAGACGACGGGCCAGGAGTTCACCTTCCCACCGCTGCCGCCGGCCATGGCGGCCATCCTCAACGACGGGGGCCTCGCAGCCCACATCAAGATGCACGGCGGGTTCGCCCTCGGCGAGTAGTTGGGGCCGCCCTGCACCGTGTGGCACGGCTTGCTCGTCAAGCCGTGCTTGTGCCGCACCACACGAAGGACCGTACACGTGCCTGGCACCAGAAAAGAACGAGACTTCCTCGGCGAGCTCGACGTTCCCGCTGACGCGTATTACGGCGTCCAGACGCAGCGGGCCGTCGAGAACTTCCCCATCAGCGGCCTTCGGGCGCATCCCGAGTTCGTACGCGCGATGGCGCTCATCAAGAAGGCCGCTGCCACGGCGAACGCCCAGGCGGACCGACTGCCCAGGGACCTGACCGACGCCATCGTCCGGGCCGCCGACGAGGTCATCGGCGGCAAGCACGCGGATCAGTTCGTGGTGGACGTGTTCCAGGCCGGCGCGGGGACGAGTTTGCACATGAACGTCAACGAGGTAATCGCCAACCGCGCGGCCGAGCTGCTCGGGGGCGAACGCGGCGATTACCGGCGCGTGCACCCCAACGACCACGTCAATCTGGGCCAATCCACCAACGACGTCTTTCCCACGGCCATGCGCCTCGCGGCACTGGCGCTGCTGCGTCCCCTGCAGGATTCGTTGAAGACAGCGACGGACGCGTTCGAGCAGAAGGCGCAGGAGTTCGCCGAAATCGTCAAGTCCGGCCGCACGCACCTCCAAGATGCGACGCCGCTGACGCTGGGGCAGGAGTTCGGCGGCTACGCGGAGGCGCTGGCCAAGGCGGCCGACTCGCTCGCCCGCGCCGCCGAGGAACTGCGCTCGCTGGGGATCGGCGGCACCGCCGTGGGGACCGGGGTGACGACGCACGCGGGCTATCGGCAGCAAGTGGTGGCAGAACTGGCGAAGCTGACGGGCGAGCCGCTGGTGCCGGCGAAGGATACCTTCGAGGCGATGCAGAGCATGGCGCCCTTCGTGCGCCTCTCCGGGGAGCTGCGCGCGCTCGCGACGGAGCTGACCCGCATCTGCAACGATCTGCGCCTGCTCTCCTCGGGCCCAAACACCGGCTTCGCCGAGATCGCGCTGCCGGCTGTGCAGCCCGGCTCGTCCATCATGCCTGGCAAGGTGAATCCGGTCATCGCCGAGTGCATGAACATGATCTGCTTTCACGTGATCGGCAGCGATCTGACCATCGCCATGGCGGCGCAGGCGGGGCAGCTCGAGCTCAACGTCATGATGCCGGTGATTAACTTCAACCTGCTCCAATCGCTGGAGATCATGGCGAACGGTCTGAAGATGCTCGCCACGAGGTGCGTCGCCGGCATCGTCGCCGACGCCGACCGCTGCCGCGAGCATGCGCAGGCCAGCCTGGCGCTGGCGACGCTGCTGAAGACGACCATCGGCTACCAGGAAGCGTCCGAGTTGGCCCGGGAGGCGTATGCAACAGGCAGGCGCATCGCCGAACTGGTCGTGGAGAAGGGGCTGATGAAGGAAGACGAACTGCAGCGCCTCCTCTCAAGCGAGGCGCTGTCGCCGGACAATCCTCAAGCATGACGGTTCGTGGGCCTGGAGTTGCCCGGTGATGGTCGGCGGTGAAATGTACAACAGGGCAAAGCCGCGGCAATGGGAACACTGCCACAAGTCTGCCGCCTCGGGGAGTCGTCCTCAGGGCGCAGCAATAGATGAAGCGGGGTGATAGCAATGGTAGAGAGTAATGCGCTCGACGCGATCCGTATGGGTATCGAGTTGGAACGGGCGGCTGTCGATGCGTACAGGCGCGCTGCCGGCGAAGCCGCGACGGAGGGCTGCAGGCAGCTCTTCAGGGAGCTTCTGGAGTTCGAAGAGGAGCACCTGCGGTACCTGTCGTCTCTACACGACGAGTTGGCCGGCGGGCGGAGCTGGCTGAGCTATCCGGGAAGCGGCAAGCACGAGCATCTGCCGCCGTCGGGGCAGAACGCCAAGACCCCGGATCTGAATGAGCAGGCGCTCCGGCGAGAGCGAGCGGCGCTCACCGCAGCTCTGCACGCCGAGCAGAAGGCGCGGGATCTGTTCGTGCGAGCTGCCGAAGAGACCAAGGACCCG
>Ga0209979_1003859_pt1 | contig 12858 bp, 18 predicted proteins | sample AnhtaG_FD_183114 | JGI IMG/M metagenome (GOLD analysis project Ga0209979, IMG submission 183114) | Deep subsurface microbial communities from Anholt, Denmark to uncover new lineages of life (NeLLi) - Anholt_01485 metaG (SPAdes) (version 2) | ecosystem: Environmental > Aquatic > Marine > Oceanic...
TAAAAAGTTGTCTGGATAAAAAATCAAGATTAATTATATTTTGCAAATACTTAAAATCAAAAGAAAGAGATTCTTTGAATTACTAGCCAAATACCGCAAAGAACCAGATAACTTTTCTATCCAGTATAAAAGGAACACCAGTAATTATAGAATCGACCGAGAAATTGAAGCAAATATTATCCAATAACTAAAGATAGAAAAAGGTTTGATTAAGAGTAAAGATATACCGATTAAGTGGTATAAATATAGTTATATAAAAGATCTTTTAGAACAAAAATATGGGCAAAAGGTGTCTCAACCTACCATAATCAACCGGGCCAAAAGGAATAACTTTTATTTCTCAAAACCAGAAAGAAAAGCTCATGAACATGAGATATTAACTAACTACCCTGGAGAGCTTATTCAACATGATTCTTCTCACCATCAGTTCTCCCCTTATGCTAAAGTAAAATGGTAACCAAAACAAGCAATCCTTATTCTGATTTAGAAAGAGAAGAACGTCTATTTTGAAAATAATAACGGAATAATACCAACAGGCTAATGCCAATGCTCAGAATTAACATATAACCCATGGAAAATAAGTTATAGTTAAAGGATTTTAGCGCAATCCCCACCGAGGTCAGTATCAAAAAGATAGCGTATAACTGTTTTAATTTTTCTCCAGTAATATTTCTGATGGCACTTACCCCAAAATTTACCCCTACTAGACTACCCAATCCCAATAACAGGGAAAGCGGCACCAGGACCTTGCCGGCCTGAAAATAGAGAAAGGCGGCAAAGATACTGGAGATGAAAATGGTTATCAGACTGGTTCCCACAGCATGATGGGGTTTCATATTGAGAAAGACAATCAGTACGGGTACCAGGATAAAACCGCCTCCCACACCCAAAAAACCCTGCAAACATCCCACCACTAAGGCAATCATAACCATAGGCCAAATAGATATGGGTAAAGTATTTGGTTCTATCGATATCCTGGGAGGAATTTCCTTGAACTGCTGGAACACCTTTAACGGTTTTTGGTGAACTCCGCTATATTTGGATGAATTAGAAGTTTTCTTTTTTAACGTTAAGAGTCCGAGTGCCAGCAGGAGAATAATGTACAGTAAGCGAATATAAAATCCTGCCAAAAGAAGGGAATCCAGGTAAAAGACCAAAGGTTGGGAAATCCGAATACCGATAAAACTCAACAAACCCACAATGATTGAAACTTTAATCAAGGAATTTCCAGCCAGGTAATGTTTGATCCCTCCCAAAGAGGAGACAATCACAGCAAAGAATAAACCGGTTCCCACAGCATGTGCCATGGGTAAACCGAGAATATTGAGTAAAGGGGTCAAGATAAAACAGCCTCCAACCCCAAAAAAACCACTCAGGATACCCACATTAAAACCTAGTAAAATAAAGAGTATCCCAGCATAGATTGAAATTTGATTAAACATTTTTGAATATCCTTTGTTTCTTTAAGAACAAATTAAAAAAATAATTAAATTGACATCTACATCCTTAAAAGCTGTCGCTTTCAAGATGCAAGCCCCTCTCTCCTTGTCTTATATCTTCCTTATCTACTACTGTCTTTTTTTACAGTACTTCTCGAACAACATCTAAACTCCTTTTTTCAATAATTTTATTAAATATCTTATCCTTGAATTCTGCTGGAAGCAATTCAATGCTTTTAGTCGTAGACTTATCATATTTTGCCTGAGGAAATTTGTTTAATAATGCATTTTTTTGTTCTTCACTACAAAATACCTGCAAAACTTTCATTCCTGCGAGAACTTCTTCAGCCATATTTTCTAAACCGGCTTGGCATAGTTCTTGATACCTCTGTTCATTAATCCAAATGTTAATTGGAATTTTATTCATGATAAATCCTTTCCTTCCTAACTTGATTAAGATAAGGGCAATAAACGAAAAACAGGGTTCCGTTGCTTTAAATACTTCTCACTACAAAAGGGAGAATCAAATCCGTATTTTTTGGCAGATTGCATCATAGTCTGAAATACTTCGGGCCGCATTAATAAACGGGTTGGTTGGACTTTGTCCTGAATAATACTCCGAATCATTGTTCCACTAAAATTTTGCCGTTCTTTCATATGCCCGCAAAGACCTGAATAGGCGACTTCCTGGCATATGGGACAGTACCACCACTCCAGTATTCGAACTGGCTTGATATTTAAATTTCCCTCAGGAATCTCATCAAAAATTCTATGGGCATCATAAGGATTATAATAAGAACCTACTCCGGCATGATCTCTTCCAAACATATGATGTGTGCAACCTAAATTAGAGCGAATGATGGCGTGTAAAACCGCTTCTTTCGGTCCTGCATAGCGCATATCCCATAATATAAAAGATACCATATGAATATCATTTCTAAAATAAGAAGAATCATTTAATTGCTGCTGACCAAGAAGAATTGCTTCATCAATATAATCACCAACGCGTTTAGGGCCTATAATGCAGCTGACTAGAATTTCTGTCTTTAATCTTTCTACAGAAAGATCTCCGTTGGCTGAAAACCAGGCTCCTTTCATCAGCCACTCATGACCGGCATGGGGAACATTTCTTGTCTGATGGGCAACCACACGTTCCCAACCTTTTTCTTTAAAGATTTTACGTAATTGGAGAGGCGTATACCAAAAACGATCAAAGGGAGGGTGAAACTGAGGCTCATTAATTAACTGAATTGAACCGGCAATAAAATGGTCTGACCATTGATTAAGCATTAGTACACCCGGATGTTTTTCTTCAGTTGTCCCTAGAACTGCTTGAGCAATTTTTAATTTATCATATTGATATATTTCTTCAATGTCCAACAAAGCTAAAGGTTGATCTTGATAAGATAAAATAACCTGATCCCCAATCTTTAAGTTATTTTTATCAATGGTATCTTTATCTATATCTAATAGAATGGGTATAGGCCAAAGGGTTCCATCAATTAATTTCATTTCCTGGCAAACACTGGTTAGCGTTTCAGAATTCATAAAACCCTTTAATGGAGAGAAGAACCCATAGGCTAGATCAATACATTCTCGTGCTACTCTTGAAGAAATTGGGATTTGTTTTGTTTTCTTTATTAATTCTTTCGCTGTATTAGATTCCATTATTCTTTCTTCAATCATCTTATTGCCATGTCCAGTAAAATCCATAAATTAACCTCCATATTTTATATAATCTTTACAGGGATACTGGATACCCTGACCTGAATGATGAATCAGGTCTTCAGTATTTCTGGTAGCTATAGCTATAGAAAGTGCAGTAATGGCAAGTTTAGGAGATAAGGTTTTACCTATAGCATAACCTACTATTTTCCGTGAATAAATATCTATTATGGTTGATAGGTAGATAAAACCGTTAAGTATCCTGATATAGGTGATATCAGCACACCAGACTTGATTAATACCGGTAAGCTCTTTATCTTTGATCAAATTGGAGTATATTTTATTATTATGTTTGCTATCAGCAGTGGTGACATATTTGTGTTTTATCCTGCCTTGTATCCCCATCTCTTGCATCATTTTTAATACCCTCTTATGATTCACTCTTACCTTATCTCTTCTTAGGGAAGCGGTGATTCTCCTATAACCGCAATAGGGATGTTTATAGGAAATATCCTTTATCTTATTTTTAATATCTGTTTATTTTATCTTTTTATCAAGATTACCTTTTGGCTGGTAATAAAGGGTAGATCTTTTTATACCCATTAGTCTGCAGCCTTCTTTGATTGATTCAAATAAGGACCGGTAATGATGGATGAACCCTCTTTTTTCCTCTGTAGTATGTATTCTTTCTCTTTTTTTAAAATATAGTTCTCCAGGGTAAGTTTACCGATCATCTGCTCAAGTTTTCCTACTTGTGCCTCTAGTTTTTTTACTTCCTGATTGGTATTATTATTTAATTCTCCATCTAAGTATTGTCTCTTCCAACGGTTGATAAGTCCGGGGGAAATGTTATGCTCTTTCCCCGATACCAGGATCCTTTCACCACTTAGGACTTTTTGTACTATTTCTTCTTTTTGCTCTTTAGAATATTTTCTTCTTTTGATACCCATTATCTTTGCCCCTCCTTTGTTCCTCTTGCTTGTTATTTTATTATATAACAAGTCTTTTTTTTCTCCTAAATGTGTCTAGTTGGAGAGATACAGTCCAGAGAACTCCTTAAAAGTAATGTGATAGATAATAGAAAGATTTAATCGTACTCTATTAGAAAGGTTCTACCAGATAGCCATGATGAAAAAAGCATATTCCTCTTTAGACCAGTTGCAAAATGATCTGGATAAATTTATTTATTATTATAATTTTAAAAGAACAAATCGGGGGTACAGGCTAAAGGGCAAAATCCCTTATTAAAAATTCTTTGATGGTAAGCGAAAATATGCTTTGCCTGAACCTCGATAGATAGTATTATTCTCTATAGGAAAGAGTAGAAAGTGTAAACACCACTTGAAAGTAATACATTTTACTTAAAATAAACTTAGTCATAAATGATTATTATCATATCTTATTTCTATTATTTCTATTAATTGTCAATGTTAAAAACTATTTTACTGATTACAAAAATAGATATATTTACTTAGAAATTTAATATTATTTTCCTATTTTTTAAATGTATGAAAACCGGGTTTTGCGAAAACACCAGGTAAAACTAATATTCTTGGATTCTTGCCTACATGCTTTGCAGAAGCTTTCAGAGCATCTTTAAAGATATTTACAGGTATGCATCCCATTCCTCTTGCATATCCTGGTTCATGTGCCCCAGCAATAAATATTGCCGACGTATGTTTATGGGCAATAGAGCCACAAGAAACCATCGAAAATCCATGAAAAGCACCATAAGCATAAGCATATCTATACTTATAAATATATTCAGGTCGATTAGAAACTTCTTCAGCAAATCTTATAACTTCTGAAAAATTAGCTACTTTTTGTAATTTATTATAAATTTCTCTGTAGGAAGGGAACCACTCATCATTGAACCATCCATTACATAAGGAAGCAGTTATTATAACCCCGTTTTCCCTAAAAATATCATAATTACGTGTAAGCTGAGCTCCAATTGCCTGAAGCATTAAAATTGGATTGGTCCCATGTCCAGGTCCATAATGAAAAGTCCTTGGTTCACCAAAAACTAAAATATCAAACTTATCCTGAATATCTAAATACACATTAGTCCTCTTATCCGCTAATTTCCAACTCTCTTCCTGTACTCTTTCACCATCACCGCAATATACTCCAAGAATTTGATTATCAGTTCCTAAGACTGCATCAACAAAGAAAAACTTTTTACCCATTCCTTTTTCTATCGCTTTTCCAATTGAATTAAAGCGTTTTCGCATTCCGCTGTTAGTATAATTAACCGGGATAAATTCCGGAGCATTCATAACAGAAGGACAATGATGATCTGCTATTGATTTCCAGCTGGTCATACCAGTTGCAATCATTTTATAACCACCGCTATAGCCTCCATAAGGATTTCCTAATACATGCCCGATTGAAATGGCAATATCAGCATCGACTACAGATTTTCCAACTTCAATAACATCACCTAACTCATCATAACCATAATTTACCAAATTCCTTTTATCTTCACAATCATGCCAAATTAATCGGTCTGGCCAAAAATAATCTACAATATCCTCTCCTAAATACCACTCTAATTCTGCTTTGGTATTTTTTCTATGTAATCCACTACATATCATTAAGGTAATATCTTGTTTTTTTATTCCACCTTTTTTTAATTCTTGAATAATTAAAGGAATACAAACTTTTCTATGTGCCTCTTTATGGGCTCCACCTTTTACCCGATCAGGACACAGAATCATTGCTTTTTTCCCAGGGGAGACAAGTTTTTTTAATGGAAACATATCCAATGGATTTTCTAATGCCTCTAGAGTTGCTTTATAAGGATCGACAGCTGGCGGGTCATGCCTTAAACCTTCTGGACTTAGGACAGTTGCACTATCCGGAACTTCAATATCCATCATTGTATCTCCATATTCAATTTTACAGCTTTTCATATCTTTTCCTCCTGTTTTATTAATAATTTAATAAATTAAAATATGTCATTCTACATATTATTTTATATTTTTATCTCTCTATAAATTTAAAATGAACTAAAATTAAAACTGTATTTCTTTATTTCTCATTCTCTCATTGCTAAAAATTTATCTATAATTCTTTTTAACTCAACGACACCAAAACTTATTTCATCAGTAAATTTTGTTAGAGCTACGAGTCCACCATCAATAGTATTTATCTTAGATAGCATACTAGCATTTTGCTCTTTCAAGCCTCCGCCATAAACTATAATTGGTTCGAAATTAAACTCATTTTTTACCGTTCTTTTAATATATTGGGATACAAAACTTATATACTCTTTTCCCGGAGGTATTTTTCCTGGCCCTATCGCCCAAATAGGTTCATAACCAATAAATATCTGTTTTTCATAAAATTTATTTTTTATACCTTTTAGGCTGAGCATTAATTGTGATTTTAAGATAGATTCAATACGTGGTTTCTGTTCAATAAATTTTCCTTCTCTCTTTCTTCTAAGGTTTCCCCTACACATAATAAAACATTTAAATTTGCCTTTAAAGCACATAATACTTCTTTGTTTATTATACTATCTACTACTTCTCTGGCTTTAATTTTTAATTTAAGATCTTTTTTTATTTTTGGTGCAAAAGATTCAATTAATCCCAATTTATCAGCTCTTTCTTCAGAATGACCTATGATTACCCAAGTGCTACCTAAATTCCTGGCAGCAGTAGCTGGTAGATTGGAAGTAAAAGCACCGAAATTACCACCCTTTTTAATATCTTCTCTAAATACCCCTTTACAACCAATATCTATCCCCATTGTTTCTTCATCAGAAAAAGTTTTAAGTTTTCTAATCGCACTTAATATTAAAGCCTCAGGTAAAAAATAAGTTACATGCAAATCTTTTGTATTGCCCAAGCTATGCTTTATCGTATCTTCCATAACTGATTCAACCCATTCTTGAGGTTTAGAAAAAGAGCAAATACCTCCTAATGCTCTAGGTACATCAAATCTCTTTAGGTTAATTTGTATCTCTATTAACTGTTGTTACCTCCTTATTATGGAGTAATGAGCGTACTTAAAATTATAATTTTATAATTAATATCATTAAGTATGTATCAATTCCTCTATATATAGTAGACCTTATGCTATTATCCAATCCTTCCTCTATACAGCTGACGACTACTACACTTCTTCATATGATCATATTTGTTATTCTCTATTTAAGGTATTATCAAAGATATATAACTGAATTTATATATAAACAAATTTTATTTTTTCTTTTCAGGGTGCAATTCATTAAGTACTTCTATTACAAACCCAGCTTTATCTTCAGTCCCAAAATAAGCCCATGTTTTTCCTTTGTTTACACCTACAGCAGAACCAGACTGAATCATTTTGAAATTATATTCATTTAAATACTGTTTAGTTTCTTCCAAATCAGGTACTTCATATTTTAAATGATGAATTCCTTCTCCGTGTTTTTCCAAAAAATCAAACCAAACGCTCTTTCCTGAAATAGGCTGAATAATTTCCAATTCTATGTTTCCCATTTTTGCAAAGCAAAACTTCGCTGAAAAATCAGCTGGTTTCTCATAATAAGTCATTTCTATATCCTCATCCGTATCTTTAGGTGGAAAATCGACTATTTTAAAAGGCCCTATACCAAATACATTTGTAAGAGTATCAAGCGTTCTTTCCAAATCTTTAACCACAACTCCAACATGCCAAAACTTTTTAAATATTTTTTTTGGGTCTTTTTTCCTTTTCATATCAATACCCCCCTCCTCAAAATTATTTTGGTTTATCATATTAATAACATTCTTTATTTTCAAAATTAATATTTAAATGTAGTAAATAAGTTCAGGTTCTAAGTATTTACCAATTTTAAACCACAATATTTATTTGTAGCTGCGTTTTTTGTTTTAATAGTGTGACAATACTCTCAGCTGTTCCGGACGAATCTAGTGTCCTGTCCCATAAATAACCTGACATTTGAATATTTATTTTGTATAATTTGTGAATGAACATTTCAGAATGTATCGTACTAACACCAAAAGAAGAATCAACTATAAACCATTGGGCGAAAGGAAAAAGCTTTCCGTTACGCTTGGTTCAACGAGCACAGATTATCCAATTGGCAGCCAAAGGACTTTTCAATCATGTGATTGCCGAGCGTTTGAATGTTTCCCGTCCAACCGTTCAATTGTGGCGGGAACGTTTTTTAGCACTCCGCTTATCAGGACTGGAGAAAGATGCTCCTCGCCCTGGACGTTTTCCAAAGATTCATCAAAAGAAAGTTACTGCCATTGTAAACGCCACTCTACATACAACGCCTCCCAATGCAACCCACTGGAGCGCCCGCAGTATGGCCAAAGCACAGGGAGTCAGCAAGAACAGTATCTGGCGAATCTGGAAACAACACAATCTAAAACCTCATCTGGTCAAAACTTTCAAACTCAGCCGCGACAAACGGTTTCTCGAGAAACTTTACGATATTGTCGGTCTTTATCTAAATCCACCAGACAAAGCGATTGTCTTTTGTGTAGACGAGAAAAGCCAGATTCAAGCACTAGAACGTACACAACCATTACTTCCCTTACGACCAGGAATTCCAGCCAGACAAACGCACGACTACATGCGTCATGGCACAACGACGTTATTTGCAGCATTGAACATACTCGATGGTACTGTTATTGGAGATTGTATGCCACGACACAGACATCAGGAATTTATCAGGTTCCTGCAACTCATCAACACAAAAACCCCATCCGATTTGGATCTTCATCTGATTGTGGACAACTACGGGACACACAAACACCCCCGTGTTCAGAGGTGGCTAAAACGTCACCCCAGGTTTTACCTGCATTTTACTCCTACATCCAGTTCCTGGCTAAATCTGGTAGAACGATGGTTTTCCGAAATAACCTCGAAAAGAATTCGTCGAGGCTCATTCAAAAATTTAAAAGAGCTAATTATGGCTATTAAACAATATATTGAATCTCATAATCAAAACCCAAAAGTATTCCTCTGGACTGCTTCTGTTGAAAGCATTATGAGAAAAATTTCAAATGTAAAGATCCGTTAGGGACAGGAACTAGAGAGAAAAATAGTATATTTTTAATCTTTAAAGATGGCTCACTTTTAAAGTGTAACTAAGAGAAATATTGAGTTTAATTTAGTCCAGTTTTGATTCTTAAATAGTCCACTTTTGAAATTTAACTAACACTATTTCTTATATTAATTCTAGTTTTTCTAATTCTTGTTTTATTTTAGTACTTATTTTTTCATCGCAAGGCAATAACGGCCTTCTAGGATATCCACCGAAATCAAATCCTCTCAACTTTATCATTTCGTGAACACCAACTACATCTGTTGTGAGATTCATTACTCCGCATAATTTTACCATTTTCTTTTGCAGTTTCTCTGCTTCTTTATAATCTCTAGCCTGAATAGCATTCCATATAGAAATAGCTAATTCAGGAAATGCATTAGCAGGACCTAAAACACATGCATCTGCCCCAAGCATAATTGAGGGATACATAAGAGGAGCGGTTCCATTTATCCAGTTAAAATCTTCTTTATCAACAGCATTCATTGCTTTTTGAAAATAAACAAGGTCAAAACTACTATCTTTTATTCCTGATAAACCCATTTCAGCTAGTTCAGCAAGTAATTCAGGAGCAATACTATAACCTATAGAACCAGGATTATTATAAAGATAAACCGGTATATCAACGGAATTCAATATTTCTTGAAAATATCTTTTAATATTTTCGGTTGTATGCTTGTAATAACCGGGTGGAAGAACTGCTATTGCATTTAATCCGGCTTTTTCAGCATGCTTAGCAAGTTCAACTGAAAAACAAGTGCTGTTATGTCCGATTTGACAAATAACCGGAATTCGTCCATCTACTGCTTCAACATTAAGTTCAGCAACCCGTTTCCGTTCTTCTATGCTCAGCAGAGGACCTCCACCAAAACTTCCTAACGAAAATAAAGCATTCACTCCTTTTTCTATTAACCAATTTATATATTGCCTTAGCTTTTTTTCATCAATATCTCCTCCAACTGTAAACGGGACTACAGGCGGGGCTACAACACCAGTAATTTTTAATTTTGACATATTATTTCTCCTTTTTATTAATATTTTAAAACAAAATTAAAGTAAATACTCTATATATAATAGCTTTAAAAGCATCACTTCCTTAATATTTTTTTAAGTGCCTTTCGGAAAACTCTAAAACCTCTGTATTGCAAGGATTTTAGCTCACCTTTATTTTCTCCTTCACATTATCTAGCCTTCTTAAGTTTTCTGAAACCTTCATCTGATAAAGAGTTTATGAAAGTTATCGATTAATTTCTACCTATTAACCGTTGTAAATCCAATTCTATTTTAGCACGGTATAAACCGTGACAATTGCCAATAGATATCGTAAGAATGTTCTACATTCGTCTCTTTAATAAATATTTTAGCCATTTTTTGGATCTGTTATAGCTGATGCTTTAATTTCTTTTCCATATTCTACCTCAGCAATATTTCCTAATTCCCCCTCAACAAAAAACTCCAGGCTCATGAGCTTTTTTAATAATCTTCTGAGTAAACTTTTTATTTTCTTACAAAAGGAAGTAGGAACCCGTCAAACATCACACTTAAATCTAATTTAATAGATTCATCGATGAGGTCCATTTTTTTACCATGACCAAGGGTAATGGCGATGGGTACTCTGGTATTATGGGTAACGAATTTACATATGGTTGATAATATTTTTAATCCTGCAAATGGTATTAAGGGTTTTCCAATCTTTAAAATAATTAGGGCATGCCTTTCTTCTGCAACTCCTATCACTGCTTGAGTATATTTCATATTATTAACATTGAATGGTAACTTCCTCTTGGCAAACCTTTGTAAAGTTCTGATACTGAATGTAAAAAAATAATACAACCTTCCTTCGTTGTTAAATATTTTATTAATAATCTATTGTGTTTCGTAAATTCAATTTTAAAACTTTATCTTTATTTCTTTTTCCTTGTCTAAAAAATATGCATTCTCCTAAATAAAAATTGTATTTGAAATATATTAATTATTTTTATCAAAATATTTTAAAACTGCTGTTTTTGTGTTTCTCATATGTTTTTTTACTAGCTCTTCAGCTTTTTTAGAATCTTTATTTAAAATAGCATTAAAAATCTCTATGTGTTCCTTAAAAGATGTTTTTATACCACGTCCTGGTAATTCAATAGATGTTTTTAATAACATGCTAACTTGGTATTTTAGATTTTCTGCAATCTCAAACAAACGTTCATTGTTGCTTAATTTGTTCAATGTTTTATGCATATATTTATCAAGTTCAATGTATTTCTCTTTTTCATTATCTCTAATACATGATTTCATATCATTAATAATATCTTTTAATTTTTTGATTTTTTCTTCTGTGATATTTTCGATAATTTTTCTTACTGATAAGCAACCAATAATTTCTCTTAAATCATAAATTTCTTCTGCATCTTTACGTAAAATGCGCTTTACCAAATAACCACGGTTCACATTGTATTTAACAAGTCCTATCTTCTCTAATCTTATTAGCGCTTCTCTCAAAGGTGTTTTACTAATTTTATATATGTCTATTAATTCTTTTTCTATTAATCTCTGTCCTTGATAAAGCCTGCCCTTTAGAATATCATCATGTAACTTTTTATAAATCTTTTCTGTTTTATTCATATTATTAACTACCCTATTTATTGTATGTATTATTGTATATTTTAGATATATAAAGTCCCACACTGTTTTGAAATTTTTAAAGATTTAAATGGTTAGTTCCAAAACAAGATATTAAGCCACATACCTATATCTATTATTCACCTATTGGGAATAATTAATGGCTTGCAAGTTCCTTCTACTATTTTTCCATCAAAATTCAATACAACCAAGCTCTCTTTTTTTATTTTATATATGGAACACCACTTGGCTTTATAACAATTAACCCTCTTCTTTTTTTGTATCATTTTCTCTTAAGTAAAATTCAATTTTATTAACTATTTTATCAGTCAATTTTGCCTTTTCCTGCTACTAGTATCACATTTAGGATTTTCTACTACATCAGCTATTAATTCGTCTTTGATAGAGTTAGTTTTAGAATCCATAAGCCTGACTTTTTTACTTTCATAATCTTTTATATTTTTTCTTATTGTTCTTCTATTTATATTTAACTCTGTTGATATCTGTCTTCGTGATTTTCCTTCTCTGTAATGTTATATTATTATTTTTTACTTTTCTATCAATTTAATCATCTCCTCCTTTTCTCTATGTAATTCTTTCTTATTACATAGAGAATACCATTTCAAAGTGGAGTACTTTCCAATTAATACATATGGTATACTTTTATGTTAATATAAGAAAAAACCCTCATATCTAATTTTTTTAATTTTGCAAAGACATTCTGAATAAGAATCTTTTTATACTTAATTTTTATTAAATCACTTTTTACCAATCTTTGACTATAAAGAAGCTTTCTTTATATAATATCCTTTTGAATAATTTTATAAACCTCTTTAGCCTTACTTGGATTATTTTTTATAGCCTTCCCTCTAATTTTAACTATATAAAATAATATATTATATTATATACTAAATATTATATTATTATATTTACCATTATTGCATCTACTTTGTCAAGTAAATTTAATAATTTGTCATTTAAAAATCAAAAGTGCACTGTTTTTCGATGGTTTAAAATTCAAAAGTGCACTAACCTGAAATGTTAAAAAGATGTAATCTAGAACTAAATTCTAAAGAGAAAAGAGGTTCTAAATTATGT
>Ga0209979_1003860_pt1 | contig 12852 bp, 10 predicted proteins | sample AnhtaG_FD_183114 | JGI IMG/M metagenome (GOLD analysis project Ga0209979, IMG submission 183114) | Deep subsurface microbial communities from Anholt, Denmark to uncover new lineages of life (NeLLi) - Anholt_01485 metaG (SPAdes) (version 2) | ecosystem: Environmental > Aquatic > Marine > Oceanic...
CAGTTGCTTCTTATACCCCCCTCCACATGCTCAAAATATAATCAGAGTCTTTCATCTACAAACAACTGCGCATCGCGTGGGTTATTTTTAACGAGCACAAATGGGTCAGTTTTAATTAGCGGCAAGGGGTAAGTGAAAATTTCTCAGGATGGGTGTAAAAGGGTGCTATTTATCGCGTCCGCTGAATGGCTTTTTTATGCCATTTCTTATGGTTTAACAAAATGTGTTGAGTATGCTTCTTCAAGACTATCGTCTCTGGATTTACTAAAGCGGAGAACTTTTTTCGGCCCCTTCCCCCAGGATTTATATTCAGTCTTGCTGGGCTTAAGCTGACTGTTTCGACAATTCTTCTGAACAGTTCTCAATATGAAATTTATCTTACTAATGTTTACATTGATTGCTTTCTCTAGAAAGGGAACTTTCTTGAACCTCCAATTCTCGTAATCTTCATTAGAGATATAACCCATCCTGATTAGTACATCAACAAAACTGATGTATCCTTTTTCTATCAACAAGGCAGAGGTGATTTTACTTAACTTCTTCACTATCTGTTGTCTGTTCATGCTAATTACCTTCTCGGTTCTGCTGGGCTAACGGCTGAATTAGCTTGGCTTGCAGCAAAATTTTGGGGACACATTTTTTAGGAAAAAATAGTTGCAATGTAGACAACTTGTAATATTCCAATGATTCTCATGGATCTACAATAAACAATTACATCTGATGTTCTTCCAATTCATTCCGAGTTTTTACCAAAACAGAATGCTCTCTTTGCAAAGTGCAATATTTTCATAACCGTACTTATTATTCAAATGTTTTATTAGGAAAGAATAAATGTCATATCTTGTTTTGAAGTCAATCTTCTTTCCCCAATTGGAGTAATCTTTGAGATATATTGTCCAGGATCTATCTTTTGTTCCGTTAATTGTACTATGGAGACCCCTTAGGGAGCCAAGAGTAATCCTTTAAGGGATAAAATTCTTAATTGTTGAATGAGATTATTATCTATGAAGATCCGTCATAATAGATGAAATTAAATTTAAAATAATCATGGATGGGTCTTGACAATATACATCAATATGTTCATTATATATGTATACAAGAAATGTATATATTAAGCACTCAAGGGTGATAAATATGCAAAACTCTAAAAACGTAAGAAAGAATATTATTTTCCCAGAAAAACTCATTTCCAGATTCAATGCTGTCAATGAAGAATTGGGTATGGATTTCAGCACATTTGTTAGGACTGACTTGGAGGAAAAAATTAAACATCTCGAGAAACTAAAGTTGGAGAAGGAACTGGCCGAAGGTTATGCAGCCAACGCTAATCTTGACCGTGCAACATGTGACGATTTTAAATTCGTTGATGGTGAAAACATATGATCCCTATGGAATATAAAAGAGGGGATATAGTCCTGGTTGATTTGGAGCCAGTAAGGGGATCAGAGCAGGGGAGAACTAGGCCCTGTATCATCATTCAGAACGACATTGCCAACAGGTTTTCTCCCGTCACGAACATCATTCCGGTCACCGACGCTAAAAAAGTTGAAAAAAGCTATCCGTGTTTGGTCTATTTGTCACAAGGCAAAGATGAAATGACAAAAGACAGTGTGGCTCAGTGCAATCAGATCAGAACTATCGATGCTGAAAAAAGAATCATCAAAAGAATTGGACACATCAGAGAACAAAAAATGAGGGAAATAGACCAGGCCCTTCGCATTCATCTTGATTTATTGTAAGAGGAATATATCGTAATTCGTAGCTTGGATTTAGCAATTGGCTGATTACAATAGTATTTTTAATAGTGTTTTAAGTTTTAGAATAGAGGGAATAGGGTCAGACCTAGTAAAGGGTGTGGGAATAGGGAATAGGGTCAGACCTATGCAAATCACTGACATATTTTAAATTAATTATTATTTCCCTTCATTCTTATGCCTTAATCGGCTAATTTTAGGGTCGAAATCGTCCCGGTTAGTATATATTTCTTCATTTTTCTTTCCGGAATATTCTAGAGTTCATGGTAACCGCTATATTCCCATTCTGATGGATGCTTGACAATACCTGCCCGGACCATTTTCCTTCTCTCTTAATTAGACGTTTTGGCAACCCAAAATTCTCAATTAAGGCCATATTTCCGGGAAAATAAGGAGTGATCTCATTTGTTTAGAGTCAGTTGCACAGGTCTGACCCTATTTAAATTTATTACCTTGTAATCTGTTGTAAATAAAGAAGATAAATTTTGCAAGTGTTAAAGATGGGTAATAGTTAAATGAGATTATTATCTATGAAGATCCGTCATAGAGGAATATATCATAATTCATAGCTCGGCTATGCCAATTGGCTGATTACAATAGTATTTATAATAGTGTTTTAAGTTTTAACTCTATTTTAATGTATCATCCTCCTTTTTATCCTTGATATCCCAGTTGAGCTCCTTGATGATCTTACCGTCAGCATCGACTTCGATCTCACCTATCTGATCATCCTTCAAAAGTTCCGCTTCATAGATGTACCTGGGACTGTCGAGTTTGACAATTGTTCCTTCTTCACCTTCTACCTTGATTTCAGAACGGACCTCGGACTTTTCGAGACGCTTGATCGTGCAGCCCTCAGCAGCCATCAGGAGCACTTTGGCAGCAGCCTCTGGAATCTCTTCCATTGTTATGACTGTGGTGATGTCGATGACTGTACCGTCCTGGGCGACCTCGATCTCTCCCATATCATCCTTGAATTCGATGTCGTAGAGAGTGATCCCGGCTTCCTCTGATACTTCCACTGTATCTATCTGGGCGTCCGGGAAGTCGGCCTTGATTGCCTCGATGACTGCGGCAGGGAGTTCCACTTCCTCTGCTACTTCCACTTCCGCTTCTTCCACTTCTGCCTTTTCTTCTTGCTCCTCGGCCTTCTGCTTGCATCCTATCGGCATCATCAGTGCAAAGGCCAAGACGACAATAAAACCTCGGAAAATCCAGTTTGTGTGTTTCATCCTAATTCCTCCTGTAAAGATATTGTTCCTTTTATATCACATTTTTTTATAATAAACAAAAAAACTTCATCTTTATTGATTTATAGCCCCATATCGTATTATTGTAAAGGCAATTAAGATGACAACATCATCCTATATCTTGCGATTAGGAGGAGGAAAAATGAAAATACGAAAACATCTTTGGGTAGTTGTTTGTATTGCAATCATTTTCAGTACAGCTGTTCAGGCTTCGTACAAAGGGACATTCACTCTGGAAGAAATCCTGAGTCCGCCTTATCCCTCGAGCCTTGTATCAGCTAAAAAAGCTGACCGCATCGCTTGGGTATTCCATTCGAAAGGGGAGAGGAATGTCTGGACTGCGGCGGCTCCGGATTTCAAGCCTGTCAACCTGTCAGGATTCATCCGGGATGAGGTGTTCGAGATTCCGGAGGTTCATATCACAGAGGATGGAAAAACAGTGGTCTTTGTTAAAGGCGGACGTCCTAACAGTGAGGGCTGGGTCACAAATCCCCGGAGCGACCCGGACGGCATGGAGCAGGCCATTTGGGCGGTGAGGCCTGACAGAGGAAAGCCATGGAAGGTGGCTCTCGGCAGAAATCCTGTTCTCTCACCTGACGGCCTCTGGTTACTTCTGGTAAAAGACGGGCTGATCTACCGCTTGCCCTTGATCCCCCCATCGGGATCCGGAGCACTTCCTGAACCAGAATTGATGTTTAGAGCAGCCGGACAGAATGGTTCTCCCCGATGGTCGCCCGATGGGACCCGAATCGCCTTTGTCACCAACCGGAATGACCACAGCTTCACCGGTGTATTTGATATCGCTAAGAGAAAAATCACCTGGATCGCTCCCAGTGTTGACCGAGACAGCAGTCCTTATTGGTCTGCCGATGGCACAAAGATCGCCTTTTTACGAAGACCTGGCCTGCAGTATGGAGCTGCCGCATTTAGCTTCCGTGGCCGTGGTCCAGCCAACTTTGCTATCTGGGTGGCCGATGCAGTGAAAGGGACCGCTCAGGAAGTGTGGCGCTTCCCAAAGGAGGAGCCCCTGTACTATTCTTTCCGCAATTTTGAGCTTACAGCCAATGATAGAATCCTCTTCACAGCCGAACATGACAACTGGAATCATGTGTTCTCGATGCCCCTTACAGGAGGAGAGCCTGTGGATCTAACACCTGGAGAGGGTTTTGTGGAACAGATGGGTCTTTCCAGTGACGGGAAAACCTTGTTCTTCAGCAGCAACCTGGCCAATATCCACGGACGGCACATCTGGAAGGTCCCCACAGTCGGCGGAAAAGCTGTGCAGCTTACAAAAGGCGCTACGATCGGCACTTATCCTGTAGCTCTGTCCTCCGGAAGGAAGGCTGCTTTTCACTATGCCACGGCCGTTCATCCCACTTCTATTGCCTTAGTTCCTGCCAAAGGCGGAAAGATAAAAGTGGTTGCGCCGGAGAAGCTTCCGGCAGAATTCCCAATGAAAGAATTGGTGATACCTGAACTTGTGATCGTCAATTCCCCGGATGGACTCGAGATTCCCTGTCAAATTTTTCTCCCTAAAGGTGCCAAAAAGGGAGATAAACTTCCAGGTGTGGTCTACACACACGGCGGGCCCATACGCCAGATGCTCTTGGGCTGGCACTACATGGGTTCCTACTTTGACGCTTATGCCTTCAACCAGCATTTAGCCATTCATGGGTATGTGGTGCTATCCATCAACTTCCGCAGTGGAATTGGCTACGGACGCTCGTTTCGAAACGCTCCCGATACGGGCAGACGTGGAGCCTCCGAATACCAGGATATACTGGCTGGTGCCAGGTATCTACAGAGCCGGCCAGAGGTTGATCCTGAAAGGATTGGAAAGTGGGGACTATCTTACGGAGGACTGTTGACAGCCATGGCCTTGGCACGCAATTCTGACATTTTCAAGGTGGGTGTCGACATGGCGGGCGTACACGACTGGTCAACACTGCGCGGGAGAAGTTCCGATGCATCCGCGAGCAAGCTGGCCCGCGAATCATCCCCGGTTGCTTGCGTCAAGACTTGGAAATCACCAGTGCTCTTTATCCACGGTGATGATGATAGAAATGTGCCCTTCCAGCAGACGACCGACCTTGTTCAGAAGCTGAGGGCCAAAGGAGACGTGTACTTTGAGCTCATGATCGTGCCGGATGAGCCTCATGTGTTCCTTCTTTACAAGAGCCGTATGGAGTGCTACAACCGCGCATTTGAATTCATTAATCGGTTTATCGGCAAATAAGTTTTAAGGTTTGAAAAAATTGGGGACATGATACCCATTTCCTAATTTTAGTGAAAAATACGTAAGTTCTCAATAATTGGGGGTAGATTATCTTTTTGAATAATGACTGGATTCCTGCTCCCCGCTTTCGCGGGGACAAGTTTACACCTGCGAAGCTTGTGCCCGCGAAGGCGGGTAGCAGGTGCAGGAATGACAGAAACTTACACTCAATCGTCATTCCCGCGGAGGCGGGAATCCATAGATACTACCCACACTTATTGAGAAGTTACAAAAATACGGATGTATGTATTGTGTGACCAAAATTCTATTGACCCCGGCATTCCTGATTTTTGTTTCAGCTGCGAATAATTTTTGATACAATCATTGAAAATATGTGAGGAGGAACGAATGCGCAGATATGTAATAATTTTTTATGCTTTTATTTTATTTCTAAACCCTTTACTTTTTGCTCAATCTAAACGCCCTATAACTTCCGAAGATCTCTATAAAATAAAAAGTGTCTCAGACCCACAGATATCTCCAGATGGAGAAAGGATTGCCTACACAATTTCTGTTCCCTATCTTAAGGATAATAATTTCAACAGTGATATATGGCTTCTTCCTGCTTCTGGAGGCGAGCCTGTCCAATTAACTTCAAGTCCTAAGGCCGACCATTCCCCAAGGTGGTCACCGGACGGAAAGAAAATTGCTTTTATCTCCTCAAGAGATGGTACAGCCAATCTTTACCTTATAAGAACTAACGGAGGTGAGGCTAAAAAAATCACCTCTTCAAAGACCTCTCTGTACTCTCCTATCTGGTCGAAAGACGGGAAATATATCCTCTGCGGCTCAAGAGTTCTTCCCGAAGGAAAAAAAGACATTGAAAACTGGACAAAAGAGGAGCTTCCAAAAAGTGAAGCTAGAACAGTCGACCGGCTGCTTTTCAGGCAATGGGACCGGTGGCTGGGTGATAAAAGGAATCATGTTTTTCTGGTTAAAATGGAAGATGGATCAATGAAAGATCTTACTCCCGGAGATTTCGACACTCCACCTGTTTCTTTAGCAAGCGCTCATGATTTCGACATCTCTCCTGATGGAAAAGAGATATGTTTTGTAAAAACTAATGACACGATGCTTGCCAAAAGCACCAATCACGACCTTTACTTAGTTGATGTCGAAACGCTTGAAGTAAAAAAACTCACAACCAATCCTGCCTTAGATTCAGAACCTCATTATTCACCAGATGGACGTTACATTGCCTATGGAGCAATGGCCAAGGTCGGGTATGAGTCGGACCGTAAATGTCTGACTGTCTATGATAGAGAGAGCGGGACTCATAAAAGATTGACAAATGGTCTTGACCGTTCGGTGGAGCAGATAATCTGGGGACCTGACAGTAAAACACTTTTCATTATTTCTCGTGATGAAGGACGTCGTTCAATTTATAGAGTCTCAATAGATGGAAAAGTCGAACAACTCACAAATGATGGATACAACGGTCCAATAAAAATTACTCCCGATGGAAAAAATCTGGTGTTTATCCGCTCAGACAACGAGATGCCTAACGAGCTGTTTACTTTACCTTCGAAGGGCGGAAATGCAAAACAATTAACATATACCAATGCGGATCTTTTGGCAGAGCTGGACCTTCCTAAACTGGAAGAATTCACATTTGTTGGGGCCGATAAGTCAGAAGTCCAGGGATTTATTCTAAAACCGCCTGGATTTATCGCCCATAAAAAATATCCGGCTGTTCTCTGTATTCATGGCGGACCACAGGGAATGTGGGCAGACAGGTTTATGACTACCTGGTTTACTTTTCAGTTAGTTAGTTCTCCTGGCTATGTTGGCGTATTCATCAATCCCCGCGGGAGCACTGGATTCGGTTCTCTGTTCCGCGAGCAGATCAGCCGAGATTACGGAGGACGGTGCTTTAAAGATCTAATGAGGGGTATGGACTTTGTTATCCAGCATTACGATTTTGTTGATACCTCCAGACTGGCTGCGATCGGAGGATCTTTTGGCGGTTATTCAGTGAATTGGATAATGGGGCAGACTAATCGGTTCAAATGTATTGTCAGCCATGCAAGCTTGTACAATCTGACAAGTTTCTACGGGGCCACTGAGGAACTATGGTTTCCTGAATGGGATATGGGAAAAAGTCCGTGGGAAGAACCTAGACTTTATAAGAAGTGGTCACCGCACGAATATGCAAAGAATTTTAAAACACCGACACTAGTAACTCATGGGGAATTAGACTTTCGTGTTCCTTTCGCTGAAAGCTTGCAGCTTTTCACGGCCCTCCAGCGCCAGGGGATACCTTCACGACTGGTTGTATTTCCCGATGAGGGACATGTTATTTCTATTCCGCAGAACAATGTCCGCTGGTGGAAAGAAATCCACCGCTGGCTTGCTGAATACCTTAATAAAAAACTAGGGACATGATACCTATTTCCTAGTTTTAGTGAAAAATACGTAAGTTCTCAATAATTGGGGGTAGATTATAATTGAGGATTTACAAAAATACGGATATAGATATATGTATTGTGTGACCAAAATTCTCCCAATAATAAAGTATCATTTCGCCAGATTTTATAACTGCAAGTATTAGAAATCGCGATTTTGTAGAATTTTATAACCTGGAGTTATAAAAAAGGCAATAGATGTTGAAAGAAGATATTATTTTAGTCTTTGAATAGTTTTTTTCTTTACGTGACTACGTGTTTCAAGCAAAAGTATTTCTATGGATTTCGATTTGAAAAATAATCGAAAATAGTATCTGATATCTCCTATTCTTCCTCTGTAAATGTTTTTCTTCCCAGTAACTTTTTTAATGTCCCTTCTGAAAAGATTATATTGGAGGGCTTCGAATTGCCTTATTATCTCTTTTTGTGATTTAAGTTCGAGGTTCTCTATGTTTTTTCTAGCGCTGTTTGCAATTTTTGTTATATGCCATTTTCTAGTTTTTGAGGCCACGCTTCAGCTCCTCAAAAGTTAAGTATTCGCCTCTTTCTATCTCTTTTATTCCCTTCTCAATTTTTGCCCATTCTTTAGCACTAATTTTTACACTTTCAATTTCCTCTTTTATCAAGTTTCGGATAAACTCTCTGATTTTTCCGGTCTTGCTATATCCCTTCTCTCTACAGACAATATCAAACGCAATATATTCTTCTGAGGGGAGACGTAAACTCAGACTTTTTGTCTCTTTCATTGTGACCTCCGGGTCATAACTTTTTTTTGGAGCATTTAAGCATCATAATGCAATAATATACATTAAATATAATGTATTTACTAGCATCTGTCAAATATTGATTTTTCCGTTTCAGCTCCATTTTTGTATCCAGCATAAGAATACCCGGAAGCATACATAAAATAGACGATGTATATTAGTAAGTTTTCTCAAAAATCATGAGGGAATTAATTAAAGGGACACAATATCCATTTCCTAATTTTAGTGAAAAATACGGATATAGATATATGTATTGTGTGACCAAAATTCTACCCAAAATTCTTGTTCTTTTCCTTAGAATTTAGATTTTGATCCTAAAAATATGTTATATTCTTTCCGATAAAGGAGATTTTCAATGCTTAAAAAATGTATGGTTTTTTGCATTTTCATGACAGCATCTTTGTTAATCTGTCAACAGGCAAGCAATATAGAAACTGGGAAGCAAAGCAGCAGTATTGTCAAACAGGTTGATCATATTTTATTAACCCCGGAAGATCCCCGTGGCTTATTCGATTTTTTTACTCAAGATCTGCAATTGCCGATTGCCTGGCAATATCAACAGTATGGAAATTTTGCGAGCGGCGGTGTGTTTGCAGGAAATATGAATTTGGAATCAATGATTTTCCATCATGGAGCTATCAACACTCCATCAAAGCTAGTTGGTATTGCCTTTGAGCCATCAGCCCCAACCGAGGATATAGTTAAGGAATTAGACCGAAGGCAGATTGCTCATGGAAAGCCGGAGCTTTATGAAGTAGGCCCTGAAGGTTCCAAAGTAAAGATGTGGACAAACACAATTATCGAAAATATGTTACCAGGCTTAATCATATTTATCTGTGAGTATCATATATATAAAATCTATAATGTTGCCCCCACGACAATGAGAAAAAAATTGCAGAATGATTTGATAAAAGTTGATGGTGGGCCGATTGGGATTGAATATGTCAGTGAAATTAAGATCAGACTAAAGGATAAAGCAAAGGCTCTTAAAAAATGGCAAAATCTCCTCAGACCTTATGAATGTTTCCAAGACGGTTGCTTTGTCCTGGGAGAGGGGCCTTCGCTGCGCTTTACGGAATCAGACCAAGATTATATTTGTTCTCTCAAGATGAAAGTAAAATCCCTTAAGAAAGCAAACGATTACCTTTCTTCAAAAGGTCTTATGGGCACTAAAGACAATTATTCCTTAAAAACCAATCCAGATAAGACATTTGGAATAATTTTTGAATTTTATGAAATTGATTAAAATACCCACACAATAAGAGCCAGAAGAACAATAGATATATCTGCTTCAGCAGATAAGTAAAAAGATTCAAAAGCTTGGCTGTGATAATTGATTGTTATTAATAAGTAAATGGGGACAAAAATTTTGAGTTGAAAAAAACGCCAATTCGAGATATTAATAGTGAAGCTGTAAAACATGAAATAAAAAGGAGGGCATTTATGAGACAAAACACAAAATTTCTGCGCATGATTCATACACTTGCGCTGGTCTTTATCATTTTGGGATTTATGTCCCAGATCGCCGAGGCGCAAAAAAAGGTCACATCTCCACAAGAGTTCTTTGGATTCGAACTCGGCAGCGACCGAAAGATGGCACGATGGGATAAAATCGTCGATTACTTCAAACTTCTGGAGATGGAAAGCGGAAAGCTCAAGGTCATAAACATGGGGCCATCAACCATGGGCCATCCCTTTCTTCTGGTCATCATCTCTTCTCCAGAAAATCTGGCCAATTTGGACCGGCTGCAGGAAGTAAATGCCAAGATCAGCGACCCGCGGGCGATCGAAGAAGCGGAGATCAAAAAACTGGTCAAGGAGGGCAAGGCGGTCATCTGCCAGTCCATGGGCCTCCACGCCACAGAGATCGGAGGCACACAGATGACACCAGAGCTGGCCTATGACCTCGTGGCCCGAAGTGATGAGGAAACTCAGCAGATATTGAACAATGTGGTATTTTTCATGATACCCTGCTTCAATCCGGACGGCCAGATCATGGTCACTGACTGGTACCGAAAGACCCTGGGCACGGAATACGAGGGTACTGGTCTTCCATGGCTATACCACAAGTACGTCGGTCACGACAACAATCGGGACGGCGACTTTCTCAATATGATCGAGTCTGTGTACGCAGCTAAGATTATGTACAGGGACTGGGTCCCGCAGGCCTACATTGATCATCACCAAATGGGAAGCTACGGAAGCCGGTTCTACATCCCACCCTACTGCGACCCCATTCGTCCTTATGCTGATCCCCTTATCTGGCGCGAGATGAGCTGGTACGGCGCCCACATAGCCTATAAGCTTGAAGAAAACGGGAAAGCCGGCATTCTTAATGCTGCGCAGTTTCCGGGCTGGGGCCATTTCGGATGGCACTGGATAACCCCTTTCCACAATATCGCCGGGATGCTCACCGAGTCAGCCAGTACAAAACTGGCAACACCCCTGTATATCCATCCCGAGCAGCTCAGAGGCGGATCTCGGCAGTTTCCGGAATACGAAGCCCAGACCACTTTCCCTAATCCCTGGCCGGGAGGTTGGTGGAGGCTCCGGGACATCGTAGAGCAGAAGAAAATTTCTGCCTGGGCTCTTCTGGACCTTGCGGCCCGCAACAAGAAGACCGTGCTCTGGAACGCTTATCTTAAAGCCAAACGGCAGACGGAGCGGGGCGCTCAGGGAAAGCCCAAAGCTTACGTGATCCCGATGACCCAGCATGATCCTCTAACCGCTGTGAAGATGATCAACACGCTGCTTTTATCCGGAATCGAGATCAAACAGGCCCGCAAGGCGCTCAGTGTCGGTCATTTGACCTATCCGGAAGGCACTTTTCTCATTTCTCTGGCCCAGCCCAAGATGGGCCTGATCCGAAACCTGCTCGGCCGGACATCTTATCCTGATAACGAGTGGACCCGGGCCGATGACGGTTCTCCGCTCAGGCCTTACGACCTGGCGACCCATACAATGAACGAGTTCATGGGTGTCTGTGTCGACCCGATCGACGAGGAGGTCAAGGGCGACTTCCAGATACTCACAGGCCAGGTTCCGGTTGCAGGGAAGGTTGAATCAGGTGGAAAGGGCTATGTGCTTGACGGCAGACTTAATGCCAGTTTCAAGGCTGTGAATATCCTCCTTGCTAAGGGGATAGCGGTTCGGCGGGTGGACAAGGTGTCCTCAGGACTCTGTCTGGGTGACTTCATCGTATCAAAAGGAAAGGAAACTGTTCTTAAGGATGTGGCAGAACATACGGGTGTTGATTTCAAAGCGCTTAAAGTTGATATAAAAGAAGGTACCCACAAGGTCAAACAGCCGCGCTTTGGCATGTACCAGCGCTACTGGGGCGGCAATATGGATGAAGGCTGGACCCGCTTTCTACTTGAACAGTTCGCATTTCACTATACATCCCTTAAAGACGCCGAGATTATAAAAGGAAACCTCAACAAGAAGTATGATGTCATCATTCTGCCTAACGATTCGACAGGCATGATCATGGGCGAAATCACCGGGAGATACCGACGTTACTTATCAGCATATCCCCCAGAGTATCGAAGCGGCATTGGCAAAGAGGGCGTCGAAGCGCTAAAGACATTTGTGGAGAAAGGAGGAACACTGGTGACGCTCGGGGAGGCGTGCGGTTTTGCGATAGAAAAGTTCGGATTGAGCGTCCGTAATGCAATGGACGATCTTAGCTCAGAAGAGTTTTTCTGTCCGGGCTCGACTCTCAAGGTGACATTCGACAACCATCATCCTCTGGCCTACGGGATGCCTTCAGATGGCCTGGTCCTCTACTGGTCCAGCCCTGCGTTTGCGATCATTCCCGGCCAGCACAATGAGCAGTATGATACCGTTGTCCGCTACAAAGACAGGGAGCTTCTTCAGAGTGGCTGGCTCATTGGGGAAGATCATCTGTCCAACCTGGCGGCTATGGTCAATGCCCAATACGGCAAAGGGAAGGTGGTTCTCATCGGATTCCGAACCCAGAACAGATGCCAGACTCACGGCACGTTCAAGCTGCTCTTTAATGCCTTGATACGCTGATTCTATGTTAATTCCCCTTTAGTTGCAGTCAATTTCGTCATGGAATTGTAGTTAGGCTGTGCCAACTGACTGATTACATTGAAATTAAGCTAAAAATTGGTAACTTCTCAATAAGTGTGGGTAGTAGCTATGGATTCCCGCCTCCGCGGGAATGACGATTGAGTGTAAGTGTCTGTCATTCCTGCGAAAGCAGGAATCCAGTGATTAGTCACAAATATAATCTACCCACACTTATTGAGAACTTCAGACCTCATGAAATAGGGCAAAAAACGTTGCTCTACAATCAAGCATTATAGTGTCTTCTAACTTCAAAAAACATGGTTCCTTTTCCACTGGGAGCAGGAATCTCCATCTGGTTAATCTTATCAC
>Ga0209979_1003865_pt1 | contig 12844 bp, 12 predicted proteins | sample AnhtaG_FD_183114 | JGI IMG/M metagenome (GOLD analysis project Ga0209979, IMG submission 183114) | Deep subsurface microbial communities from Anholt, Denmark to uncover new lineages of life (NeLLi) - Anholt_01485 metaG (SPAdes) (version 2) | ecosystem: Environmental > Aquatic > Marine > Oceanic...
ACCATATTCTTCACTATTTCATACCCGGTCTTTCCTTCTTTCATTGAAGCAAAGATAGCTACTGAATGAGGGTTAAAAAAATTTTCCATACTTTTCATTTATCCATTCCTTCTGCTGTTTTATAACCTGCGCGAAAAGCAGCAATATTTTTATCTAATTCGCGAGGTATATGTTTCTTTAAAATATCAATAACAAACTCTTTATCAAATGAAGAGATAAAAGAGAGAGCGCCCAGCAAGACAATGTTTTCTGCAATAGGGAGCCCTGCTTCTAAGGCAATTTTCCCGGCATCTATCCAGATTATTTTTGCTTTTGCCTCTTTAAATAATCTGGTTATCTCCTCATCCTGGGGGTATTTTTCGGGATGGGCCATCAAATCAATAGGATATACTCTTTTTCTATTTAAAATAACTGTCCCTCCGGGTTTAATAAATTCTAAACTTTTCAATCCTTCGGATAATTCCATTACTACTATTGTATCGGAAGAGAGAGGAGGAATCCTTGAACCAAATATGTTGCCTATTCTAATTTCACAATGAACCGGACCGCCCCTCTGAGCCATTCCTACTTCTTTAAAAAATTTGACTTTCTCACCTTTTTTTAATCCATAATCAGCAATAATTTGCCCCAATCTTATTACTCCCTGTCCACCTACTCCGATTAAATAAAAATTACTTTCCATCTTTTATCACCTCTATCGCCCCCATTGGACAAGTAAATTCACATAATCCGCAGCCAAAACAGGCTGAAGTAATTTCCATATAGGCTTTACTGTTGGCATCTTTAGGATGAAATACCATCGCCGGACAGGCTAAAGAACTCAAGCATATCCTGCAGCCGGTACATTTATCTATATTTACTTTGCGCTGGGGGAATATAACTTTTCTTCTTTTAGCTTGAAGGGCACACTCCCGACGGGAAACTATTACCGAAACCCCCGGATATTCTATCGCTTTCATTATTGCGTCTGTTGCTTTTTCACTCTGATAGGGGTCAATTATCTTAATATCCTCTATCCCGCAACCTCGACAAATTTCAACAATATCTATTCTTTTAGTACTGCTCCCGTCTATATTAATAGTCCCCGGGCTCTCTTCAAAACCGGTCATGGCAGTCCATCCATTATCTAAAATAATTACCGTTAAGGGGACCTTCTGGTAGACTGCATTAATAAGAGGGGGAATGCCCGCATGAAAGAAAGTTGAATCTCCTATAGTAGCTATCACCGGTTTTTTAATTCCTGCCCATTTAAATCCTTGAGCTAATCCTATGCTCGCTCCCATAGCCACTTCAGTCCAGCAACTCTCAAAAGGTTTACTCATTCCCAAAATGGTACATCCTATATCACCGGTAATAATAATTTCATCTTTTTTATACTTTAAATTCTTGATAGCTTTATTCAGGGCAAAATAGGTGCCCCGATGAGGGCAACCTATACAAAAAGAAGTGGGACGTTTGACTTCTAATTCTTTAGCTCTTTCTAAAATTTTAGAGTCCTTCCCGGATTCAAGTTTTGTTTTTAAAAGAACTTCCAGGGCATTTTTTATCTTTTTAAAAGAATAATTTCCGATTAAAGAAAGGGTTTTATCAAATTTTCCTAAAATTTCAACTTTCTTGTTTAAGAGATAGGCAATCCTCATCACTTCTGCTTCTATAAGAGGGTCTAATTCTTCTAAGACAAGCACCCTATCTACTTTTTTTAAAAACTTTTTTATCTTCTCTTCCGGCAAGGGATGGACCATACCTATCTTTAACCAGGATAGTTTCAAATTATATTTTTTTAAAACCTCTTTAAAATTTCCTTCCACCGCTCCGGCATAAATTACTCCCTGTTTACTGCCATCTTCAAAGTGGGTTTCATTCACTTTTATCCCGGATTCAGTAATATAAGAATCGCTAATTTCAGAAGCTTCGGCCAATCGAGTAAGAGCATCCTGATGTTGAGCCATACACCAGGTAGCACCTGCCTTAGTATATTTAGCTATATTACGTTCGAAATGCGCTTCTCTTTTTTCTAATTTCAATTTTTTACCTATTTCAACATCAGAAGCAACATGGGAGATATCGGTGGTTGATCTTAAAAAAATAGGCCCACCTATTTTCTCTGAAATTTCAAAAGCAAGTTTTACATAATCTAAACACTCCTGTTGAGAAGCAAGATCGAGCATGGGAACTACCATCGATTTAGCATAATAGCGAGAATCTTCTTCAGGCATACCGGCACTTGCTCCCGGATCATCAGCCACAAAAATGACCAAACCTCCAGTACAGCCACTGTAAGCGACGGAAGCTAAAGAATCGGCAGCTACATTCACTCCCGACATCTTCATGGTGACCAGGGCTCTTTTCCCAGCCCAGGCAGCACCAGCAGCAATTTCAAAAGCAACTTTCTCGTTTGTACTCCACTCTATATGAAGTCTTAATTCTTTTTTTCGAGGCAGCAAAGTTAAGATTACTTCCGTAGAAGGAGTCCCCGGATATCCGGTGACAACTTCTACCCCTGATTCAATTATCCCCTCGGCAATAGCCTCATTCCCGGTTAATAATTTTTTCAAATTCATTCCTCCTCGAGAAGGGGAAGAGTAATTGAAGCAGTTGGTAAAACTAATACTTTTGCTTCATCCCCATAATTTTTTAAAATATCGTTTATAACGGATTGAGCTGATTTAGCTGGCAACATTCTCATTTCCATTATATCTTTGTTTTGTATTCCTTCTGATATCAAATAAATTTTTGCTTTTTCTTTACACTTCGTTATTAAATATGAAATAACTCCTGCGACTACATTCTTTTCTTTATGAGCTTTAATGTTTTTAATAATATCATGAGGGGGTTTTCTCTAAGAAAATCTAAAAAGTCTTTTGACCCGATTCCTTAATAACATGGGGAAATCATAATTATAGTACTATTTTTTTTATAATATGACCTACTGTCTCTAAAGTTTCAGAAGCTTGGTAAAGGTTATATCCATAGGAAAACTATATACAGATTCCTAATTTATATATAAAATCAGTAAAAACTACAGGTGCAATATACTTTTTTTCTCTTTAGCCATTTAAAATTATACAAGCTTGCCTCTCAACAAATAAAACTTTAATAAATTTTTCTTGCTCATTTCATTAATAGTATTTTTTATATTCCTTTAACACCTACTGTAGTACCTGCTCTCCATGGATTCTTCTTTAGTGAATCCCTTAAAGCTTCACCAAATGCCCTGAAAGCTGACTCCCAAATATGATGCGGATCTCTTCCTGATAGAAATTTAAGATGAATTGTAGCCCTTGCACCTTGAGAGAATCCTTCAAAAAAGGCAATCATATTAGAAGAATTAGTTGTTTCGACAAATTCTGGAATGTTAACATCCTGATGAGTTATAAAACAACCACTTCTTTCTTCAAAAGAAATATTAACTATAGAAAGAGCTTCATCGAGAGCGGCAAAACCTACACCATCCCCTTCAACTCCAAATTCAGTTTTATTCTTTAAAAGCTCATGGAAAATATTTCCTAAGGTTATTCCTGAGTCCTCTGCCAAAGTGTGAAACAATTTATAACTTATACAACTAATGGATATCCCTATATTGATGCAACTCCTCCAAGCAATTGTTTCAATCATGTGATCTAAGAAAGGCATATTTGTATCTATCCCTTCTTTCAGTTTTGGATTCTTTTCTCCTATATTAACTTCTGCTTCAATTACTGTTTCTCTTGTTATTCTTTTTGCTTTAACTTGTTGCAAGGTTGAAATATCAAAAAAAATGCCCAGCTTTATAGATTCTTTTTCTTTCATGAAAGTTAGTACCTCCTTTCTTACAAATTATTTCTCTTTTTTAACGCTGTTGAATGAGATGGAAACCCCTCATAATCAGCTAGTTGAATTGCGTAATCTTTTAATTTTTTAAACCCATTTCTAGTAACATAACCAATCGAAGAATATTTTAAAAAATCTCTTACAGAAACAGGGGAAAAGGTTTTTGCAAACCCCCCTGTGGGAAGAATTGCATTAGGTCCAATAGAAAAATTTGCTAAACTAAATGGCGTGTATTCTCCTATTAAAATCTCTCCAGCATTCTTGATTAAAGGAAGTACATCAAACGGATCTTTAGTTACAATTGAAAGATGTTCGGGCGCATATTTATTTACAAAATCAACGGCCTCATCTAAATCTTTCACAATTACTACTCCACTATATTTTCTCATATTTTCTTTAATAAAGTTTTTACGCATAGAAGGAAGATCTTCAACTAAGGAAGGTATAATTTCAATCACCTCTCTCCCTAAATCTTCAGAATCAGTTACTAAAATAGAAGCAGAATCAGGACCGTGTTCCGACTCAATCAAAAAATCTAAAGCAATATTTTTTGGATTTGCAGTTCCATCAGCTAAAATTAATGATTCAGAGGGTCCTGCAGGTAAACCAACATCAATAATGCCAAAAAGCGCTCTCTTTGCAGCTGTTACATAACTACTTCCTGGTCCAATTATCTTTTCAACCTTAGGAATAGTTTTTGTACCATATGCTAGTGCGCCAATAGCTTGTATCCCACCTATCCTATAAATCTCTTTAACATTACATTCTTTTGCAGTAAAAAGAGTAGCTACATCTATGTTTCCGTCTCGAGAAGGAGGGGTTACAATAACAACTTTTTTAACCCCAGCAATTACGGCTGGTACTGCAAGCATATAGAGTACTGAGGGGAAAGACCCTTTCCCCCTAGGGACATAAATTCCTACGGAGGAAATGGGTTCTACTTTTTCTCCTGCATAAACTCCTAAAGAAATTGGAAATAACTTCATAGTAGAAGATGGCATCTGTGTTAAGTGAAACTTTCTAACATTTTCTATGTTTTTTTTAATGGCTTCTTTAAACTTATTAGGCAACTCTCTCTCTGCTCTTTTAAATTCTTCTTCTTTTACTTTTAATTGTTCGGGCTTTAACTTTGCCCCATCGAATTTCTCAGTATAATAAATAAGAGCTTTGTCACCTCTTTTCTTTATCTCATCCAGAATTTGATTTGCCATTTCCTTAATCTTTGAAATATCTAATTCGGCTCTTTTAAAAATAAAATCCTTTTTCTCCTTTGGTGTATTACGCCAGATAAAAAAATTAATGTTCACATGTAAAATCCTCCATAGTAAATTTTTATTTTAAGAATTCCTTTCTTAAAAATATTTAAACTTGGGTTTTACTTTTTTCTAAAAGATACACTATGATTATATTAAATAGGATAAACTCTTTAAATTATATCCTAAAAAATTACAGGTATACAGGCATAAAATAAACACATTAACAATATAATTATTTAAATATTTATTATCAGAATCAACTGAAATTCTCAATATGTAAAATTAATTCTTCTTTTGTTTCCACTTATGTAACTTCACTAATTAAAATATCTAAAAGATAGCTCCCCAATATTAGTTTGAGATTTACTACTTTTTTCTACCCATTGAAGCTAATCCAACAGCAATAAGCAATACTAAACCCGTTGCTATAAATTGGTAATAATATTGAACATTAAGAATAGTCAAACCATTAATTAATATTCCTATAAATACTGCACCTACTAAAGTCCCAAGAATATGAAACTCACCCTCTTTCAAGACACTTGCACCGAGATAACCAACTGCAATAGCATTTAAGAGATACCCAGGTCCAGCTGTAGGTTGACCTGATCCAAGGCGAGCCATTATTATAACTCCTCCCACACCACAAAGTAAGCCTGTAATTGCAAAAGATAGTATCTTAAGGTTTTTTACATTAAGACCAGACATTAATGAAGCTTCAGGATTATAACCAATAGCATAAAAAAAGCGTCCAGTAGAAGTATATTTCAAGTGATAATGAGCTATTAAAAAAATTACTAAAATTATTAGAAGTGGAACAGGTATACCAGATATCTTACCCCAAGCTAAGTACATAAAATTCTCTCTCAAGCCAATTACGGGCGCACCTTTTGTATATAAAAATATAAGACCATTTGCAATTTGTCCTAATCCAAGTGTAGCTATAAAGGACTCTATTCCTATAACCGCAATAAGAAACCCATTACATAAACCAAAAAGTAAGCCAATTATTAAAGCAATTAAAATTGCCATAGAAGTTGAATAACCTTCTGCTTGAGCCGCTACAGCAAGAATACCAGCAAGTCCAGCTACCCATCCAATTGATAGATCTATCTCTCCGTCAATAAGAGCATATGTCTCAGCTACACCTAAAATGAAAAGTACTGTCATTTGTCTTGCAATATTATAAAAGTTTGTAAGTGAAAAAAATCTTGGCTCAAGTAAGGAAAAAACACATATAACTGCAACTAATGCAGCTAAAGTTCCATATTTTTTAAGAAGAGAAAGCAAGAATTCATTACCCTTTTTTTCTTTTAGCAATATTATGCACCGCTCCTTCCAAACATGAATTTTAATATTTCTTCTTCCTTTGTCTTTTCAGCTTCAAGTATTCCCTGCAGTTGTCTCTTATAAAATACACCTATCCGATTACATACACCAAGTATCTCGGGAACTTCAGAAGAAATCATTATAATTACCATACCTTGCTCAACAAGTCTATTCAATATTTTATATATTTCTGTCTTTGTAGCAACATCTATTCCTTTTGTAACTTCATCTAATACTAATACCTTAACTTTTGTTGATAACCATTTACTTAGAACTACTTTTTGCTGATTACCGCCACTTAAAAACTTCACCTTTTGATCCATGTTTTGGACTTTTATGGAAAACTTATCTATAAATTCTTGGGTAATTTTTCTTGCTTTTCTTTTATCAATATTTAGCAAAAATCCATAACATAATCTTTTTAAGATTGTAAGCACAGTATTTTCACATACAGAAAAATCCATTATGAGACCTTGAATTCGTCTATCTTCTGGCACTAAACAAATACCCTTTTCAATTGCTTCACGTATATTACGAAATTTAATCTCATTATTAAATAATATAATTTTCCCGCTTTCTAATGGGTCAACTCCACACAAAACCCTAGCGAACTCAGTTCGTCCTGATCCAACTAAACCTATGATTCCAAAGATCTCCCCTTTATATACATTAAAGGTAATATTTTTGACCTTCTTACTATTTAGATGCCTGATCTGAAGTGCCATAGTATCTTTAATCGCCAAATTACGTTTAGGATATTTGACCCCAACGTCCTTGCCAGTCATAAATTTAATAATGCCACCAACAGTAATATCCGTTACCCAAGAAGTATTGATAACTTTACCGTCTCTCATAACAGTTACCCTATCAGCAATTTCAAATATCTCTTCTAATTTGTGAGTTATAAAGACTATCGATATACCTTGATCCTTCATACGTAATAAAGCTTGAAAAAGAATATCTTTTTCTTCACTAGTTAGAGAAGCTGTTGGTTCATCTAAAATAAGTATCTCAGCATTTCTACTAAAAGCTTTAGTTATGGTAAATATTTGTGCTTGTGCCGGAGAAAAAAATGAAACAGGTTTTCGAGGGTCAATTTTACTCAATCCAAATTTATTAAGCCACGCAGAAGTCTCAGCATAAGCGATATGCCATTGAATTTTCGTCTTCTTGATAGGGAAGGCCGTACCCAAGTAAAAATTTTCGGCAATTTTCATTTGAGGTATAAGTCCAAAATCCTGATGTACAAAACCAATACCTAACTTTGCAGCATCAAGGTTGGTATGAATCTCAACAGGAATATTATTTCTCACTATAGTCCCGCTATCTTTTTTAATAAGGCCAGCAAGGATTTTTACAAATGTAGACTTTCCTGCACCATTTTCACCTGCAATAGCATGAATCTCACCTTTGTGTAGACTAAAGTTGACATCTAATAAAGCTTGTACCCCTGGAAATCTTTTTGATATGTTTGAAACTTTTAAAACTATTGTACTTTGATTTTGTAAAGGCATCCTTTTTCCTTCCATTACAGTTTCTAAATATCCATATAGTCCTTCTCGCATACAGCGAGAAGGACTATATGTGGTTTTTTACTTTATCCAACCTTTCGCTTCTGCAAAGGAAATAGCATTGCCCTTTACTACTAAAGTAAGTGGAGCATAGATATGTTCAGGAAATTCAGTTTTCTCTCCCTTTAGATATTGAACTGCCACGTCAGCAATTATTCTCCCCATGGCTCCTGAGTCCTGTGCGACTGTACCTTTTTGTATTAGTCCTTTTACTATATAGTCTACAATATTTACTCTATCTCCATCAGCCCCCACAACAACTACATCTTTTTTCCCAGCAGCTAACAATGCTTGGATAGCACCAAGAGCAGGCTGATCATAAACTGCCCATACCCCTTTTATCTCTGGATGAGCAATTAGATGGCTTTCCATGGCTGTCATGGCCTGTGGTGTACCTTGAGGAAATTCAACAGCTGTATCACCTACAATTTTTATTCCTGGGTACTGATTAAAAATGGCCTTAGCGCCCTCCCACCGAATTCTGCAAGGTGTATAATATGGCTCTCTAAATACAACAATTTCTCCCTCTCCATCTAATTTAGCAATAAGAAAGTACGCCATAAACTCTCCTATAAGCTTATTGTCAGATGTTACATCCGTGAGTACACCGGGTCCAATAAGCCCCGTGTCAGCCGAAATTAGCGCCACACCTTTTTCGACAACTAGATTTTGCATTGGTTTTAATCCATCTGCATCTCCACCAACAACAATCATGACTTTCAACCCTTTACCAATCAAAGTCTCGATATTATTAGTATGAGCTTCCATAGTTCCGTCTGCTACAACATAATCATACTTAACACCTAGCTTATCAAGACGTCCTTGCATCTCTTCAACCATATAGTTTACAAACTCATTACCTGCTGCATGATTAGCAATTCCAACTACTAAATCTTCAGCAGATACTACACTAATAGAAAATATTATTAGAATCCCTAGTAAAACAAAAAACAAAAACTTTCTTCTGAACATTTAAAAATACCTCCATTTTTTAAAATTTTTATATACTTATCTGATAAACAAGTATATTCAAAAAAATATAATTTTATCACCTCCCCTTCTTTAGTTAATTATCCGGCGGATGAAGTTAGTTTTTAAATCATCCTATACATCCTATCTTTATAATTTGGCAATAGGCAAACTATAAAAATAGGAATAAAAGAAGAATCACTCCCTATTAACTAATAACTACTCTGGATATTTAATTAATATGTAAGCCTTTTTGTTTATTTGTTTTGAAAATTAATTTAATTGTATGCTTAGTATAATATATTTTGTGTGTAAATAAAAGTGTTAAATATTATTAATTTCTAAACCTATTGCCTCATGTTCAAACCCATTAATAGGAGCACCTACAGTTCCATAAATACCTACAGATATCCATTCTCCTAAATCACATTGCGTAGTATCTAAAGGTCCTCTTAAAACAACAAATTTTACCCCTATAGTTCTTAAAAAATTACCAATGCCAATTTCTCCTCTACACAGACCTCTTAACGAATTTAAAGCTGTATGATATAAGGCATGTTCTTCTCTATAACAACCTGCACGAAAAATTCCTTTTCTTTTTGCTGTTGTTTCTATTGCAGCGATAATTTCTTTGCTATCCATTGTTCCGGCTTTACCTATGCATATTTTATATCCTAAATTACTAACTTTGTTAAATAATTCTTTTTCTTCTTCTTTAGAAGATACTAATAATAATATTGTTAAACGCCCAATTTTAGCCAAATTGAAACACCTCTTAACTAAATTACATCCTCAATTTCGAATGTTTAAAAATAAAAATTTAATTTTTATCATACTCTTTATATTTAAACAATACATTATATTTACTATAATTTAATAATTGCGTTAAATTGAAAATAAAAAAGAGGAAGTGATATAAAATATCTCTCCCCCTATTATCTAATGGCTATGGGTCTTTATTTAATTTTTATTATTATAGCACTATTTTTATATTTTGTAAAATTTAACTAATTAATATATGCTTAATAGTATTAATAAAGCTATTAAATGGTATTAATATCCAAACCTATTGCCTCATGTTCAAACCCCTTAATGGGGGCACCTACCGTTCCGTAAATACCTACAGATATCCATTCTCCTAAATCACGTTGTGTAGTATCTAAAGGTCCTCTTAAAACAACAAATTTTCCCCCTATAGTTCTTAAAAAATTACCAATTCCAATCTCCCCTCTACACAAACCTTTTAATGCATTTAATGCAGTATGATAAACTGCATGTTCTCCTCTGTAACAACCCGCAGGAAAGATCCCCTCTCTTTTTGCTGTTGTTTCTATTGCAGCGATAACTTCTCTGCTATCCATTGTTCCGACTTTTCCTATGCATATTTTATAACCTAAACTGCTAACTTTCTTCAATAATTCCTTTTCTTCTTCTCCTGAAGATATTAATAATGATATTGTTAAATGACCAATTTTAGCCAATTAAAGAATATCCCCCCAATAAAATCATATCATCTATTTAACCTACTAATAAAGATTAAATATAATAAGTAAATAATTTTTTACATAAAAACTATTTTGTTTATTAGTTATATTATACAACATAGTTTTAAGAAATCCTTCTTTTTTTAAAAAATATTAAAAATATTTTTATTTTGCTTCTAGCGATTTCCAATTTATAATAAGTAGGAAGTTTCATAAGTAAAATAAAAAGAAGGAATTTTTAAACTTTAATAATCTTAATGATTATATGAAATTCTCTTTGCTGGTTCAAAAGGACTCTTTGCTTCCTTTAAAATATCTTTATATACCTCTAAATTTCGGTCTTCAAGATGATCGAATATCATTGGGCTATTTGATCCATAAGTTACATGTTTTAGTGGATTGGGGTCAAGTTTTGCAGATATTATCTCTTCTGTACCTCGAGCCTGGGCAAGTTTCTGGGCGATAGGGCTAATTATCATACTGCTTCCAAAATAATAATTATTTTCCGCATCTGCCCCTACAGAATTTACCGCTATAACATACACATGATTATCATAAGCCCTGGCTTTATTAGTCATATCCCATATCTCAAAACTTCGTAATAATGCTGAAGGCCTGGTTATAATCTCCGCTCCCTGAATAGCTAAAACCCTGCTCAATTCAGGAAAATCGCCATCATAACATATTATCATCCCAATTTTCCCCAATTTAGTATCCACTACAACAGCTTCCTTACCGGGAGTAGTCCACCCACCTCCACCAAGCCTCTCAGTGGGGAAGGGATGTGTTTTACGGTAAATCCCGGCAATTTCTCCTTCATCATTTATGAGTATAGAACTATTCATGATTACATTTTTTTCTTTACCTTTTTCATATATGGGAAGCACCACATGCACTTTTAATTCCCTGGCCAGTGCTCCAATTTGGTCGGTTTCGGGTCCCGGAATATAATTTAATAAATCATAGAACTCTTCAGGCGGCATACCGGGAGCAAATCCAGTAGTAATAGATTCCGGAAATACGACTAATTCAGCATTATGCTCTTTTACTGCAGTCTTAAGCCAGAAACCTATTTTTTCTAAATTATAATTAATATCGTTCGGTTTAACCGCAATTTGAACAGCGGCAGCAATAAATTCCTTCATCTGTTCTCTCCTTCCTCTATATTAAATCAAAAAGTACAGACCATCTTTATAAATGTGCCTGGCACTTCTATTTATTTATTCTTCGTCAAAGGCAACAACCCGACAAATGCTTGATTCTCCATCAACAAAGCGCCAGGGAAAACAACCAACAATGGTTCTTTTGTTAAGAATTTTATCGATATCTCCTCCGATGTTTTCTACATGAATTATATCATAAGGGAAAAGTTGGGTATGCATTAATTGATAGTGATCGGGGGGGAATATCTCTTCAAGGCCTTTACCATATTTTTCCTTTAAATATTTTTCGCATTCTTTTGCTTGTACCGGCATCCAATCACGAATCTTGGTATTCATCGGATGATCGGCCGAACCACAATCAACCCCTATCCACTTAATATCCATTTCTTTACACCAGTTGGCAAACTCCATAGTAGGACCAGGATGTTTAATCATATATCTTACTTCGTCTGCTTCCGGTTGGTCCCAGCTATACCGATGATAACCGGTATAGATTACCAATATATCACCTTTTTTTATTTCTACTCTTTCCATAATATCTTTTGAAGTATAAATTCCATAATCTTCAGTAATATCACTAAGGTCAACTACGGCAGCCGGTCCGATAAGGTCGTCTAAGGGCACGCTTGCTATATCCCTGCCATGAGTACAAAAGTGAAGTGAACCATCTAAATGTGTCCCTACATGGTTACTGGTAGTAATAAGCTGAGCATTTGCTCCATTAGGGGCAAGCCTCTTAAAAAATTTAATCTGTAGTGGCTCATAAGTTGGCCAGGCCGGAGTCAAGTGACTTAATGGTTGAGTTAAATCGTACATCTTAATCTTTTCAAAAAATTTCATTTTTTTTCTCCCTTCATTTTTTAACTAAAATATTACTTTTTGTTTTTTTAGTTCGTTAATTTTGGTATTGTCATAATTTAAAAAACTTTGAAGAATTTCATTAGTATGTTCTCCAATATTTGGAGCAGGGTCTGTAACCACTTCTTCGGTTAGTGTCGATAACTTTATCGGATTTCCTGCCACATATATTTTACCCATACCAGGCTGCTCAGCTTGTATAATCATTTTTCTTGCCTTCACTTGCGGGTCATTAAAGAGTTTATCCACGGTATTAATGGCGCTGGCGGGAACACTACCGGATTCGAAAATTTTTAACCATTTTTCTGTAGTTTTTTGAATAACAATTTCATCAAGGATGGGCTTTATCTTCTCGTAATTTTCTGTTCTTTTCTCGTTTGTCTTAAATTCTTCCACTTCCAGTA
>Ga0209979_1003866_pt1 | contig 12841 bp, 8 predicted proteins | sample AnhtaG_FD_183114 | JGI IMG/M metagenome (GOLD analysis project Ga0209979, IMG submission 183114) | Deep subsurface microbial communities from Anholt, Denmark to uncover new lineages of life (NeLLi) - Anholt_01485 metaG (SPAdes) (version 2) | ecosystem: Environmental > Aquatic > Marine > Oceanic >...
GGGTACTCTCCAACGTAAGCGTTGTATTGATACCGTCCCAGGCGTGCCTTCACGGGGATCTGCTTGGAGATCAACTGGTGGACGTTCTGGTGTGGACCTAATGTGACCTGGACAGGCCCGTAGATTGGCCCATACTGCCCGCCGTTGGGTAAATACACGGTTGCCCAGTAGTCAACGATCTTGGTGCTTCCGGTGGTGTTCTCTCCATCCACATAGTAGGAGAGAGTTCCGCCACGCGGCACCCGCTGGTTAAGGGGGTCAAGATCAAAGGTGACCTGGTCAAATTTCTGAACCAGGCGGATGGCTGCCGCCAGATCGATCAGTCCCCAGCCGTAGGTGTTGTCGTTGCCGTTCGGGCCCAAATCCTCGGCGGTCTGCATCAACGCCCCCAGGACCTGCTCCACGGTGGCGTTGGGGTTGACCTGTCTCAGAATGGCGGCCGCACCGGCAACGTGCGGAGAGGCCATGGAGGTTCCCGAAAGGGTAGTGTAGCCACCGTAGGCGTATGCCGATCTAACATCCGCCCCCGGAGCTGCCACCTCTGGAGTGATGGCATCGGGCCCGAACTCCACGCAGGGGGAGGGTCCCCGCGCCGACCAGGAGGGAGCAGTTTTCTCGCTGGTCACGGCTCCCACCGCGAAGGCGTTGTAGTCGGTGGTCTTGCGGTTGCCGGGAACCCGCAGGCCGCTCGACCCCTCGTTGCCGGCGGAGAAGAGAACGATAATGCCGGCGGCGGCCATGTTATCCAGCACCTCCCAGTATCTTTCATCGCAGGGATCGTTGGGGAAGTTGAAGAGGCTATGACCCCAGGAGTTGCTCACTGTGGCCGGAATATGCCAGGGCTGGGTCTGTTCCCGGGCAGGCTCGATGAACCACTCGAAGCATTTGATGTAGCGGCCGGACCTCTGATCCAGATTGCCGCCACGGTCGACATCGGAGGCTGCCATCCACTGTGCTCCGATGGCCACCCCGATGGTGTCGCCGGTGTTGGAGTCGATGCCGCACTGCGACCCCATGGTGTGGGTGCCGTGGTAAATGGTACTGGAATCCCAGGGGTAAGTGGTCTGGGTCAGGGAGTCACGCCAGGCCCATTCGGGATGTCCGGCATAGCGAGGGTGAAAACCTCTCCAGTTGTGGTGTAGGGAGGGATGGTCGGCCTCCACTCCGGTATCTAAATTGGCGACCAGGACTCCCTCCCCGGTGTAACCCATCGCCCAGGCGCTGTCGGCCTTTATCATGGTCAAATTCCACTGCGCTTTGGAGAGGCTGCCGTAATCCGGAGTGCCGAAGGAAACCGGCTCTATTAATTTCTCCTCCCGGTCGTAGTACACCGCATAGACGTCCGCCCGGCAGGCAAGGTCATATAGAAGCTCCTCCTTCACCGAGGCTCCCACCATGTTGGCAAGCCAGAAGGGGGTGACATCTTCGACTTTCCCCTCCTCTTCAGCCCGCTCCAAGAATGAAAGGAGACTTCTCTGAGTTCGGGAGGCGGTCTCTTTCAAGGCTCCAACCACGACCTGATGCCTTTCCCACAACGTTGCCTCTTTTTGGTCAAGCTGGAGGGTCAGTCCGGAGATATTGGCCTGTTCCTCTAAGAAGATTATGACTGGTATGTAGTCATGATCCGGAAACTCCGTGGGGTCGAAGGCCACATATCCCGCCAGTGCCGGAATTGCCCCCAACAAGATAATCGCTAAAACAGTAGCTCTGAAGGTTGACATCTTTGGTTACTCCTTACTTCTGACTTCTTTTGAGGGGAGGTCCGGTTTTTTTCTCTCTCTCATCTCCTTTCTCGAGATGGAAAACGATTCCCAATTGGTTAAGAGATAATGACTGCTTCATCTCCAGATCGTTCCGGCAGATCGTCTCGGTTCTCGAAGCCGGGATAGCTCCCGCCCGGGAACCACAGAAGCGAAAATGCAGAAGAACAGGCATCGTAATTATAAGGTATTTTCCTGTTTTGTCAACTTCTATAGTGAGGGGTGCTGTTTTCTGGGGGCCAAGATCTGCCCGTTAGGGGCGGGTGAGGTGATGATTTCTTTGTGCGGAAGATACGGAGGGAACTACGGAGGGAGTGAATCTTCGGTATTACCCCTTACCGATTGCTAATTGCCAAGCTCGAAAGCCCAGCGTCGATGTAGATGTCGATTTTTTTCTCCGCAGTGGAGTAATCCTCGGAAAGGTAGGTGGAGCCGGAGAGCTTGTCCAGCTTGATACCACTGTGGTCGAAGGAACTCAGGGCCGCATCCTTGATCAACTTCAGACCGACACCGGGGGGGATCACGATATCTAGGTCCGAGACTCCGACGTCGATGGTGGCCCGGAGATGCTCGGCGCCGTCTCCGAACTTCAAGTTGATGTCGCAGACTCCACCATCCAACTCGAAGTCGGTCAGCTCGAAATCAGAAAGGTCTAAGTTGAGCTCACAGGCGCCGGCGTCAAAGCTCAAATCCAGAGGGTATTTCTTGGAAACCTCGATCTTAGCGTGGTTGTGATGTTTCCGGGAGAACAGTGAGAAGCTTTTCTGTTCACTTCGAATCTTTATAGACACCACTCCCTCGTCGACATCGTAGCGACAGCGAGGAAGATCCCGGTCATAGTCGAACTTCGCCGACAGCAGAGCCCCCTCACCGCTCTTAAGCCACAACGAGCCCGCCCCGAAGTCGATGTCGAGCTTAACTGCACTGTAGCCGCCTTCGTCCTCTACGCTCCAGTGATGAAGCTCTCGGTCATACTCCTGGAAATCGGCGAAGTACTCCTCCTTCGAGAACCCCTGATAGTAGATCACCCCCACAAAGGTCAGAGCCATAACGATCGGGGACAGATAGGTCAGACCACTAAGTCTGCTGTCGCGAAAGAGTCTTTCCAGACCGAAGCAGATGAGGATGACCGGCCAGAGTCGAAGCAGATCATACCAGATGTCCCAGTCCAACAGAGCGAAGTTGTTCAAAAGCAGAACCGACCCGATGCCGATCAGAAAGACACCTCTGCGGACGATTTTGGCGCTCATCTCAGGCCTGTTTAGAGAAGCTCTTCGACAAGACTACAATTCCGATAATGATCAATGCGATGGGCCAGAGTCGGTCGAAATTGAACCAGGACCAGATGTAGATGTTGTTGAGCAGGAATATGATCCCCAAAACCAGCAGGACGACACCTACCCACAATTTCCCCTTCCCGGGTTCATCCCGGTGCAGAGCTTCCAATTTCTGGTCGATCTTCTCGGTGACCTTCCCCAGCCTTTCCTCTGCCGGTGAGGAAACCCTCTCTTCTTCATCTTCGGTTTGGGCTCCCTCTTCGAGGGCAAAAGGTTTTTGAGGGATTATTATCCAGGCTATGATGTAGGCGATAATTGCCGCCCCCCCGGCGAAGACCAGAAGCACCGCCGCCAGACGGACGATTGCAGGATCGATGTCGAAGTACTCCGCCAGACCTCCACAGACCCCGCCGATCATGGAGTCGGCGCGAGAACGGTATAGTTTTCTTGCCATCATTCCTCCCCGTTATTTCAAGTATAACTTAGCACTATCTCCAAGTATTCCTACGAAAACGCGGTCCTAATGTTACGCAATTAAACACTGGTCTCTGATGGCGCAGGGGGCTTGACCCTCTTCGGTCTCCTCAAAATAATGAAAACAACCAGTCCAATGATAACTACAGCTCCCAGGGTTACTATAATGATCCTGAACCAATGCAATTCTCGGCTTTCGGCATAGAGGGAAAACTCTTTCCCCCAGAGATCGAGGTTATCGAATTCCCACACAAGTCGGTTTGCCTCTTTTGTGGAGGCATTGGTCGCAACCACCCCGGCGGGCATCAGGACTTCGCATCTGAAATTGAAAAGGTTTTCGAAATCGTAGCCGTAAGCGCCGAAAAGGACCACTCCCCTTCGCTCTAAGTAGTCTTCGAACTGTTTTTGCTCCTCGGATAAGAGCGAATCGAGCTTCTTGCGAAAGGCCAGCACCGCCACCGGACTGGCTCCCCCCTGGCGATAGAGTTCGACCAGCTTATCTTGCAGGTTCTCAGTTTCTCTCTTGTAGATTGCCTCTGCAGAATCGAATTCTGTGGGGTTGTAATAGAGGGTCTCGAAAAGCTGAAGCAGGGGCTTACAGTAATGTTCTTCAACTGCAGTGGCAAATTCGTGTGCGGTTTTTTCGTTTCCTCCAAGCTCCTTCGACATACCGGAGATGATAGCCTGCTTCAGGCTGTCGATGCCAGTTGTTACCTCCGCCAAGGCCTTTTCTGCGTCGATGATATCGGTGAAGACCTCCTGGTAGGTGTAGGTGGTGGAGAAAAACCCCGTTCGACGTGAGAACTCCACCCGGTTTTTTGACTCCCCACCATCGTCGGTGGCGTATCTGAGGTAGTCTGAAAAGCCTCCCTCGGGATACGAAAACTCTCTGTCGGCACGGAAATAGTAGACAGAATCGATGAGCTCAAAGGTGATGTTCCACTCTCTGGAGTCGGGCAAAAGATAATTCTCCGAGAGGTAGTCCAACGCCTCCTCGGAGCTGATGGCAAGCTGGGTGGTGGAGCCTTTCTCGGCTCCGGTGTCGAAGCGGTAGACCGCAAACTCAATAACCCGCCGGAGGTTTCCCTCTTTGTCGATTTCGGTGCGGAAGTTCGTGTCCACCCGGGTGGTAATACAACTGCAACAGAGTAACGAAAAGACGAGAAAGAGAAAAGCAAGCCTCATGGTCCAGTTCTTATTGGAAGGGAACATTGTGGTTTCTCCTTGAGAATTGAAATACTCTATCGCCTCTCGGCTTCCCCGGTCATGGGGACGAACCGCACCGGAATGATATTCTCCCTTTTGATTCCCGATTTGGTCTTGGTGATACGGACCAGCTCCTGATAGCCATCCCCCACCGGAAGGACCAACCTCCCCCCGATTTTCAGTTGCTCCACCAGGGGCTTGGGGATGTGGTCAGGGGCGGCGGTCACGATCACAGCATCGAAGGGAGCCGCCTCCGGCCAGCCTTGGTAACCATCGGCGCAGTGGACCTGGATATTTTCATAACCCATCTCCTCCAACAACTCCCTTGCTCTTTCACACAGAAGGTCAACTATCTCAATGGTGTAAACCTCCGCCGCCATCTCGGCTAAAACTGCCGCCTGGTAACCGCTGCCGGTGCCGATCTCCAACACCTTCTCTCCCCCCTTCAACTGCAGAAGCTCGGTCATAATGGCAACAATGTATGGCTGGGAGATAGTCTGGTTTTCTCCAATGGGGAGAGGTTCATCGTAGTATGCGTACCGGTGCAGATTTTCCGGGATGAAAAGGTGCCGCGGAACTTCGCGCATACTTTTCAGGGTGAGGCTATCTTTGACACCCCTTGTGACTATCTGCTCCTCCACCATTTCTAAGCGTCTGGTGGTGTAAACATCCGTCTCCGTCTTTTCTCCTCCCTTAGTAGATTCTGTATCTTTTCCGCTGTGGGACTGGCAAAACGAGAGAGCTCCCACAACTAGCATAAATGAAAAAGCGAAAATGGATATGTCCTTGAAGATGATCATTGGTTTCCACGAAAATACCTACCCCTAAAGAGTATGTCAATAACTATATTGTGTGCCAACCAAGCCTGATGCGCTGTGGCAATCAACTTCTCTGACATCCTAACCGCTGTTTTTTTGTCCCCTATCTCCTGTGGGGTGGTGCGAATCGTAAGACCGGCACGGGATGCCGACATCCGACGCAGGCAGTTGGGATCTTGTGGAAACCTGAAGGTTTCCGCTACAATTACTCTTAGTCCCAGTGGCAGAGGCCACTGGGCTACCCGTGGTTGGCTTCTCGGTCATCGCTTACGTTCACGGGCAAGCCCCTGTTCCCTGTCTACTGTCCCCTGTTTCCTGATTCATTCACTTCTCTCCCATTTTCCTGGAGAGGTAAAGACGGGCGCTCTCCTTGATACCCGCGAATTCCTTGACCTTATTCCAGAGCTTTTCCGGCCAGGTCCTCTTTTTCATGATAGACTTGAGCTTCGGGTGGCTGATGGTGGTGATCTCCTCCCACTTGCCCGCTTCCCGGATTATCCGTTCCAGGACTTGCCATTGGGGATCGGTAACCGGAGGGAAATGATAATCCTTTGTGAAGGAGATCTTCAACTGTTGATCGCTGCCCACCAGTTTGGTCAAGTTCTTTTCTCTGGCGATGTTTATGATTCGTTCTTCGATTTCGTCAAGATTCCTTTCGACCTCCCGTTTCTTCTCCTTAAGCTGAGCGTAACTGTCAACCAGCTTTACGCCGTCATCCTGTTTGAACTCCTCCGGAGGTAGCTTCTCGACCTCGAAGAGATGCCTATGTGCCGGGCAGATGTCGATGTATTCGCACCAATTGCACAGAGCGGATTCCGTAGGAGCAAATTCGGTTTGAGATTCAATCTCATTGATTAGTTCCAGAGTTTCTCTTTTGAGAACCTCCAGGTCTTCCGAAGTGCGAGTTGAGACCAGCTTCTGGTCGTAAACAAGATAATGCCAGACCAGACGGATCTTCTCCGCCTCCGGGAACCTCTTCGTGACCGCAATCTGATAGAGCGCCAGCTGGCGGTCGGCGTCGAGGTCAATTTGACTGGGCAGATGCCGGGAGGTCTTATAGTCCTGGATTTCAATTGCTCCCTCCGGAGTTAGGGCCAGGCGATCGATATATCCCCGAATATAGACCGGGGAGGTCTTCTCACCGCGGCCGGGAGGTTCGATCAGCGGAAACGTGATGGACTCCTCCAAACCCAGAGTCCTGTCCTGGTCGAAGGGATGATAACGCTCATAAAACGAACGCAGACAAGAGCGGCCCAGATTGCGGTAATCCTCAGCCGAATACTCCTTCCTGACAATCTCCACTCCAGAGTGCCAGTTTCTCTCCCAGCCGTCGTCGAAGAACCGTAGAGTGTCTTGTTCGGTTGGAATCCTGGTCATCAGGACATCCCTATAGAGTCTCTCTAAGGCTTCGTGAACCCGACTCCCCAGAAAGGCCTCGATGGTGTCATACCCTTCGACCTTGATCTTGTCGATATATTTGAATTTGTATTTCCGGGGGCAGGACTCGAATGCGGAGAGCTTCGAGTGGGAGTAAGTGGGCATCAGTTCCCCTCTTTTTTCTTTTCCTCTATTTGTTCGGCGTCATCGTAGTCCGGAGAGCTATCGAACCAACCGCAGTTGTAGCAGGTGTATTGACCATCTCCGTTGGGCAGTTTCTTGTAACCCAGCGCGTGAGCAGCGCATTCGGGACAGATTCTAAGTACCATTCCGAGATTAATCTATCCTCGGGAGAGAAAAATGGCAAGCGCTAATAACAAAGCGGTGCGGAGAAGGTCTCCGTGACCTACCGGAGTAAAGGAGAAAGAAGCGAGGCGTTTATTGTCTGAGGCTCGATGCCCTTACAGGCTCCACCAGTAGTTGGCTTTGATCAGAAAAGTGTTGTTGGTGCTCAGATTCCAGACATCTTTCAGGCCTTGGTCAAAGGGGAGGTGGCCGTAGTTTTCATCCTCGTCCCGAAACTGAGTCCAGACCAGATAAATGGTGCTGCCGGGGCGATACTCCCATCTCAGTACCAGATTGGCGTTGAGGGATTTCCAGTTGAAGTCAGGTTCATCTTCGTAGGTGTTGTAAGCAAGATTGCCGGAATATCCAACATCACCGAGGGGCTTGAAGCTATCCGGCGTGTCCAGAAGCTTAAAATTCTCATAATCTCCGATGGCCATAAAGGCCTGCACCCAGAGTTGCAGTGAAAGGTTTTTGGTGAAGGTCAATGTGGAGCGGAAGTTGATGTCGATCTCCCTGCTCTTCAGTTCGCCGAAGACGTAATGCTCATTCCCGAGGCTGTCTTCAACCGTCTCCACCCAGCGACTGACGTGGTAGTTCGCGTTGTAGGAGGGCCCGATGCTGAACTCCAGATTGGAGCGCGGCTGGATCTCGAGTTGAGCGGAGTAGGATTCGTAGATGCCGTCCCAATTTGTGCCGAAGGAGTGGTGGAGGTGGACTACCCACCACTTGCGGGTGTCCGAATCCAACCACATCCAGATGTCCCATCCGCGGGGCCGCTTGTAAGGGGGGCCGCCCCGGGTCTCGCGATCGTCGTAGTACGGAATCTGGAAGCCGTAACCACCTCCAAACCACCAGTTGCCGGTAGTCCGGATGCTGTTGTTGTAGTTTCCACCGTGGGAGATCTTGTACCCATCCAGGTTCCAGGCGTTCCAGTAGTTTACGTTATGGTAGGTCTCACGAATGAAGTGCCAGTCTTTGTAGGTCCGATACTGCCACCAGGTACTCCCACCATTGTAGTTGCCTCTCCCTATGAATCCCAGCCTGTTTATATTCAGGTTCCGGGATTCGTACTCCCACCAGACTGAGCCGCGAACGTGTTCACCGGCGTCCTTGTTGATTCCAGCCCAGAAACCACCACCGTGTTCATCTCTGCCTGTTCGGCTCGCAACTACCTGACCTCGAGCAACCCAGATCCCCTTGGGGAAATGCAGATCCCAGTCTATGCCTCCGCTGTAAGCCGGGGTTTCCTGCTTCTGGTTCACAGCAGTAGTCATAATACCGACGCTGGAGTTTGTGAAAATGTCCTGCTTTAATCTTATCACATTGTAGTTAGCGGAAGGCTCGATTACAATTTCACGCTTGACGCCGAGGGTGTCCATATAGCTGGCTCTCTCCTCCTGGGTAACGGCGTTCATCACCCCGATGGAGGTCCCGCCCCTGGTGCGGCCGCTGAGTTTCAATGCCGAGAGGATGGTGGTTGTCACCGGTCGGTCGATGATATAGTCGGCGTCATCGTCTAAGTCCACCGAGGGCCTTTTCCCGATCCGCCGAGAGTAGAAGAGGTCAAACGGGGTCTCAAAGATAGTGTTGCCCTCCAGGAAGAAGGGTCTTTTCTCATCATAGTAGGTCTCGAATGTCGAAAGGTTCAGGACCGTGGCGTCGGACTCCACCTGACCGAAGTCGGGATTGATGGTGGCATCCAGGGTGAGGTCTGAGGATATGCCGTATTTTAGATCCAGGCCGATATTGGAGGAGAAATCCCGGCCGTCGGTGTTGCCCGGCCGCTTTGGCTCTGTATTCTCCGAAGAAACCGCATAGGGGAGAAACTCGAACCTCCTCGGAGGTTTGATGTTTTTCAGACCCTCCAGATGCCCGAAGCGGGAAACGAAGCCTCCCTCCTCCTCGGGAACATAGACCCAGATATCGTATTCACTCTTGCGGCTTATCCAGCGCCCGAAATTGATGCCCCAGACCAAGGAGTCCGATTTCGCAAATCTCAGGCAACTGTAAGGAATCTTGAACTCTGCAGTCCAGCCCTCCTTCACAATCTGGACCTCGGATTCCCAGACACCATCCCAGGAATCATCTGTCCAGGTGTCCTTGTATATAGAACCATCTCTCTGGACGCCAGCGGCGTTGGTCTGGAAGTAGAAGCCAGTGAGGTGGTCGTGGTAGCTATCAATTCCGACTCTCACATCGTCAGACTCTACCCAGCGGTCACGGCGAGTCAGCCTGGCGACGATCTTGTCGGGCTCCGGGTCGTAGAGGGTGAAAGCCACATATACGGCTTCATCGTCGTATGCGACCTGGACAGTTGTCGATTCCGTCGGGGCGACACCCTCCTCCGGCTCCTCCTGGGTGAATCCCCCGAACCTTGGGGCCAGCTCCCAGACGGGGTCGTTCAGGAAGCCATCGATTGCTGGCGAGGAGGGATTACATCGGACGGCGGTAATGGATTTGACTTCTTCCTCTTCTCCCCAGGAGACAACAGCGGTCAGAAAGAAAGCGGACCAGTACAACAGAATCACTGCTTTCTTTCCTATCATTTGATCTCCAACAGCGAGCTCGCTTTCGCGGAGTTTGAGGTGTGTGCTGACCAGTCGTTTTTTTCTACGGTTTGGCTTCAAGGTTAGTTGCATTTTTTCTGCCGGCGTCAGAGAATGTTTGGCCGCTGCTGAGCCATCGAGCTGAAACAGAGAGTCTGCGCAATCTGGATCGGACGTGGCATCCTATATGATTACGATGAGGCACTGTCAAGTAATCTGCCATTGCTACGCCAGCTTGACAGCCCGACTGTCGCTGTGGCTCAGCTGATGTCAATATGACACACTCTTTTGATTTTGTAGTTGCGGTCTTTTCTTTCTGAAATCTTTCTAATCCTTTGTACAGTATTAACTTAATCGGACCTGTCCTCTAATCGCACAAACTTGGCACGGTGGTTGCTTTAACAGTTTTGTGGAAATGAGAACAAACAGAGAAACTGAAACAGGAGGTGTTGAAAATGACACTAGTAAGATGGCGACCAATGAGAGACCTCTGGAACATCCAAGAGGAGATGAACCGCGCCTTCGGTAGCTTCTTCGGCAGAACCGATCGGGAGTTCACGAATGGTCACTGGGCCCCTGCGGTTGACATCGCCGAGGCCAACGACGAACTCAAGTTCAACGTCGAGGTCCCGGGGATGAAGAAAGAGGACGTCAAAGTCACCTTCCAGGACGGAATACTCACCATCAAGGGTGAGCGCAAACAGGAGAAGGAGGAGAAGGACTTAAACTTCCATCGGATGGAGCGCTCTTACGGTTCCTTCTGCCGGAGCTTTACTCTTCCCACTATGGTGCAGGGTGACAAGATCAAGGCCAACTACAAGGATGGTATCCTCTCGATCTCTCTACCAAAGGTCGAGGAAGCCAAGCCGAAGGAAATCACCATTGGCGTCGCGTAGGCAGGAGAACGGAACCTCCTGGAGCACGGGTGCCGGGCGGAGAGTCCGGCACTTGTGCCTTGTTGAAGGGGGTAATATTCACAGCAGATTAAGCAGATAAAGGAGATATGCTTCTTGTGCCGTCAGATGCCCACATCTGACGATCATCAATGGCAATGTTGTATCACAAGCAAAGGAGGTAGATAACCATGTCCAAAACCATAGGCATAGATTTAGGGACTACGAACTCTTGCGTCTCGGTGATGGAAGGCGGCGACCCCGTCGTTATCACCAATGCGGAAGGGTCGCGTACCACTCCCTCAGTTGTAGGATTTTCCAAGACCGGTGAGAAGTTGGTAGGGCAGGTCGCCAAAAGGCAGGCCATCACCAATCCCCTTAACACCATCTTTTCCATCAAGCGCTTCATGGGGAGGAAATTCGCGGAGGTAAAGGAGGAGATCAAGAACTTCCCGTACAAAGTCGTCGAAGGCCCCAAGGGTGATGCCCGGGTGAAGGTCGAGGACAGGGAGTATTCTCCCCCGGAGATCTCCGCCCTGATTCTCCAGAAGATGAGAAAGACCGCCGAGGACTATCTCGGGGAGAAGGTGACCAAGGCGGTGATTACCGTCCCGGCCTACTTCAACGACTCCCAGAGGCAGGCCACCAAGGACGCTGGTCGAATCGCCGGCTTACAGGTGGAGAGGATCATAAACGAGCCGACGGCTGCATCTTTAGCATACGGACTGGACAAGAAGGGGGACAGAAAAATAGCGGTCTATGACCTCGGCGGAGGCACCTTCGACATCTCCATATTGGAGTTGGGTGAAGGGGTTTTCGAGGTTCGCTCCACCAACGGCGATACCCACCTCGGTGGCGATGACTTCGACAAGAGAATCATCGATTGGATGGTGGCGGAGTTCAAGAAGCAAGAAGGAATCGACCTTTCCAAAGATCCCATGGCCTTGCAGCGCCTGAAAGAAGCCGCCGAGAAAGCCAAAATGGAGCTCTCCACCACCATAGAGACCAACGTCAATCTGCCCTTTGTCACTGCGGATGCTTCCGGGCCAAAACATCTGAATTTGACTTTGAGTCGTGCCAAGCTGGAGCAACTGGTGGATGATTTGGTCGAGCGCACCGCTGGGCCTTGCAGGCAGGCGCTTGCGGATGCCAAGCTCTCCGCAAGCGACATCGATGAGGTCATCCTGGTCGGAGGTATGACGCGGATGCCGAAAGTTCAGGAAGTAGTAAAGGAGCTCTTCGGAAAGGAACCGCATAAGGGCGTCAACCCGGATGAGGTTGTGGCTCTGGGAGCCGCCATTCAGGCTGGTGTTCTCTCCGGTGATGTTAAGGACGTGATCCTCCTGGATGTCACTCCACTGTCACTCGGAATCGAGACTCTGGGTGGGGTCTCCACCAAGCTGATCGAGCGGAACACCACCATTCCCACCAAGAAAAGCGAAGTCTTCACCACCGCCGAGAATAACCAGACCACCGTTGAGGTGCACGTGCTCCAGGGAGAGCGCCAGATGGCGATCGACAACCGCACCATCGGGCGATTCCATCTGGACGGAATTCCCCCGGCGCCACGGGGAGTGCCTCAAATTGAGGTCACCTTCGACATCGACGCCAACGGGATTCTGAACGTCTCCGCCAACGATAAAGCCACCGGGAAGTCGCAATCGATCCAGATCGAGGCCTCCAGCGGTCTCTCCGAACAGGAAATCCAAAAGATGGTAAACGACGCTAAACAGCACGAGACCGAGGATGAGAAGAAGAGAGAAGAGGTTGACCTCCGTAATCAGGCCGACCAGCTCGTCTGGCAAACGGAGAAGAACTTAAAAGAGTTCGGCGACCGCCTGGAGGCGGACAGCAAAGCCAAGGTCGAAGCCGCCACCGAGAGGGTCAAGGCCGCCATCAAAAGCAACGATAATGCCGAAATCCGCTCCTCCGTGGAGGCTTTGAACACCGTCTGGCATGAGGCCACCGGCAAGATGTATCAGGGTGCCACCGCCGATGCTCAAGAGTCGCAAACAACCCAGGGACCTTCTGCCGAAGCGAAAACTGAGGCAGGCAGAAAGGACGAGAAGGCCGTGGATGCCGATTATGAGGTGGTGAGTTAAGAAGGGCGTCGGGAGAGAGCTCCCAACGCCTCCGCACAAC
>Ga0209979_1003867_pt1 | contig 12839 bp, 10 predicted proteins | sample AnhtaG_FD_183114 | JGI IMG/M metagenome (GOLD analysis project Ga0209979, IMG submission 183114) | Deep subsurface microbial communities from Anholt, Denmark to uncover new lineages of life (NeLLi) - Anholt_01485 metaG (SPAdes) (version 2) | ecosystem: Environmental > Aquatic > Marine > Oceanic...
GAGGATCTTCCGCTATTTTAAACGCTTGTATGTTGGTGTCGTAAATTTCTTGATTATCCATACAAAACATCTGAATCCAGCCTACATCTCGTATCGTAATAAAGTCTTGGTGATCTGTCCAAACAGACCATGGAGCACCAGTAGCTCTAGTTGCTAAATTTACAACAATAGGTAATCTATTACCAGAAGCCCAAGGCAACATTTCATACATCAACATTAATCCATGGGACGAAGTTGCCGTGCCAACTCTTGATCCTGTAGCGGAAGCAGCACAACATACTGCCATAGCAGAATGTTCTGACTCTACTTTGACAAACCGGGTTTTAATTTTACCTTCTGAAACGAATTCCGCGATTTTTTCAACGACAGGACTTTGTGGTGTTATAGGATAAGCAGCAATAACTCCAACTCTTGTTTGTCTAAGGGCGTGGGCTGCAGCATGGTTCCCAGTCAAAATTTTTATTTTTTTATCACTTATTTCGGATTTTTTTTCTGTAACTGTCACTCAATTTTCACCTCTTCCATTGAAATAGCTTTTACTGGACACTCCTCCTGGCAGATTCCACATCCCTTACAGTATTCTAAATCTATTTCCGGAGGTATTGTTCTAGATACTACTGCTTCTGGACAATATAACCAACAATTAAAACAACTAGGCTTTCCAGATTTTGCGGGAATACATTCTTCTAGATCTATTATTGGTTTCTTAGGGCTCCATGTTCCAGTTTTTCCAGCTTCTCCCTTAACAGGTTTTTGAACAGAACCCAAGATTTTTTGATAATCTTTTTTCGTATTAACCATAGATATCACACAATTTAGTGAATAATAACCGATATAAAAATTAGTATCTGTTGTAATAAAACTCTTCCTATTAATTGAAATAGGGATTTACATCAAATATTAATTAAAATATCATTTTTTCTTTTTAACGAGAAAAAAACTGATTGTATGATTCCCAATTATTATAAGTAAGAATTTTAACATTTGGAAATCGAAAGAAATTTATATTCAACAGTTTCATTATCTCTTTAGAAAAACACCATTTATGAATAAATTACACGTCTTTAGGTGATAAAGATAGAGTATAATAGAGAAGAAGTTAGAGAAAATTACAAAGCATTATTTGAACACTCGTTAGATTTAATTTACGTGAACGATTTGAATGGCAATTTCCTTGATGCTAGCGATTTAACATTAATTGCTCTTGGTATGGATAAAGAAGATATCCCGAATATTTCTTTTATTGATCTATTAGACAGAGATAATTTGATCAAAGCATACAAAGTAACGAAGGAATTAAGAAAAACCGGAAATCAATCTGCCCAGAGCGAGTATAAACTTAAAACAAAAATGGGTGATTTCATTTTCATAGAAACATATGGTATTCCTCTTAAGAAAGATGGTGAGATATATGCCATACTGGGGGTAGCTAAAAATATAACGGAACGTAAAAAATCAGAAAAGAAATTAAAGGAATCGGCAGGTATGTTCAAGGCATTGTTTAAAGAAGGATCGATACCTGCATATACTTGGAAAAATGTGGACGGTGATTTTGTTTTAGTTAATTACAACAACGCCGCGGCAAAATTATCACACAAAAGCGTAGAAAACTATATAGGAAATAAAGCTTCTGAGATGTACAAAGATCGCTTAGACATTTTAAATGACTTGCGTTTATGTTTGAATGATAAAACTCATGTCAAACGAGAAATTAATTACCGATTTCATTCCTCTAATGAAGAAAAATTTCTCCTTGTAAATTACAGTTATGTCGATCCAGATTTAATAATTGTGCGTACTGAGGACATAACAGAACGAAAGAAAGCAGAAGAGCAGTTAAAAGAATCCGAGCTTAAATATCGTAACATGATTAATAATTTAGATGTAGGTTTTTATCAAGTTACTCTTGATGGGATAATGCTAAATCACAATCCGGCTCATAATAAAATTTTAGAGTACGATCTTTCAGAAAGTCTAATTGGAAAAAAAGTTACGGATTTTTGGCAACATCCGGAAGATAGAGAGCAATATTTAAAACAAATTTTAAGAGATACATATGCAAAGAACTACATCTGCCCTTCCTTAACGAAGAACGGAAAAAAAGTATTCGTTCAATTAAACTCCCATTTAATGTTAGATAAACAAGGGAATCATTATGGAATTGAAGGAACCTTTATCGATATCACAGAAAAATACAAATTAGAAGAACAACTTCGAGAATCTGAAAAAAAATATCGCACTTTGTATGACAACACACCCTTTTCGGTTGTACTAATCAACACTCAAGGAGTTGTTGTAGACATGAACCCAAAAGCTGAAGAAATGTTTGGATACGATAGAAATGAAGTAATTGGTAAAAAATTTATGAATATTTCAATAATTCATAAAGATTATTTACCAAATCTTCTCACAGTTTTTAGAAAGTTCGTTAAAGGTGAGAGATTACATCGAATGGATCTTAAAATAAATAAGAAGGATGGCGTGGTGTTTTGGGCAAATTTACAAGCAGCTTTAACAAGTATTAATGGTAAAACTTACGTCCAAGCCTTGTTTACGGATGTAACAGCAAAAAAGGTAGCTGAGATCCTCATAGAAAAAGAAATGCTAAAATTAAAAGAACTTGACCAAATCAGAAAAAATTTGATTTCGAGAGTGTCCCACGAACTAAAAACACCTCTCGTTTCTGTAAGTGGAGGATGCGAACTTCTTTTAACGATTCATGGAGAACAATTAAATAAAGAGGAATTAGAAATAATTGGGCTAATAGAGAAAGGAGGAAAAAGACTAAAATATTTAGTTGACAATTTAATTGATATCTCTAGAATAGACTATGATAAATTTAAAATTTTTAAAACACCAAACGATCTCAGCGTCATAATTCGGGAAATATCTAAAGAATTAAATTATTCGGTTAAGGAAAGAAAATTAAATTTAATGCTTTTATTACCAGAATCATTCCAGATAAATTTAGATCTCGTTAGGATTGAGCAGGTGATTATGAATCTTTTATCTAACGCTATTAAAAATACACCACCAAATGGTGAGATTGTAATCAAGTTGATAAAGAAAGAGAACTTTGCTGAATTTTCGATATGTGATACAGGGATCGGGATATCTCCAAAGGAAATGGATATGTTATTTACGAAATTTGGCAAATTAGAGAGATACGGAGAAGGATTTGAATATATTGATATCCAAGGCACTGGTTTGGGTTTACATATTTCAAAAGAAATAGTTGATTCTCACGAGGGCGAAATAAGGGCTGAATCCGAGGGAAGAAATAAAGGTAGCACCTTCATTGTAAGACTACCAATTACATGATTTATCTACAAAAGAACATTTACAAAAGTTTTGCCATGTTATAACCTTGCTCAATCAGATAAAAGTTTATGTTTCCTAATTGTTCTCCCATTCTGTCTAATACAACACCTTTAAGGTTCTCTAGTTGTAGTTCTGGTAATGCTTTTGATAGTAAGCCTAAAATAGGTGTATTGATAACTGGGCTTCCATCGATGGTGAGGTTCTTTTCAAGGGATAATTTACTAATATCCGCAACAATAACCCTTGTATTGTTACTGAGGTTAAATTTATCAACAAAATATTCGGGATATTTATCAGAATTAACGATAAAAATGCCATTATCTTCGAGGGAATCAACATCTACTTGGGTTAAAACACTATCATCAAAAACAATTAGTATATCTGGATTTTCAATTTGTGCTCTATCATACACTTTTTCACGTCTAGATAACTTAACATAAGCTTGGACTGGAGCCCCCCTCCTTTCAGCTCCAAAAGAGGGATATGCATGGACATCAATGAAATTTCCACTTAAATAAGCGGCTTCCGCGATGATTTCACATGCTGTTACTATACCCATACCCCCTCTACCAAGGAGTACAATTTTAATCAATTCTAATTTGCTCATCTTAAAAACCTAAAATAATTCTACATTATTGCTTCGTGAGATTCTTATTACTTAAAGAGTTTATTTAAAAATAAAAAACTTTTGTAATTTATAGCTTTAGGGCTTCACGATTCATTGAATGAATTCAATGGTGTTAAAAAGTATAAAGATAATGAATCATAACAAAGAATAATCAATCAAAAATTTTCTGCTAAATCAAAGTAATGATTAACCAAAATGGTTTTTTTGAAGGTAGAGAAACTAAGAAGTTATTTTATCAGAAATGGCTGCCCGATTCTGAAATTATTAAAACTAACATAATTGCATTGCATGGATGGGGGACACATTCAGATAGAATAAAGGTTCCAGCAGAATATTTCACAGAAAAGGGTTATGCCATCTACGCTTTCGATATCAGAGGGCATTGGAGGAATTCAGGAGACTTCCCTGGACATATCGATAGTATGGATCATATTCAAAAAGATATCGTATTATTTATGGATTTAATTAAAAAACAAGCCAAAGACAAGAAAATTTTCTTAATGGGACACGCATTTGGGGCCTTAATTTCTTTAATTTTTGCTATAAATCACCCCTCGATATCAGGTGTAATAGCATCTTCACCCCTATTAAAATACATCAAAGATTTCTCGCTTAGTAGAAAACTGGGTAGAAAAATTACAGGACCAATCTCAAAGATATCTCCGAATAAGACAATGGAAAGAGACATTGAACAGAATCTCTTAACGAGCGATATTAAAATTTTACGAAAACACATTTCAGATAAAAATAGAATTAATAAGATATCTTGGAGATCTGCTGCTGAGATGGAAAGGTCAATGAAGTGGACTCTCGAAAACGCACCGAATTTACTATGTCCTACTCTTATTTTACAAGCAGGAAATGATAAACTAGTTGATAAGGGAACAAATAAGAAATTTTTCGAAGGAATAAAGAGTATTGATAAGACTTATCGGGAATACGATGGGCTTCTTCACGAATTATGGCAAGAAAAAGGGAGAGTACAAGTTTTTCAAGATATGTTCATATGGCTTGAAAAACACATCAAAACACAAAAATAAGTAAATTTTGAAATATTTTTGATATTTACTATATAAGGTTTTTATAAACTCATCAAATTCCTTCACTGTTTTTTTGTCGTATGCTATTTTTCCGCATTCGTCCTCTAGATCGTACCATCTCTCAATATATTTCGTGTTCATTATATTAAGCGAGGATTTAATCAAAATTCATATAAGATGATATTTTCTTCAGACATTCCTCTCAATCCTTTGATATTTTATAATTTTAAATTATATATTATTAAAATTCTAATAAAAATTTTATATTTCTTTTAAAAACTTGTACTCTTGTAATATTTAATTTTAAAAATTGATTCTTTTGTTATAATGCCTAATGAAGATTCGATAGTGGATAGGAACTTTAAAAATTTAACTCCGATGATGAAACATTGGTACAGTGTTAAGCAGAATCATAAAGATAAGTACCCCGACCATATTATTGCCTATCGAATGGGAGATTTCTACGAGTTTTTTTACGATGATGCTGTTAGGGTTTCTAAACTTTTAGGCATCACCTTAACTAAACGAAAAATAGGAAATGATACGTATCCTCTTGCTGGAATTCCTCACCACGCAGGTAATTATTTAAAAAATTTAGTGAATTTAGGTCAAACTGTCGTTGTCGTCGATCAATTAGAGGATCCTGCCACGGTAAAAGGTAGGATCGTAAAGCGGGGGGTGGTGCGAATACTCTCTCCTGGAACCATTATTGAATCCGATATGTTAAAATCAAACGAGAACAACTACATTTGTTCAATTGTTAAGGAAAGACAGGGTTTTGGCATTGCCTTCGTAGATCTTTCTACAGGTGAATTTTCAACAACTGAATTTTTAAAAAAGGAACAAGATCCTATTGAAAAAATACTTAGCACCTATTCTCAATACGATCCAGTAGAATTAATCGTACCTACTGCAATAAAAAAGGACGAACGCCTTTTTATGCTATTATCAGATTTGAATAATGCTTTAATTAAAACTTACGAGGATGCTGTTTTTGAATTTGATGAATCGTACGATCTTCTCAAGAGACATTTCAATATATCCAATTTAAATAGTTTTGATTTAGAAAATCGTGAATTAGCAGTTCAAGCTTCAGGAGGATTATTAGCATTTTTAAAAGAAACTCAGAGAGATGTAATTCCAAACCTTTTCAAGATAAATTACATTCGAGAAGAAAAAATATTACACATAGATTATATCACGCAGAGGAACTTGGAGTTAGTTAACTCTCTATGGGAAAAGGGGCGAGATTCCACGTTGTATTCGATTTTTAATCAGACACATACGCCTATGGGTTCTCGATTATTGAAGAAAATTATCCTGCAACCATTAACAGATCTAAATGAGATAAACCAAAGAATTAATATCGTTCAGAAATTCAAGGATGATGTTTTCTTAAGATCGGAATTAAGAGAAGAATTAAAAGTTTTAGGGGACCTTGAAAGATTCATCAACCGAATTAATTATGCAAGAAATAGTAATGCCCGGGATTTGATAAACATCAAGTATGCATTGGAAAGAATACCAAAAATTAAAAACATATTAGAAAAAACTAATATTCCAGAAATTTCAAAATTCAACGATAAAATCAAAGATTTTCAGGAAACGAGAACTGTAATAGATGTTTCTATAAAAGACAATCCTCCAACTACAGTAAAGGAGGGTAATCTTATCAAAACGGGTTTTAATGAGAAGGTAGATGAGCTAAGAGATATTCTTCAAAATGGTAAGAAGTATATTCTTGAATACGAAAAAACCCAGAAGGAGAGATGGAGGCTAAATTCGGGTTTTAAAGTAGGGCACAACAACATACTAGGCTACTACATACAAATCACTTTTAGAACTCTAAAAGAAATACCAAAAATACCAGATGAATATATAGAACGACAAACGCTTAAAAACGCTAGGAGATATACAACTAGCCAACTTAAAAAACTTGAAGAAAAAATCGTTCAAGCTGAAGAGCAAATAAGCGAAATAGAATACGATATCTTTTGTAGCATAAGAGAGAAGGTTGCAGGAAAAACATTAGAGATATTAGAAACTGCTAGAAATATAGCTTTTATCGATGTTTTTGCATGTTTTGCCGAAGTAGCTGAGAAGTATAATTATTGTAAACCTAAGATGAATGCAGAAGACATTATCCTAATTAAAGAAGGAAGACACCCTGTAGTAGAGCAAATAAATATCTCTGATAGGTTTATACCGAACGATTGTTATATGGATACGAATAAAGAGCAGATATTGATCATTACCGGTCCAAATATGGCTGGGAAGAGCACCTACCTCAGACAAGTTGCGCTAATCTGTATTATTGCTCAAATGGGGAGCTTCGTACCTGCAAAATCTGCAAATTTAGGTATAATAGATCACATATTTACACGAATTGGTGCTTCTGACGATTTGGCAAGAAAATTAAGCACATTCATGATAGAAATGACTGAAACTGCGAAGATATTGAATTTTGCTACTCAAAAAAGTTTAATAATCATTGATGAGTTAGGTAGAGGCACGAGCACTAGTGATGGTCAGAGTATTGCTTTAGCCACATTGGAAAAATTACACGAAATAAAGGCAAAAACTCTTTTTAGTACGCATTATCACCAGTTAACAGAAATTAACTTACCTCGAGTTAAAAATTATCACCTTGATATTATTGAAAATGAGGATGGAAGTATAAATTTCATTCGCAAACTAAAATTAGGAAGCACTGATAAATCATATGGAATTCATGTAGCAAGACTTGCGGGAATTCCGGACGACGTCATCATAAGAGCGTTCGAGATTCTAGATCAAATCGAAGAAAAAGATCCGTTTAAAGCAACTGTTAAGGATAACGGAAATGACATTTTACAGGGTAAGCATTATGATAAATTTATTTTAGAAAAACAAAAGGTGCTGGATCGACTGAATTTAGATTTAGAATTAAAACAAAACAAAATATCTAAATATGAAGACGAACTGATTCTCATAACCAAGAAACTAGTAAAAACTGAGAGCGAATTATCGAACATCCCAAGTAATGGAGCGAATTCAGCTATTCAATTAGACAATATACAGCGTAATGAAGTTAAAAAGGAAAAAAAATATGTGCAAACTACTTTTTTTAAACCAAAAATCATGAGAGAAACGCTACCTGACGACGAGATAAAAGAATTGATAAAAATCGTTAATGAAATCGATCTTAATACTTTAACCCCTGTTGAAGCGATGAAAAAACTAATTGCTCTCAAAGATACGTTATCTATGCTCAAAATTAACTATAAATAATCGGCAGAACCATCACTACTATGCTTAAATAGATATAGAACGCAATTAGAATCAAAAAAATTGCGTTTCTGATCTGATCACGTCTTTTATACTTTTCAAAACTTTCAAAAATTATGATCGCCATAAATCCTAAAAACATTAAATGTGAGGGTTGAACCGCTTTCCATATTATAGGATCAAGAAATGTAAGTCCTTGAATTCCAGGAGTTGTATTTGTCCAATTAATTAACATCTGGAGTAAATAATCTGGAAATATGATATATGGCAAACACAAGAGTATGAAAGGTATAACATAGTAAATTAGATCTTTGACTTTAATTTTTTTTGCTATTAACAAAGCGGGAATAAATAGAATTGAATTTATTTTTATAGTGGAAATAGCAAAAAATATTCCAGACAACCACATCTTATCTTTTTCTAAAGAAGTGTAAGAAAAAAGGAGGAAGAAAACGATAAGAAAATTACAATTATTATACCAACCGTCAATGAAAAAACCAATTGCTATAGTAAAATAAAAACATAAGAGATTCGTTCTGTTTTTAATTAATTTAAAACCCTTGAGAACTATATAACTACTGGTAATTAATCTTAAAAAGTCCCAGATGTATACACCTACTTCAAACGGAATCAAGCCCATCGGATAAAATATGAAGTACCAGAAGTAAAGGTAATAAGGAGGCCAATCCGGTACTCCTTCGGGGACGGGGACTGGATCGTAGAAATTTACCAAACCGTTTTTTAAGTTTTGTAGAAGAATTTTAAAATCAACATCTCTTGAGCCACCAAGTAGCAGCGGAAAGTCAAATATATCAACAAGGATTCTTGTAATGAAAAGAAAAATGGTGATTGAAATCAGAAGAATGACCATATTCCTATGAATGGTATAATGTGTTTCGTCACTCATGATTCCATTTAAAATTTTATATCGTATAATCTTAATTGTAAGTATTAATAGAAATTTAAAAAAATTTTGTTGCTGTCTCTTATATGTCAATTTACTGTAATTATTTAAATCTTAATAGAGTTTTATTTTAAATTCTATAATTACATGATTATATATACTCTAAAAAAATTGAAGAGGAAAAATTTGAGTAGACGCGAAATAAAGAAAATTATCGATTCTGAAAAGATAGCAGCTGGAGAAGTAGTGGATAGACCAGCAAATATAGTGAAAGAATTGATTGAAAATAGTATTGACGCTGGAGCTAAAGAAATACGGATTGTTGTTAAGAAAGCTGGGAAAAATTTAATTCAGATTATCGACGACGGATACGGAATGCCCCCAGATGAAATTCTAATAGCGTTTGAGCGATATACCAGCAGCAAAATAGTAAAGATCGAGGATTTAGAGAAACTGGACACCCTAGGCTTTAGAGGAGAAGCATTAGCTAGCATTGCAGCAGTGAGTCAAGTTGAAATTACTTCCAGGGTTAAGGAAAATGAAAGAGGAGTCAACATAATTCTAAAGGCTGGGAAGTGTATAGAAAAAAAAGAAAATTTCTGCCCTATCGGAACCAATATTAAAGTAAAAAACATATTCTATAATATTCCAGCAAGAAAGAAGTTTCTTAAGAAAGATCCTACAGAGCTTGGTCATATAACTGATATTATACAGCGTTATTCCTTAGCTTATCCTCAAATTCATTTTATTTATAATCACAATGAACTAAATATATTAAATTGCCCTGGTTCGAACGATTTAAGAACCACTGTTTTCCATATTTATGGAAAAAAGGTCGCAAATTTAATGGAGCTAGTCAATTATAAAGGAAACAAAATAAAACTGCACGGGTTACTTGGGCATAGCGACGTCTCTAAAAACAATAGAACGCACTCGAGTTTATTTTTAAATAAGAGGTATGTAATTAGCGACCTTTTATTTAGAGCTGTGCAAGAAGCATATAAAGGCACATTAATGATCGGAAAATTTCCCTTCTTTATTTTGCATTTAGAAATAGATCCTTCCGTAATAGATTTTAACGTGCATCCTAAAAAATTGCATATAAGGTTTGAAAACGAGGAGTACGTCTACAACAAAGTTTACAACATTGTTCGCATGTTTGTTGAAGAAAAATTTATAGAAAAAGAAATTACTCACACATATTCAGACTTAAGTGAATTTTCTCAGAATGAAAAAGAACTCAACGATGTGACGTTCTACAAAGATTCCGGGAGTAATAGCGTTGCGAAAGGCAAGCATCCCATAGTTATTAATGATGAAGAAGTAAATAAAGGAGAGACTGAACAGTTAAAGTCGTTGTCATTAGAAGAATTACCTCTAGAGAAAACTGTTCAACTAAATTTGAGCGATAATGATAACATTAGCGAAAGAATTGATAAGTCTTCAGCGGAGTCGTTTTTGAGAGGAGATTATGTCTTAATAAAAAACTTTCCTAAACTACGCTTGATTTCCCAAACTGGTCAATTGAGTAATAAAACTTATATATTGTTAGAGGGAATAAATGAAAATGGAGAAGAAGGTTTTTACATACTAGATCAACACGCAGCATCTGAGCGCGTAAATAAAGAATATTTTTTTAATTATTTTCAGAACTTAAAAAAAGAAAAGCAAAATTTGATTAATCCTCTTAAAGTTGAAGTGAGCCCAAGTGAAAAATTCTTCTTAGAAGCTAATTTAAAAGAAATTTCTAGGATAGGATTTGATTTTGAACATTTTGGAGGGAATACATTTGTTTTGAGAGCCATTCCTACAATTATGGGAAAAATACTTAACATCAAGATAATTACTGAAATTATAAGCGATTTAACTGAAATTGGCAAAGAAGCTAGTTTTACAGAAAAATTAGACGAAATTATTAATTATTTGGCTTGTCACAAAAGTATTCGGGGGGGTGATGATTTGAGTTTAAAAAGTATTAGAAAGCTAATTGTAGATTTAGGAAATTGTAAGGATTCGTTCCATTGTGCACATGGAAGACCTACGCTCAAATTTTTCTCATATAAAGAATTGGATAAGCTTTTTAAGAGAAGAGTTTAAAATATATAGTAATAGTTTTAGATTTTTTTATTGAATATAAAAATAAACATATACAGAATAAAGGTAAGCAAAACCAAAAAAAATCATGCCTTACTGAAGGCTATTCCTTCAATTCCTTGTATACCTTCTACTTGTTTAAAAAGTCCTTCGAGTTTGTCTGTACCACCCCATTCTTCGGGGTATCTAACGCGAACTCTAGCTTTTTTTAAACCAAATGCTACTGGTTGTACATCATAACTTTCTATAACAGCAGCTTCAGGTAGAACATTTTTTAGCTTTGAAACAAATTCCTCAAAATCCAAATCTACATCTTCTGGAATGACATCTATTAATGCTACAAATTCTCCCATTATACTCAGACCTTTTGCTTTATTATTTATAGGCTTATATTAAATTAATTTACCAAATTAAGCAATATTGAAAAAATTTGTGTTTTTCAAATCTTCTTCTCTAACCGTTGAATCTTGAACTTTTCTCTCTTTTCTAGCAAAAATTCAAGATGGCCTTTTATAAATACAACAACCTCTCCTATAACTATTACTAATGTTGTAATGTGGTTGGATTTTTAAATTTAAAACAAAATTTAAAAGGACTAGAACCTTTAAAATGGTTAGATTTTACGGATATTCATGTTCAATAGTCGAACATCAATCATGGACCCTCAAACGCACATTTGAGGCAAGTATATTGGTTTCCCATAGTTCTACACCGTTCACATCTCCATATAGTAACATCTCCACATTGGGGGCATGGAAAGTTAACTGCACCTTCGAAAGGGGCAATAGGCCGTCCACAAGAGAAACACATATTTTTTTTATAAGCAGACATCGTTATTACAATTGGTTATAGTTATCTTTAATGGATATTAAAATATCCAATAACTTTAATTATTTTCGATTTTAAAGAATTGTTTTATCTACTATTTCGAGGTTGTATTCTTAATCAATATTTATATAAATTCACAACATAATTATTATAAAGCTTATTTTATTTTAGACGAAATTTAGTTTTTTTGGAAAATTGCAATGCCGGACAATAAAGTGAAGAAATATTTTAGTCTTATAGAAGCTTGGGCTTGGTGCGAAATATGCACCGAAATGGTTAATATAAGAGTAGATAAAGACGAAATTAAAGCGGGATTAAAAATGGGTATTTACACGAAAGAATATAAGCACATTAACCCTCATCCTGATCTTGAAGACGACGAAGATGTTTCCAATCAAGAGCATACTGTTTTTATTTATATAAATGATAACTATGATGTAACAGGTGTACGATCTTTTTTTGGGGATTCACCTAATATGAAAGATGTTGGTCGCGGAACTATTGAGGAGGGTGGAGAAGTGAGGATACCTATCGTAGTTAAGGAAGTACAACCTATGAGTGTTCAATTAGGCATGATATCATTAGATGAGTTTACATTATTGAAGGTATGCGATGGAATGAATTCAGTAGAGCAATGCGCTGAAGTTGCCCAAAAACCGATTGACAAAATCGAAAAGATGCTTGATAAATTAAGAAAGAAAGGATTGGTTAAAGTTATTAAAAGGACATCCAGTTAGTGAATACTTTTATTTTATTA
>Ga0209979_1003868_pt1 | contig 12835 bp, 12 predicted proteins | sample AnhtaG_FD_183114 | JGI IMG/M metagenome (GOLD analysis project Ga0209979, IMG submission 183114) | Deep subsurface microbial communities from Anholt, Denmark to uncover new lineages of life (NeLLi) - Anholt_01485 metaG (SPAdes) (version 2) | ecosystem: Environmental > Aquatic > Marine > Oceanic...
TATCTGCTCCAAAACATATCGACGTATTTCTTTAGGCTCTGGCAACTCCGCAACAATCTTCCCCAGTTTTATAAGCGGCTTCAGCATCGGCTCCGTTTCGCCTCCACACTCTGCACATTCGGGTTTAGGCAAATCAAATGGAAGCACAGCGTCAACCAAACATTCTGGGCATCTCCAAACCTGCTTCTTCCCACCCAACTTACCTCGTTTAGCCACAAGCCTACCCTCAAGTCCGATAATGTCCATGGCAAAGTTCACTGTGGGCGCGTTGCTGACCGCAGTTCCTACACCGAAAGCCTCTGCTCCAGCCTCGCCAAGAACCTCAACCGTTTCCTCGTCAAGGCCTCCCGAAACAAAAATCTTGACATTCTTGTAGCCTCTCACATCAAGTTCCCAACGAACCTCTCGGATAATCTCAACAAAGTTTCCCTTCCTCGACCCCGGAGTGTCTAATCTTACGCCGTACAGCCGATCCTTCAAGGCTTCAGCAGCCATTATCGACTCAATCTTCTCATCATAATATGTATCCACCAAGGCAACTCTGGGAACATCTGGGGATATGATCTCGTCAAAGGCCTTCCATGCTTCAACTTGGTTTTGGAACATGATTATGAGCGCGTGGGGCATCGTTCCCACCGGTTTCTCTCCGATGATTTCGGCTCCCTTTAGGCTGGATACACCATCAAAACCCCCTATGTATGCAGCTCGGTCAAGCATGGGAGACAAAGCCGGATGCATACGGCGAATCCCGAAAGCCACAACAGCCTTTTCTCCTGCAACCCTCTTTATTCTAGCAGCTCGGCTAGCCGCTCCAGAAGCCTGACAGATAAGCCCCAGCATAGGAGTCTCCAAGAGGCAATAGTCCCCGTAAGGGCCGTCAATGAACATAACCGGTTCTCTAACGCCCCTGTAATCTGCTGAGTAGAAAATACTTCCCTCAGGCATAGCATAAACATCCACTGGCACGCCTTCAAACAGATGAGCCACCTCCTCGATTCCACAGAGGACTCCCCAAGGCCATCCATCCGGAAGCTTGCCGGACGTAACCTCTGCTAGAGCATTGAGCCTGTCCAGTTTTTTCGCTTCAATAATCTGTTTGGTTCTAGAAAAGTAAACGTCTGTGGTCAGACCACTTTTAATCTCTTCATCGGTGGCGTGATGAAAAAGTCGCATTACACTTCCCTCCAAAAATCACACTGCACGATAGATCAACCATTAAAGTTCAGTGCTTAAATTTTTTCGGTAAAACATTACAACTCCACAAGTGTTGGACAAACTCAACATGGAAAATCTTTCACTCAGTTAACCTCAGGGATAATCTGCATCTCAAACTAATGCCCTCAGAAGATGTACGTAGCCTACTTCTATGAGCGCAGCTACAAAGAAAAGCGTGTAGATCGCCGCGAGGGCTTTCATGGTCATCTTTCTTTTTAGCGTTTTTTCTATGGTTTGGAATATTCCGTATCCTTCGATGATGGCGTTTGGAGTGCTTAAAAGAATGATAAGAGCCAGAGTGTCTACAAGAACCTGACCGTAAACTAGCATGCTTGCCCTGAGAATGCTAATGAAAATGATCATTATCGTAAAAACAAACGCAAATATACGTGGGTTATGGAGAACCACATATTCTATCTTCCTTTGAGGCATGAAGTTTAAGACAAGTCCAACATAGAAAGTCATTCCAAGCAGAATAAGAGAAACCACCAAAACATTATGAACGAAAACGAACAAAACAGCCAAGGGCGGATTCAAAAAAACGTCCCCTAAACTTCCGAAAAAAGAACTGTTTTCTACATAAGCAAAAACCAATAACAAGAGAAAAACTAAACCGAGAATAATTGTTCTTTTTTTCTGATTCACTGCTTTGTCTCCTTAATGCTTGAAACGAAACTAAAAGATTGAGAGAATAGGCAACCACCTGAAAAGCATTGTTGAAAATCCTAGGAGGATACTCAAAATAACTAGAATAACTACTGCAACGATCACTGACGTTAATCCCACGGCGATGGAACCTAAAAATCCAGTTTCATAGTAATGTCTAACTAAAAGCAACCAAGCGATCAGAGAGAGAACCATCGCGACCTCTAGGCTAAAAACCGAAAGGCAGACAATCAAAACAAGGGTTCCAAGAACAGAAATTGCAAAGGCATCCTTGAAGCTGGCTCTACTTCTTCCAACCACAACATTGCCTGCCAGATAAAAGACGACAGACAGGACAGCAAAGATTATGGCAAAAGAGATTATGAAAAAAAGAAGCTCAGTCAGCCCAGATGGCTGAAGTAACGTTCCCATCAGGAGGGCGGCAATGGAAGCTGCCAACATAAAGAGTCACCAAGATATCCTACGATAACCACTGGCTTCCAAATAAAGGATTTGTTAGCCTCTATTCGGTTCTATCAGCTAAATTTCTGACGAAAAATGACGCCTTACGAAGTTAATCCGGCGCCAAACTTGAACATAACAGACTTCTTTCAATTCTCGGAGAAGAGTAACTCTTTAAAGGAGGGTGATTCCAGAAATAGAATCCCAGTTAAGAGGACGTTGAATTTATGAAATTGCAAAGCCCTGCCATAATAGGAGTTGGCAGGACAAAGTTTGGAGAGCATTACGAGAGAGACCCAGAATCTCTAATAGAGGAGGCTGGACTTCAGGCGCTGGATTCTGCGGGCATAACGCGAAAAGATTTGGATGCCTGCTACCTTTCAGATTATTTCCTTCAGGTCACAAACAAAATCGGGTTAGAAGAGGGCTTCTTTTCTGAGCTTCTGGAGCTTCATGTTCCAATGGAAAAAACGAGGTCCTTCAGTTCCGCCCTTCTCAATGCCTGCCACGGAGTTCAATCAGGAAAATATGACCTCGTCCTAGTGGGCGGGATGGAGAAAATGACTGACCGCTGGGACAAGATCAGAGACGACCTCATGCTCCTAGAGGACCCGTGGAGTTACTACGCGGGATGCACACCCGAAGCAAATCACGAACTTCTTCTCAGAGGCTACATCAAGAAATATGGAATCTCAGGAGAGCAACTCGAAAAACTCTACTTGGCTCTGGCTAAGATATCCGTCAAAAACCACCAAAATGCCACGAAGAACCCACTCGCCCAATATAAGAGTGCCATAACAGTGGACAAGGTCCTGAAGGCGCGGACTAAAGCTTGCAAGCCCTTGGGGCTCTATGACTTTGCCTCCATCTCTGACGGAGCCTCAGCCTTGATTCTTGCAAGTCCAGAGGCAGCCAAGCGCTGTTCAGATATTCCTGTTTACGTCTTGGGTTCCTCTTCAGCCACTGACTACATCACCTTTCCCTCACGAGAGGACAGAACCGGATTCATAGCCAGCACTTTAGCTATGCAGACAGCTCTCAAACAGGCTAAAGTTGACATAAACGACATTCAGATAGCCGAGCTCTACGATCAATCAACGCTCTTGGAGATGATATCTCTAGAAGACTTGGGCTTCTCCAAGAGAGGAAAAGCTTGGCTTGACATCTACGACAGCTGCAAAGAATATTGTGGTTTCTACGAAATCGAGGGAAGAAAGCTCTTCGTAAACTTGAATGGAGGTCTAAAGGCTGACGGGAATCCCTTGGGAGCCACTGGAGGAGCGCAAATCTTTGAGGTTGTTAAGCAGCTCAGGGGAGAAGCTGGGAGCCGACAGGTGGAAGTGAACGGAGACCCGCCTAGAGTGGGTTGTGTCTCAGAGTTGGAAGGTTTCGGCACAAAAGCATACATACACATTTTGGGGAGGAGTTGAGAATGAGCAGCGAACCTATCGAAAGGAGAGTCTCCTACATAGGGGACAGACTGAGAGGTAGTCAGTGTACTCTCTGCGGAAAAGAATACTTCAGAGGCAAAAATTACTGTGGTAACTGTGGAAGAAAGAGCTTCGGAAAGATGAAAGACATAGACTTCTTCTATGAAAAGGGTAATCTGGAAGTCTCCACTCTCGTTAGCCAACCCACTAACAAGTTCGTCAAGATGGGTTCATACGTTTACGGCATTGTTTCATTCCACGATGGAAAAACTAGGGTCCCGGGAAGACTAACAGACCTGCTGTTTAGAGACGGAAAAGCGGATCTCTCCTGTTTTGATGGAAAAAACGTTGTCCCAAGGTTTCGAAGAAGATACGCCGTAGGGGAAAGCGACATTATTCCAACTATCTCCCTTGCCTTCACCCTTGCGGATGGCTACTACCCACACCAAAAATACGAGATTAAGAAACCACAGAAAGAATATGAGACCCCTGGAATAGTTGGATACGGGGTCTACACCTCAAAATTTCGGATCAAAGAGGGAAAGATGGAAAGGTCTGTACCTTTCATCGACGAAGACGCTGTCACAGCAGCAGTAGAGGCTGGAAAAATGGCTTTGATTCATTCCGGAGTAGACCAATCCCTCATCGGCAAGGTTTACGTCGGCTCAGAATCAAACCCATACGCTGTAAAACCCATCGCCTCCAAAGTAGCCCAAGTTCTGAAGCTGGGTAAAGAGGAAAAAACTGACGGCATACAAGGAGTGGACGCCATCGACACGGAGTTTGCGTGCAAGGCAGCAACAAGCATGTTCAAGGACGCGGCGTCTCTGGTGTATTATCCCCAAGCTAATACAGACTACGCCATGGCTATAGGGGCGGACAACTCTCAAGCTGCCCCCAGAAACGAACTTGGAGGAGAGCTGGATCGTTTCGTGGGTTTTGGCGGCTCCGCCTTCATCTTCGGCATGCACGACGTTATAGCTGAAATTGAAGGATGGTACTCCTGCACCTCAGATACGCCGGACTTTTGGAGAAGAGACCTAGAAGCTTACCCCAGACATGGAGGGCGATTCACTGGTGAACCTGCTTACTTTAAACATGTCCTAAAGGCTTGTAGGATGCTCATGGAGCAACTGAATCTCCAAGTGGATGATGTTGATTACTTTGTCTCTCACCAGCCAAACATTGGTTTTCCAGTTAAAGTTGCAAGGCAGCTGGGATTCAAGGAGGAGCAATATGCGCCGAGCCTAAAAGTAGGCAAGTTCGGCAACACATATTCTGGTTCTTCCCCTATTGGTTTGGCGGCTGTTCTAGATGTTGTTAAACCGGATGAACGGGTAGTGCTTGTCAGTTACGGCTCTGGGGCTGGAAGTGATGCATATTCGTTCATGACAACCAGTCAGATAGTGGAGAAGAGGCAGCGGCAGAAGTTTACGGTTCGCCATCAGATTGAAAACGAGAACTTGGAATATGTGGATTACAATACTTACAGAAGGCTTAAGCACGGACTCTGAAGCAAGGGAATAGTTTCTTTGAGAATTTGTTGCGAAGATGCTTGGTTCGTATTTCTGTTCGGCGGTTACACAGTAATATTTATTAAATATTAATACATGAGATATTCACACTATCGAATAGGCGCGCGGACCCAAAAATGAGTCTAAAGAAACATCTGGATTTTCACTACGCATTCTGCCTTCATAACACTTTCAAAGCAAAAGTCCCGAAACAACTCTCAAGAACCATCTTTCATGATAACAGCATAGGGCAAAAACGAGGTGTACATGAATGATCAAAAAGAGAGGAATAGCCATATGGATATCTGCATTCGCAACTTTCCTAGCAATCTTGAGTTCTTTTGCTATGGTCATCCTATTGATAAACGAGGGAGCGGGTTCCATCGTAAGACCTTACATCATAGGCAGTATAGCCGGCGATCTCAGCGTAGAGTCCTACTTATGGATATCCGTAACTACAACCTTCATCTTTCTAGGCCTCACATGCATAATTACATACCGTAAACAACCACCTAAGCCTGAAATCGTTAAGATGTTCCTGAAAGTAGGGGGAAACTTGGCTGCCCTCAGGAAGGTCCAAGAGAACGCAATAATCGAGATGGCTGACCAGATGGAATACGACAGAAAGGTAAACCGAAAGTTCTTCAACAAAGTCAACTCAAACTTCGAAGAAACTAACAAAGAAACGCTTACCCTTCTTGCAGAGCAAAGAAAAATGATCAAAAAAGCTCGTCTGGACCTGATCTCCACGATAGAGAAAAAGGCGGGTGAAACTGGAGAAAAGATGTCTGCTGATCTGAAAAAACAAGAAACAGTCATGATTGGAGTCAAGCGTTTAAGCGAGGAAGGCGCCACAGCTTTGAAGAATCAGCGGGCGGAGCTGGAAGAGATTAAACTGAGGCTCGGAAGAATCGAGGGAAATATGGTGCCAATTCAAGCTAAGCTGAAGAGTCTCGACAATCCTGAGGATATAAAGGGGGTAGGTCCAGCTTTGGGAAAAGAGTTGAGTGGCCTTGGGATAACATCTGTTGGCGAATTTCTCACAACAGACCCAATAATCATCGGAGAAAAGACGCGAGTGTCACAAGAGATGGCGGAGAACCTACAAGCAATGACTCAGCTTATGATGATTCCAGGAGTAGACGCGAATGACGCTGAATTACTTATAGAAGCCGGAATAAAATCAAGAAAGGAACTGGCAGATCATGATTTGATTCAGCTTAGCAGAAAAGTAGGCGAAATCGCTAAAATCTATGTTGATCAGGGTAAAATTTCTAAGGACGAATATCCAACGATCGAAGAAATATCATCTTGGATAAGAATGGCAAGATAATTGTTGTTTCACTCGCCTAGAGGAATAGTTAAATAGACGCGCTAAGACTATATTTCCGTCGTTCTAAGATGATAAGAAGACTTGTCCTAGATGTCTTAAAACCCCATAAACCCAGCGTTGTTGAACTCTCCGAAGCTCTCAGCCACCTAGAAGGTGTGGAAGGGGTAAACGTAATTATTTACGAGATAGACCAGCAAGTCGAAAATGCAAAGGTCATTATTGCTGGAATCTCGATAAACTTTGAGGACATCAAGAGTAAACTGGAAGAATTGGGAGCTACTATTCACTCTGTTGACGAGGTTGCAGCTGGGAAAAGAATCGTTGAAGAAGTAATGACGCCTCAAGATCGATCCGCCAGAATGTAAGACAGGTTAAGACATCGTGAAATTTTTGGTCAAAAACAGAGGAAAATAAAGAAGGGTGTTACCTCAAACTCTGTTATATAGCTCCTAACAGCAATGCAATTACAATGGTTATTACGCCAGCCACTAATGTCTGGATTCCGTAAAGTAATGCGTTCTCTTTGGCAATTTTTCCTAGATACATCCCAAGCGTGAACAAGGTGACCAACGTTACTATCAGGGAGATCAGGTAGGCGCTTTCAACTACTATCAAACCATATAACGCAAAAATAAACGGCGACAGAGAAATAAGTGCGGTTAAAATTGGTGATCCTCCGTCAACAATAGCTGCATAGAAAGAAACAAATGATGAAGCGTCGGTTATCACTGAATCATTAAGTTTCGTCATCATTGCATTTTCGAGGTTCTTGAGGTCTCTTTTTCTTTCAGCCTTTTCGGTCATATATGCTCCGAATAACCCGGAAATTCCCATTGCTAAACAGGCACCCAAACCAGCGGTTACAACTATCTCTAGTTGCGTAACATTCACAACCCATGCGCCCACAATTATTCCCAGCATAGTCATGGAACCGTCAAAACCGTTTTTCACGAAGTATCTTCTTGCTATTGGTCCCATCTCAGTGATTTGGATGTACAATCGCATTCGTTTAATCTGCGCTTTCAAACGGTTAATCAAAATTTATCACAACAAAAAAGTTCTGCGAACCCTTCGCCAGTAATGCAAAAACGTGTTGCATTTGATAAAGCCATTAACTGACCAGTCTTCCCTTATTATTTATGTTGTTTGCTCGGTCTTAATGAACCTTTTCCTAATGTGGTTAAGCACGCGCAACTGAATGCCGCCTTTTTATTGTTTAATTTAACGCAGACTTCGGCGTTGTCATACAGTTGATCAATTAAGCAATTCGATGTTAACAGTTATTAGGAGGTTAGGAAGACTCCATCTGATCAGGAATACATGCAAATAGGCATTGATTGTTGTGGAGAATGCACTGAAGATGGTTGTTAGGGAAGTATTCGAGGTTCTATATTCTCCGGTTAACGCTTTTCGAAAAATCATTGAAAAACCAGACTTCAAAGGAGTCCTCCTAGTCTTAGTACTCGTCATATCTTCCATGATAATCTCACAATATATTGTCACTTCGAAGCTTCTACTCGAAAACAGAACACCAGAAAACGATGACTGGACCGAGTCACTAACAAATCAACACAACTGGGTCTCCAACGGATCACCTTCAATAGACGAGACAGATTATCAAATGGGAAACACAGATGGCAACCACAGCATTACCTCTTCGGTCCCAACCGAAACAAGCATCTGGCTGAAGATTACGGATATAGGCTCCATCAACTGTTCGGAGACGGGTTACAATGAACTGTTCTTCTGGATCAAATGGACTCATGAAGAGGGGTTGTCTCCAAGTTTAGGAACCCTAAAATTGTTCTCAGGCAGCGAAGACAGCTACTTTGAATATAACAAAATAACTGAGCTTTTGAATTCAAGTGGAGAATGGACGAATGCAATCCTCAATGTTGGTCCAGATCAGGGTTGGACTTCAAACAATTCTCCTGACTGGCAAAGCATAACAGGAATAGAATTCATACTGGATTGGTCGTCCTCGGCGAACCTAACAATGAAAATTGATGGCTTATATTTCAGAAAATTTAGTTCCCCCCTCATAACTGGAGAATTCAGTGGACTAATAATCCCTATTATCCTTCAAGTTGTGTTGAACTTCGCCATGGATTGGATTTTGTGGGCAGGAATTCTGATAATAGTCGCAAAACTTTTCCAGGAAGATCTTGGACGCTGGAATGTTTTTTTCGTCATCATCGGATATAGTTTCATAGCCACAGTTGTTTACACTCTCGTAAATGCGGTGTCTCTCTCAACACTTCCAATGTTGAACGTACCCTTGGATGCTGACGCCCTTAATGCTTTGCTCGACGTGTCTTGGCGCCCCCTTCTGGCTTACCAGTTATCGTTGTATATCCCTGTAATAGGAGAGGTTTGGATAGCCGCTCTCGGCGCCGTTGTAGTACGTCTCATGAAAGAGATGACTTGGAGTAAGGCTGCAACCATCGCTGCAGTCGCCTTCGCCATACGATTCCTCCTGAGATTATTCTTGGGTTTCTAGAGAGTACTTATTCAACCTGCTCGTACCTGACTCGCAACAATGAAGAATGAATTACCGTTTTAGCAATCGAAATTGCATGTTTAAAGCCTACAGAAGTTCTTGAATGCTAGGTGGTAAAGCTTATATTCAACATTAATCTCCTTCATTTCGCCAACAAGAAGGAGCAAGCGTAAAGTCGTTTAATGACGGGCTGGTTCATTTTGGTGGTATTGGACAAAATGGGAGGAAGAAAGATTTGAAAATTAATGAATTGAGAGATGGAATGCGAAAAATAGACATTGAAGCAAAGGTGATCCAAAAATCAGAAACCCGCGAAGTTCGTTCAAGATACACCAACGAAACCTACAGAGTTGCCGATGCCACAATAGAAGACGAAACAGGTACCATAACGTTAACCCTGTGGAACGAACAGGTTGACCAAGTCAATGTCGACGACAGAGTAAAAATCGAGAATGGATACATCAAATCCTTCAGAGGAGAGCTTCAGCTTAACTCAGGAAAATATGGAACACTAACAGTCATGTAAATTTTTTCCTTATAGCAAATAAGCGGGGAAAGAAATGAGGTACGAACGAAGAGGTTTTGATCGAAGAGTTCCTCCAAAGCCAGTTGAGATCGGAAAAGAATACGATGTAGAAATTCAAGAGACAAGCCGCCGAGGAGAAGGAATAACAAAAATCGAAGGGCTAGTGATTTTCGTCCCAAAAACCAAACCCGGAGACAAAGTGCGAATCAAAATAACTAACATCAGTAGACGATTCGCAGAAGCAGAAGTAATTGAAGAAGCAGAAGAAAAAAGCGAAACAGAATAACCCGGCATCCTCAGTTCCCACAAACCTCAAATATACTCCTTTTCTTTCGCAATATTTTTCAAATCCATAAATCAATGTGCAATAGGGTTCACTCTCTGATGAATGACCGAGAACAAACGTGAAATTTTGGTCAGACGTCTTTTCAGAGAATCATGTCTTGAGCGTTAAGGTTAATATTAAAGAGGAAATTATACCACAGAGAACGTATGTTAGAGAACCCGTTTAGCCCGGTGGTGTAGCGGCAATCATGGAGGCCTTTGGAGCCTTCGACGGGAGTTCGAATCTCCCCCGGGCTACCACTACATGTGCAACAGAATGTTCCCCAATTTCTTGCTGATGTTAATCCTTTTTTAGGCGCCTCTGAAGTATAGAGTGGGCGGGAATGTGTTATGAGTTTCTTGCCGGGTAAGGTTCCAACCGAAGTTTTGCAGGAGATAGTTTTCAAAAATTTGGGAGCCAAAAGAGACGATGTTGTTCTCAGTCCCTCCATAGGCGAAGACGCAGCCATAGTCCAAGCTGGAAACGTGGTCTTAGCAATATCATCAGATCCGATAACTGGAGCCAAAGAATGGCTGGGATGGTTAGCCGTCCATGTAAGCGCAAACGACGTTGCAACCCGCGGAGTTCAACCCCGATGGTTCAACTCCATCATACTATTACCCAGAACTTCGACAACCGAACTTATTGAGAAGATTTGCACGCAGATGGACAAAGCTGCACATCAACTGAACGTTGCCATCACAGGGGGACACTGCGAAATCACTCCGGGCATAGACCATCCCATAGTAACCGGATGCGCCATAGGTGTTGCTGAGGACGGAAAGTATGTGAGTTCTAGCGGAGCAAGAATAGATGACCGTATCATCCTGACAAAAGGAACCGGAATAGAAGGAACAGCCATACTGGCTTCAGATAGAAGAATAGAGCTCCTAGAAGTCTTCGACGAAAATTTCGTGAAAAAAGCGGAGAATTTCTTCGAAAAAATCAGTGTAGTAAAAGATGCCATTACAGCTTTCAGAATCGGAGGAGTCTCAGCTATGCATGATCCTACTGAAGGCGGAGTAGCAGGGGGATTGCATGAACTAGCTGACGCCGCAAACGTCGGCTTCCAAGTTTACGAGAAAGAAATTTTGATTCCCGAAGAGACACGTAAGATATGTGCACATTTTGAAATTGATCCTCTCCAGCTCATAAGCTCCGGATCGCTTCTCATCGTGGCTGAAGAAGAGAAGACAGACGAGATAATCAGCAGTTTGTCAAGAAACGGTGTTCAAGCCTCGATAATAGGTGAAGTGATAGAGCCTGCATTGGGAAGAAACTTGGTGACAAAAGCCGGAGAAAAAACCGAACTTGTCAGACCTGTCAGCGATCACCTCTGGACAGCACTCGCAAAACCTGTCAAGACCTAACTGACTCAAACTGTTTTCGTGGGACTTGTTAAAGTTGGATTCAGAAGAGGTCTTGCCGTAAATCTTCTGCCAGATTTTTTATTCCAACCAATTGAACCGCTACAAATCCTATAACAATTCTAAGCCAAACCCGCAAAATCTGTATAAGAACTGTTGCTGCTGCGCCAACGGTAAATTCTACTGCAAGTAGACCGTAGAGCCAAGTCATGGCTGTATCTACAACACCTACTTCTGCGGGTATTCCAAGGGGAATAGACTGAATGGTTACGCTAATAGAGTGAACAACCATAATTATGACAAAGTCAACTTGCTGGCCGAGGGAAACGAAAACCAAGTAAGACAAGAGTATACTGAAGAACCAACTAGTTAGGGAAAAAAGGATTGGTGGAACTAAACTTTTAGGGTTTTTACGAAAGGTATCTATGGAATCATGAAAAGCGCTTAATGTCTTTATTGCCTTCGTCTTTATGCTGTCAATATTAAGACGCCCCCTAGTAACAAAGCCCAAAAAACGCAACAAAGAGTCAATTAATCTCTGCGCCAGCTTTTCTTTTAGAATGAAGAGAAATATGAAAAACAGCGAAATAAATGTGCCAATAATTATGAGTAAAGTCAGACCTGAGACAACAACAGGAAGCTTAATTTTACGAATGTAAAGCAAAGCGAAACTAAAAATTAGGCTGCCTAAAGGGATTATCATTGATAAAATTCTGTGACCTACAACTGACGCCACAACCTTTCCTGCGTTTTCACCTGACCCCTTGGTCATCACGTAAGCTTTTGTTGCGTCTCCGCTAATGGACTCTGCCGGCACCAAAAGGTCAACAAAGACTCCTATACATGTGAACAGGAAAGTTTTTCGAAGGGGAACTTTGATCGAGAGGGGGCGGAGAAAATATTGCCAAGTCAGAGAGTTAGTGAGCATGTTCAAGAAGAGAACCACGACTGCAAGGAAGTAGTAGACTAGGTTGACGCTCTGGATTATGGTGACGATTTCGGGGATGCCAACGAAGAAATAGAGGTAGGCGACAAAAATCAAAATACCTACCAGCAGAAAAGGAACTGTTCTCTTTAGGGACAACTGCTTTTCAGGAACCATCAGCTTCCTCGTCCATCGTGAATACGAGCAAATAGCCGTTTCTGCATATTATCTTTTACCCGTTTTCCATCAATCAGGAGAACACGGTTTAAACTCTAAACTTCCAGTCTGTAGAAAAGACAAACATCGAGTAAAAATATTCAATGCTAGATTCTACTTGAGCACATTAAGGATCATTTGTTCTTAGAATTCCGGTTTTGTTTTTCCCAGTTTCTTGTCTAAGCATGCTTTGATGAAGCCGTAATATTCTGGTTCTGGTTTAGTGGGTCTGCTTTTGAATTCCCCGTGGAACTGGGAGGCAAAGAAAAAGAATCTGCTAGGAAGTTCCAGAATCTCCTTTCTCCTGCCGTCGGGACTGTTTCCTGAGAAAACCACTCCATTTTTCTCTAAGGTATCCCAATAGTCTGGATTGACTT
>Ga0209979_1003869_pt1 | contig 12833 bp, 19 predicted proteins | sample AnhtaG_FD_183114 | JGI IMG/M metagenome (GOLD analysis project Ga0209979, IMG submission 183114) | Deep subsurface microbial communities from Anholt, Denmark to uncover new lineages of life (NeLLi) - Anholt_01485 metaG (SPAdes) (version 2) | ecosystem: Environmental > Aquatic > Marine > Oceanic...
GAGGTCTTTCCCAAGTTCAACAATGCCCCTTTTATCCATAGCTGGGGCAAGCGTGCCCAGGTCAGCACTCATGTGGATGATGGGAACAAGGTAAAGCCTTCTCACTAGGCTATCTTGAGGAAACAGAAATATTACGAATACTTTGCCTTGCTGGCTTTACTCCAACCTTCTCAACTTTTGCTCCACAGTTGGGGCAGAATTTAAGGTTTTCCCAGAATCTCCAGGTTGTCCCACAGTCAGGACACCCTATGGTCAATGGTTCACCACACTCTGGGCAATAATCAGTACTGCCGGTTGTGGCCCCACATTTGGGGCATTTCAATGCTCCTGTTGCTTGTGCCATTTTCAAACCCCCTTTTTTATTTATTCTTCGTAACTATTCAGCCACTCCCTATGTCACCCTGAGCCCTTCGCTTCTTGTCATTCTGAGCGTAGCGAAGAATCTCATATCGCTCAGGATAAACTCCGCGAAGGGTCTCCAAGATTCTTCGGTCCCCTTCACTTCGTTCAGGGCTTTGGCTCACACGCTCCCTCAGAGTGACACCGGGTGAATAGTTACTATTCTTCTTCGCTGGTGTCTATGCGCTTGCGCAGCCTTCCGCGCTTAAATTTAAGGACATTGCCTTCATCATCTAGGGTAGCCTCATAGAGCGCCAGGACATCCATGCCATCGGGGATAGATTTTTTCTCGATCATTTCCACTGTTGCATGCCATCCCTCTTCGTCCCTGAAGACCCCCTTGACGCCGGTGGGCTCCAGCTTGGTAAGCGCAGCCAACTCTTTCTCTGCTACCTTAATCACTTCGCTTGCCTTCATCTTAGTTTACCTCCTTTCTTTTCTGAGGCTGTTTAATTTTGCCTCAAATTCAAAACTAGATTTGCCTCATCCAATTTTAATACTCTTCACCCCCAAGATTGTCGTAGTGCGACCCTTTAGGGTCGTGCACGAGGCTAAAGCCTCGCACTACATTTTTAAACAGCCTCTTTCTCTGCTTTAAGTTGAAGAATGCCATTTTTATAGCTTGAATCTAGCTCTCCTTTGACCGGGCAAGGTAAGGTTACCTCTTTATGATATTCTCGAGAGATACCCTTAGCGGAAATAGTGAGTATGCTGCCCCTTACCTCGGTTCTTATATCCTGCTCCGCCACGCCAGGTAATTCAGCGATTACCTTTACATGGTCCCCTTCATCGAAGACATCTACTATCACCTCCTTTTGCTTTTTTAAGGGTGGAGCCTCTGCCCTTGAGGGAGGTTGACGACTTCCTAAGGTAGTTCTAGGAGGGATAATAGTTCTCCTTACTCCCTCTTGTCCCACTTCCTTCAAGGGAGCTTCCCTTAACTGACGCTCGATTTCCTTATTGATGATGCTTAGTCTCTGCTGAAAGGCATCTGATTTTTCCAGCCCCTCAACTACGTCCCCCAAGCCAGGGATGAGCTTACCCAGTCCTCGGAGCACGCCACCGGCTACCCCACCGACTTGCTCCTCTTCGGGTTCTTCTACCTTTTCCTTCCGATTCTTGTCTTCCATTTTACCCTCCCACTGATTGCTTTAAGATAGCATCAAAGCTCCTCCAAGACCTTCTGCCACTCCCGCATATCGCTGTTCTTACCGGAGAAGTAAGCCTCTTTCCCATCGGTAGTCGCTATCACCAAAGCCTTTGCGCTAATACTGGTGCTGAAGGTTCTTGCCCAGCTCGGTGCCAGGGCAGCAGTAACAATTTCTTTCGCCTTTTTTAAGGTTGGTTTTCTTTTTGCCAAGTCTACTGTTCCTATGGAAACCCCAGCTATCTCTTCTTTAGGAATCTCAAAGAATATCCTCTTCAGAAGGCGGTCCCACCAGAAGAGCCTTTTATTGGTTAAGTATAATTGCCCTGGTTTCCAGGTAGCTCCCCTGACCCCGATGGCGGTAGCTGTAGATGTAGTGAAATACCATATCCCCCCGCTGTGGGTGATATATTCACCCTCGCTCAATAAATCGCCTATCCCCTCTGCCTTAGGTAATAGTAGAGAGGTGTCCTCCTCAAAAGGGAGACCTCGAGCCTTCATTTTTTTCTCTATGGCTGCCTTTAATTCGCCAACGTCCTGACTATGCAGGCGAGCCATTTCCTCAGTCCCAAGCCAGAGGCAGAGTTCTTCCCTGCCATTATCGTCCGTAATAGCCCAACCGTGTATTTTCTCCAAGGGAACCTCAAAGGTTATCTTTTCCTGGTAAGGCTTGAAGAAGAACAAGCGCTTATCGGTGATATAAAAGCGCCCCAGTTGCCATCTGGGGTGGATAGATGGCTTATCCAAGTAATACGAGCCAAAGATAGAGGTAATCGCCCCGTCATCATCCCTGAGAGGCACACTATACTCTTTTTTCTTTTGCAGGAGGACTTCCCTATCGTCCATAATATTGTGCTCCAGCATGGTTACTCCGCCAGCCAAGGCAGCCTTAAGATTTATTCCCGCCAGAGTAACGCCGGCAAGCGAAAGGAGAATGCCACCATCAATGACAGTCCCCTTGGTCAGTATAACGTCCAGAGTATCAGTCAGTGGCTCCGTTCTGTGTTTATGTCTACCAAAGTCATCGCCATAAATCTGCTGGCTTAGGTGTTCTTTCATCAGGCGGCAAGATTCGATGATGCCCTGCTCTGCCTTCAGTTCCTCTATAACGCGTTCGGCGTTGAAGAAGGCTTTCACCAGCCTAGCTGTTTGCTCGTCGGTCAGCAATCCCTTTTGTATCATCCTTTGGCCTTGCCTTTGGAGCACTTCTTTCAATATCTCACCCAAAGTAACCAATAAGCTCATTAAGTCAGCTTTGGTTGCCTCAGGGTCAATGTTGACGCCGATGCCCCCTTCTCTCTCTTTAAACTCAAACATCTTTCTTCTTAACCGATGTAGGTATTTCCAAGCCTACCTTTTTAGCCGTTTCAAATGAAGCTAAAAGCAGGGGCTGTATCTTGAGGCAGAGCACTTCTACATCGCCCACCGTTATCGGGATATCAGCCGTAATAGTAGTTCCCCTGTCCAAGAGTACCTTTAGCACCTCTGCTAAGCCCACATCCCAATCATCTCTGCGGTCGTGACTCATTTTCCTGCCTCCTCCTTTCTATACTCTCGAAGGAATCTTAAGCGTTCCATTATCTTTCCCTCCTCAGCCTCATAATCCTCCTCGGTTATCTGACCGGTCTCTAAAGCCATTTGCAGGGTAAGAAGTTTCTCCTTACACTGCTCCTCGTCGGGGTAAAGCTCCTTATCCGCCTCATCCTTGACCCCCTCAAATATCTTCCACAGCATCTGGAATGGAAGCAGGAGCAGGTCGTCTATAATCAGCATAACTACGTTCCTCCCAAATATAATTCAAGGTTGACAAAGTTATAAGGCGGGACTGGCTTAACATACTTGAAGTTTATTTTATCGCCATATTCTGAATCCAGCTTATCTAGCAGGGCGTCAAATTGTTTTTCCTTGGCTTTATCTACCAGAAAAGCGGAGTTAATAATGTTCTTCATATCAATAGGATAATTTTTTTTGCCATCAACAGCTACCTTCATAAGCTGTCGGTATACCCTGTCGGTGTATCTGTCCACCCATTTCTCGATCATAGACCTTACCATTTCACCGGCTTTAACCAACTTGTCTTGCGCTATGGGGGGTGGTAAGGTTTTGAGCTCCTCCTTAAGCTTGGTAAGACTTTGGTCCTTCCCCTCGAGCTCGGCTATCATAGCTTCCTTCTCCCAGAAAACCTTTATCCCTATTTCTATCCTGTTATCCAGTCTTCCAATAGAATCTTTTAATGTAGAGTAGTATTTTTGCAGCAGCCCCTTGAGTTTGTCCTCGCTGTCGGAGATAAGCCCGAAACGGGCTGGGAGGATGGTATAGTCCTTCATTAGCATCTCCAGCACCAGAGTATGCGCTTTCATGTTCCTTCGGGTAGGGTCACACTCTTCATAAGAAATCGAGATATTGCTGACCACTGCTGCTATATCCTGGTAATTTATAGTGTAAACCTTTTCCCCCTCAAGCCCCAGGAGGTCAAATTTCCTCTCTGGGCTAGCAAGAATAACGCAATAAATATACCTTCTTTCTTCTGCCATCTATCTCCTCAGCCTTAAATGCCTTGCGGCTTATATGCTCCTTTTTCCACTCCAAGCATCTTAATCACCAAGAAATCTTTAACATCTCCCTTTCTAAAAGACCATCTATCATCACGGCAACACTCAGTTAATACATCATATGCTTCTTGAATAGCCTGGAACTTCGATGGAGCGTCTGGACTGGGATTCCTATCCGGGTGGTATTCCCCTGCTAATCTTCTATAGGAGCGCTTAACTTCATTTAGGGTTACTTCCTGCGCTAATTTTAGCCTGCTTCTGGCATTTTCTACCGTATCAAAACCTATTTTTTTAACTTCTATAACGTTAAAACTGTAAGGGGGTAAGGGACCAACACACCTGAAATTTACCCTTCCCTCATACTTCCTATCCAGCTCGCCCATTTCGAAGTCGAGCCCTTTTTCATTATCCTTACGGAGCAATAAGGAGGCATTAGCAATCATCTCATCGTCCATAACTTCGTGCACGCAAACGTCTTCAGCGAATCTACCTAATTTGCACAGGATTTCCCGAGCACGTTCCTCGCTTCTCTTACTTAAGGATGCAGCCACCATTCTACCCAATTTTATCCTATCTTGGTGGGAAGGATTTTGCTTAATTGCCTCCTTAAACTTCTTGACCTCCGGTTCCCCAGCAATATCCTTGAAGATTTTGTCTTTATTCCAAAAAGCCACTACATCAAACTCTATCTTGCCCTGCATCTCTTTAAGTGCGCCTGTAAACTTTGGATAGCCCTGAGCTATGATGGCTTTGAGCTCTCCGTTGCTCTCAACCGTTGTTCCGAACTTGAAGGGAATAATTGTATGGTGTTTCATTACCTGCTCAATGACAGATTGATGAGCAAGGAGATACCTCGCTACGACATCCTTAGTAAGAGACTTATAGTCTATAATTGGCGAATCACTAATTACCGCGGCAATACTCTGGTAAGGGACGGTATACACTTCATCGCCTCGCTCACCAATTCCGATAGGCCCGAAGCTCTTTCCCTCACTCGTTCCAATTACGCCGTATATATATTTACTTCCCTTTAACATGTTTACCCCCACCCGCTAGGTTCGCTCACCCTTTTGACTTCCCATCGAGGCGATTGCCTCCTTGAAGTGCTTCATTTTAATCTTGAGTTCCCTTTCCTGGGTTTTATCTTTTAAGTATTCCCTAATTGCCGCCATTGAGGCTTCCCTTGAGATAGCCTCAATGGCCGAGCCGACAAAGCCCTCCGTCTCTTTCGCCAGGAACGAAAGGTCTATATCTGGGGCGAGCGGCTTGCCTCTGGTGTGAATCTTGAATATCTGCCGCCTAGTTTTCTCATCAGGGATGGGGAATTCCAGAATGAAATCAAATCGCCCCGGCCTCAGAATGGCAGAGTCAATCAATTCCTTCCTATTGCTTGCTGCCAGGACAACCACTCCCTTAAGCTCTTCAAGGCCGTCAAGCTCGGTTAAGAACTGGCTTATCACCCTCTCAGTTACCTGCGAATCACCGGCTCTCAATCCTCGCTCGGGCACTAAAGAATCTATTTCGTCAAAGAACAGGATGCAGGGGCTGGCCTGCTTGGCTTTCTTGAACACCTCCCTCACCCCACGTTCTGACTCCCCAATGTATTTACTCATCAGCTCTGGCCCCTTAACCGAGATGAAATTTACCTCGCTCTCATTAGCTAAGGCTTTAGCCACCAGAGTTTTGCCTGTTCCTGGGGGACCAGATAAGAGGATACCTTTGGCTGGCTTGGTATTAGCCTGCTCAAACAGGTCGGCGTATTTCAGCGGCCATTCCACGGCTTCGGCCAGGGTTTCCTTCACCTCCTCCAGGCCACCGATGTCAGCCCACTTCACATTGGGAACCTCAACAAAGAACTCCCGTATAGCTGAGGGCTCGACCTCCTTGAGGGCTTTCCTGAAGTTATCCATGGTTACTTCTAGTTCCAGCAGGGTATCATAAGGGATTTCTTCCAGTTGGAAATCAATGGAGGGCATTATCTTACGAAGGGCATTCATAGCTGCCTCGCGGCATAAAGCCTCGAGGTCAGCACCAACAAAGCCGTGGGTAATCTGGGACAGCCTCCCCAAGTCAACATCCTGGGATAAAGGCATACCCCGAGTATGGATATGGAGGATTTCCAGACGAGCTTTCTGGTCGGGGATGCCGATTTCGATCTCCCTATCGAATCTTCCCGGCCTTCTCAGAGCGGGGTCGAGAGAGTTAGGGATGTTAGTTGCTCCGATGACTATTACCTCTCCACGGGATTCCAGCCCGTCCATCAGAGCTAAGAGTTGAGCCACTACCCTTCTTTCCACCTGCTTCTCTCCACCCATCTCCTCCCTTTTAGGGGCGATGGCATCAAGCTCATCTATGAAAAGTATGGCCGGGGTATTGGCCCTAGCCTCTCCAAAGACACTTCTTAAGCGAGCCTCGCTCTCACCATAAAACTTTCCCATAATTTCAGGGCCAGTTATATGAGTAAAGTAGGCATCGGTCTCATTGGCTACTGCGCGGGCAATCAGCGTCTTGCCACAACCTGGTGGGCCGTGGAGCAATACCCCTTTGGGAGGGTCAATGCCCAGACGCTCAAACACCTGAGGGTATTTCAGGGGGAGCTCTATCATCTCCCGAACTTTCCGGATTTCCTTTCCCAACCCACCAACATCCTCGTAGGATACTTTAAGCCCTCTTGGCTTTGCCTGCGTCACTCCCTTCATCTCAATCTTGGTTCCGGGCTGAATCAAAACCGCCCCTCTAGGAACGGTGGAGACCACCCCGAAGTCCTGACTTCTGGTGCCAAAGAGATTGGCTCTTATAGTATCTCCTTCTACCAGGGGCAGTCCCTCTAATAAAGTGCCGATATATCTGGTATCTCTCTCTCGGTGCATAGACCTCATCAGGGTCGTGGGAGAAAGAACTATCTTACTCGCTGGTGAGTAGCTGGTTTTTTGGATGGTAACCCTTTCATCCAGTGAGACCTGGGCGTTCCCTCGGGTGAGACCATCCATCTGAATGACAGATTTTCCCCGGTCCTCAATATAGGCAGGCATAACCTTAGCCACTGTCTTTCTCTTGGCCTGAATCTCTATAATATCCCCCACCTCAGCATCTATCCTCTTAAAGTCCTCAGGGTCTATCCTGGCAATAGCTCGGCCGACATCTTTAGCCTTAGCCTCGGCTACCCGCAGGGTTAATTGTTTGGTGGTCACTGCCATGTTCCTATACTTCCTCCAGTTCTTCATTACTCTCTGCAGGTGTTTGCTGACCTTGTGAACGGTGTCCCATCTTCTGACCAGTGATCGGTGACCAGTAATCAGTGACGGAGCAGAAACGATCAGCCTTTTCAGTCATGCCGTGCAACCTTCGTCCAATAGACGCACAGAGTTCTAGCCACTGCTCCTGTTGTTGTGGAGTGATATACAAACAATCTGATGCAACCTCAATCCAATGTTGCGTCTCCATTTGCTCACCGTCAGCGTCCGTCAATTTACTGACGAAATGCTTCTCGTAGCGGCGTTTACCCCAGGCTTCAGCAATTTGAGCTCCGACTGAGCGAGACAAGCGGCGAATCTGGTCAGTCAGCGAATACATCTCTGCTGAAGAAAATGTCTTCGATGCCTCGAATATCTCCTGTGCTAGCCTCCGCGCCAGTTGATACACTTCCAAATCCTGAAAACTATTTGCGTGTTTCATAAAAACTCAAATACCAATTACTGTTCGCTGATCACCTTTTTATTGTCCGCTGTTTACCAATCACTGATAACCACTAACCTTTACCGTTAGCCTTTTGGCAAGGTTACCTCTAATACCCCATTTCTATAGATGGACTTCATCCTCTCCCTCTTCACCTTGGCAGGGAGCAGAACTTCCTTGGCATACTTCCTATCCTTATTGGAAGCAGTGAGCTTCAGAATGTCTCCTTCTACGTCAATCTTGATTCCCTCCTCGGAAACCCCGGGCAGCTCGGCAATGACCAAAATGTGGTCTTTCTCATCGAAGACATCAACCATAGGCTCCCTCACCTCTTCCACCACCGGTCCCTTTGGGGTTTCCTTAAGGTTGCCAAAGGTCTCTATTATGGGCTTCCCTCCGACCATGGTTCTCACGCTGAAGCCATAGACACCCTTGGCTTGTTTGGGCAATCCTTTAATCTCGCCAAACTTCTTAATTTCCTCTGCCTCCTCACCCAGTTTGGAGGCGAGGTCAATCAGGTTGCCTATTCCTTTAAACAATCCGCCAAATCTTATCTTACCAACGCCAAAATCAAGCTCGAATTCCTTTTCTTCCTTCTTCTCTGCCATTTCAGTTACCTCCCTTTAAAGTTGAGGCTGTTTAATTTTGCCCCAGATTCAAAACTAGATTTGCCTCATTCAGTTTTAATACCCATTCACCTCCAAGATTTTCGTAGTGCGACCCTTTAGGGTCGTGCACGAGGCTAAAGCCTCGCACTACATTTTTTAAACACCCTGCTCTACTGTCATTCTGAGCCCTTCGCCTCCTATCATTCTGAGGGAGAGAAGCGACCGAAGAATCTCACTCAGGATAAACTCCGCGAAGAATCTCTATTATCCTTTAGACCCTTCGCTAGCCCCTTCATTTTATTCAGGGCTTCGGCTCAGGGTGACATAAAGGCACCTGAACTATTACCTTCATTTTATCATAAGGCTGACAAAGTTATATGGTGGTGCTGGACCAACATAATTGAACTTTATCCTCTGCCCGTATTTTCTATCTAATTCATCCACCCGGGTATCAAATTCTTTTTCTCGTCCTCGATCCACTAAGAAAGCAGCATTGATTATCATTTCAGCGCCGCGGGTTTCACTAAAGCAAAAATCGTAAGCCACCCTTTTTAGGCTGCGAAGCAACTCCTCCCCTTCCTTATCCTTCTTATCCTTTAGGGCACCTGCTACCACCTCCCCTAATCTTATCCTCTTGGAAGTTTGTCCTTGCGGCTTCGAAGCTAGCTTCTCTCTAAGTCTCCTGACTTTCTCATTTTCGTCTACAATCTCCTGGAAAATGACCTTCATGTCCTTCCAGTAAGCCTTTACCCCAAGCTCTACTTTGTTATCCATATCCTTTAGCAAGCCTTTGAGCGCGGTATAGTTCTTCCGCAGAAAGCTTCGCACTTCCTCAGCGCTTGCGGCTACAGTAAAAGCTCTCATAGGTAAAGCAGTATAATCGTGCATCACCTTCTCAATTACCTTTTCGTGAGCGACGAGATTTTCTTTGCTTACCTCGTACTTTGTCATGGGGAAATTGCTGATAACAGCGCTGATGCCTTGATAGCCAACAGTTGATACGATGTCGCCTCTGCCGCCAACCCCTATAGGGCCGAAATTCCTCCCCTCATCAGCTCCAATCACACAGTAGATATATTTGCCCACTTCTGCCATCTTGTCCTTCTATTTCAGCGTTACTGATTCTCTTCCAAATTTTTCTATCTTCTGGCTAACCTCGTTACTCAACTGCTGTAGCCTTTTTATCCTGGCTTCCGTCCTGCCTTTATCCTCATAGAACAAAGCCAGGAGAACCTCTTTCCCTTTTTGGCTAAGCCCATATCCCCTCAAGGCAGTCCTTAGCAAATAGCCATTTCTAGTTAAGGAATCACATATATAAGCGGCATAATCGGTTGTGATACTCATCCGGCGACTTATAACGCTCTTGTTAGCTGCTCCGGCTTCCTCAACTATCCTTAAGACTGCTATTTCATTGGGAGACATCTATTTTCCCTCGACTGCCGCTTTCCCTTTAGCTGTAATTCTCAGTTTTCCTGAGCTAAGAACATCAATGTAATCTGCTCTACCTAAGGAGTTGCATAGTAGGCGAACATAATCCAATCCCCAGGATGAGCCAAGTTTATGTGCTACCACTCGTGGGGTCGCCTCACCACCTTCGTCCCTTATTATCTTCAGAACCTCTCGCTCACTACCGCTTACCATTTTAGCACCTCCTTTCCTTTTGCCTTTCTAACTCTAGGAAGTCTTTCTTTCGGCTGAAAGAGGTCATGTTCAAGTCTTTGTTTACCCTGACCTTATATATACCTAACAGGTCACTCCAGCCTTTACGGCGCATATAGGCGCTCCTCTCCAGCGCCTCGATATAGATATTCCAGCTATTCTTAAGTTTGGTGATAAGAAATTCTACCCCACCAAAATCCCATCTTTCCTTCTTTGCCTGGGTAAATTTCCCTTCATCAGACAAGAGCTGGCAAAGGCTCTCCAGCATCCCCTTTTCTCTCTCTAGCTTCCTCCTCTCCTCCTCTCTCCTCTCATCCCAAATTCTCGCCTCTCGCTCCAGGGCCAAAGCACGAGGGTCGGGCAACTTTTTACCTAATGCCCTGGCCCACTCCCTGGCCATTAGCTTTCGGCCAAAAACCCATATTGATGCCGCATTAAGCCTCCCTTTTGTCTTTGGTTCTGACGTGTCTTTCCGCACTAACTCAGCTATAGGATGTTGAGACCAGCCAATTGCCTCCATCTCTCTATGGTCAGTATCTTTTCCCTTGATATAGTCTTCCGCCCGTATTTCGGCAAGATTCAGCCCTAAAGCACCTCTTCTTCTCTCCGCCTCCAATCTGAGCTCTCCATGGATTCTTTCCTCCTCTTTCTGCCTCTGCCATGCTTGGGCTGCTTCCTCTAAGGCAGCGACGCGTGGGTCTTTTGGCTTTTTCTTCCCTGAAATCCTTGCCTTTTCCTGAGCCACCATCATTTTAGCGGTGGCGTGAGGACTTTCTCTTCTTTCCATTTTATTCCCTCATAGCAATATCTTTGCCTGCTAAGGCGGTTAGTAACCCAGGCTTATGGTTCGCCCCTTCCCTCTTTGTCTTTGCCGTTTTACCTGGGAGGCCTTCCTCTTTCTTTCTGCCTCTGGCTCGCTAATGCCCATTGCTCTCCAGCCTTTAGCCGTCATTATTAGCGGCTCTCTTGATTTAAACGGATCGAGGTAGCCCTGCCTCGCCAAAGCGTTACAAACGAGCCGAATGTAATCAATATCCCTTGAGTCCAGCTTACGGGCTACTACTCCAGCGCTTGTCTCTCCTCCCTCTTTAGCTAATATCCTGAGAATGTCTAGCTCAGTACCGCTTGGCATTTTTACTTTCCTCCACGATAGCCCACCATGACCATTTCATCACGTGGTTAGTAATCCAGCGTCATAGTCTGCCATTTCTTAGCCGGCTTTCTTCGGCTTACTTTGGGGGCTTCCTCCCCGCTCTCCAGTTCCTCAGCGTTCTTCTTTGCCTGCTCCATCTCATCAGATATCTCGGCAAGCTGTTGCTGAATCCGTTCATTTCTCTTCCCCAGTTGCTGCTTCTCCTTCTTCAGCCTGGCTTGCTTCTTATGCAGGATGAACATGTCCATGTAGACAGTTCCTTCTGACTTGGGGGCAGAACGGAGCTTGGCACCCCTGGCCGATTTTATATTATCAGCACCACTTGATAAATCGCTTATGCTTTTCATCTTTTTATCATCCCTCAAAAGCTAACCAAGGATTAGCGGTAATTCCCTTTTTTAGAGAGCAAAATAGTTTTTGCCCTGTCCGGTCCTGTTACCTTGAGTTCCACAAGCTGCCCCGGCTTGAGACCCGTTGCCAAACGGATATTATTGGGTATCTTTACCTTCCCATCATCATCCACCTTAGCAAAACCACGCATTAAAGCCATCTCAAACACCCCCTTTTCAGCAATATTTGTTGATTAGTTCATCTATCAGCGCTGCGACCTTCTTCTGACTTGTCCTGCTACCAACCCTGCTTGTCTCTGAGGATAGGATATCCTGACAGGTCTCCCTGAAAACCTTGTTGTTCGCTGCCACCAAGCCATTCCTTATCTTCAGCGTCTTGGCAATCACTATGCAGCCTCGAACAGTGGGTGCGAACTCGCATAGCCCTGATTCCCTCAGCTCTCGGACAATGTTCACTATCTTCTCAGCATCCTTACGCGATAAGCCAGACTTGGCTTTGGTGATGGCAACCTCGGTTTCCTCATCGAAATAGTCGAGGTCTATAGTGACCATTCTGTCCCTTAAGGCATCCTGGCTGCGATGGACCCCGGCATATTCCTCCGGGTTCGAAGTAAAGATGGCTGTGAAGTCAGGGTCGACTCTTAAATAGTCCTCTCCTCCTCGAGCTGCCGGTAAATCCATCATTTTTTCCTGAAGGACCGTGAGGAGGACGTTATTCGCCTCGGGGCGGGCACGGGTAAACTCATCATAAATGAGGGTTAAACCATACTTGCAGGCTACAGTGAGACGGTTGTCTACCCATTTTCTCGACATATCCTCTTCGGTCTTCAAGACGGAGTGGATGAAATTATCCACCACCTTTTTTAAGCGGTAGCCATATTCTCCCCCGACGAGGTCAGAGGTGCTGAACTCCTCATCTCCGTGGATCATCACCACAGGCCGCCCGATGATATTGGCTACATGCATAGCGAGAGTTGTCTTGCCGGTGCCGGTTGCACCACGGAAGTGAATGGGAAATCCAGCTTTGATGTAAGCCAAGGCTCGTTCAGTTATATCCTTGATATAGCTTGTCTCGACAAAATCCGGCAGAGCCCTCGGCTCCAAAACAGTGCTCATCTCATCTCTTGTTGCTAATGCCATTTTTTGTTACCCTCCTTTCTTTTTTACAGAAACTACGCTTTTGCCTTTACAGGTGAGACAGGGCATAAACCCTAGCTTCTCTACCCCAGTTCCCCCGCAATCCGGGCACTTCTCCACTGGCTCTTCTATATGAACCATGCCCTTGCCCCC
>Ga0209979_1003870_pt1 | contig 12833 bp, 10 predicted proteins | sample AnhtaG_FD_183114 | JGI IMG/M metagenome (GOLD analysis project Ga0209979, IMG submission 183114) | Deep subsurface microbial communities from Anholt, Denmark to uncover new lineages of life (NeLLi) - Anholt_01485 metaG (SPAdes) (version 2) | ecosystem: Environmental > Aquatic > Marine > Oceanic...
AGCCTTGCTTTATCATTTCATCAACTCTTAAATCAATTCTACGATAAAGCTCCTCCCTGTCCGTAGTTAAACCTATTATGAGTGTATTAAAGGATGGTGCCTTCTTATGCTGAAGCTGAGAAAGGGGTGTTTCTGCGCCTCTGTATACCTCAAGAGCCCTTATGGTACGGCGCACATTACGTCGGTCAATCTTCTGCGCCGCTACTGGGTCAACCTGCTTGAGTTCCTGATAAAGCTCATCCCTCCCCACTCTGACTGCTTTTTCCTCTAAACTATGTCTGAATTTCAGGTCAGGCGGAACTTGCGGTATCCCCCAACCTTCCAGAACTGACCATATATATAATCCGCTACCACCTACCAACAGGATTAACTTGTTTCGTCGCTGAATATCTTCAATAGCCCTGTAGGCTAGCTGTTGATATTGAGCCAGACTAAAATCCTCGTCAGGATTGACTATATTAATTAGATGATGGGGAACAAGAGATAGCTCTTCCCGGCTAGGTTTAGCCGTACCAATATCCATATGGCGATATACCTGTCGGCTATCAGCACTTACTATCTCCCCGTTAAAAGCCTGAGCTAAGCGAAGAGCTAGCTGGCTTTTGCCTACGGCAGTGGGACCAACTATAGCCACCAGACGGTTCATGCAACACCTAATTTAAGGGGAAGATAGCTTGCTAAGAAGGGCTAGTCTCTCTCAAACACTCCAATTTCTGAGGTTTGCTTGACGATACTCAAAAATTCGCCTGCTTTCAGGCTGGCTCCGCCGACAAGGGCACCATCTATCTCGGATTGCTGGATAAACTCGGCAATATTACTAGCAGTCACGCTACCGCCATAAAGAATACGCGTCTCCTGGGCAACCCTTGTACAATATTTTCGGTAGATAGTCTGGCGGATAAAACCGATGGTCTTATTTGCCTGCTCGCCAGTAGCCGCCTTACCGGTGCCAATAGCCCAAACTGGCTCATAGGCTATTACCGAGCCATTAGGATATTTTATCCCAGCCAAAGCTGACCTTAGCTGCTCGGTTATTACCTCTTCTGTCCTTCCTGCCTCATTTTCTTTAAATGATTCCCCTATGCACAAAATAGGCTTAAGACCAACCTTCAATGCCGCTTTCACCTTTTTATTGATAATCTCCCCGGTCTCATTAAAATACTGCCTGCGCTCAGAGTGCCCTATAATAACAAATTCACATAGTTCGGCGAGCATCAGTGGCGAAATCTCTCCGGTATATGCCCCCTTTTGCTCAAAGTATATATTCTGTGCTCCTAATTTTATGGAGCTTCCTTTAATCAGTTCTTTCACCGCAGCCAGAGAAACAAAGGGGGGGCAAAGCACTTTGTCAACATTATCTATCTCATCAAGCTCCTGACGTATTTCATTGACCAGCTCCATAGCTTCACTTACCGTGGTATTCATCTTCCAATTACCAGCAATCATAGGCACACGCATTTTAGTCTCCTAGGCACCGAATTTATCAAGTTTCAAAGCATTAGCCATTGCCAAGAGCATAATCTGTGTTGCTGGGAATCTTCCCAATCCACCCAAAAGACAGGCTGATTCAGAGAACTCACTTGCCTTATCAGGACGACACCACTTGGAATACAAAAGAATAGGCACCGGGTGCCAGCTATGCCCTTTGAGCAAGGCTGGTGTTGAGTGGTCACCGGTAACTACAATGACATCAGGCTCTATAGCTGTAAGGTCATCTATAGCTTTATCAAGCTGCTCTATAATCTGGACTTTCCTAGTAAAGTCGCCATCTTCACCAGCAGAATCAGTTCCCTTTATATGCAGGAAGAAGAAGTCATAATTAGTATAGTTCTGTTTCAGAGTGTTGAACTCATCTTCAATAGTAGCCCCTGTTTCCAGAACCTGCATACCAACTAACTTAGCTAATCCCCGATACATAGGGTAACTAGCGATAGCTGCTGGCTTCAATTTGTAAACCTCACCCATAGTGGGAAATTGAGGTCGCTTGGAAAAGCCGCGGAGGAGAACCATATTGGCTGGATGATGCCCCGCTAATGTTGCCTTGGCTTGGGTTATAAATTGATTAGTGATACTAGCCAGCCTACCTGCTTCTGGACGTAGGGCGGTAACAACCTTCGGAGCTACTCCTATCTGCTGGGGGTCAGAGTCGCTGACCTCAAAGTCAAGTCCCTCGCCCCGAAATACCACTATTAAGCGGTGCTCCTTAACCGGACAGACAAAAAGTTTGACCTCATCTATTATCAGTCCATCTAGCAATTGGCACAGCTCAGCGCACTTCTCAGTAGAGATACGACCTGCCCTGCGGTCGGTAACCAAGCCAGTTTCATCCACAGTGCAAAAGTTTCCGCGAGCAGCTACATCCCCCTGTTGAAGGTCAAAGTCTACTCCCAATGCCTCCAGCACCCCCCGGCCAATATTGAAGCTGACAGGGTCATAACCAAATAGAGCCAAGTGACCTGGAGCGCTACCGGGAGTTATCCCCGGGCCCACTGGGTCAATAAGACCACATATCCCTCTAGTTGCTAATTGGTCAAGGTTTGGTGTGTTAGCTGTCTCAAGTTCTGTCTTACCAGTCTGGGGATCGGGTAATCCGCCTAATCCATCGATAACCAGTAACACAATCCTAGTAGGCGAAGACCTAGAAATGGGCTTTATTAGCTCCAAATTATCCATCATAATTATGTCTTCTTATCAAGCAATGCCTCTACTCCTGGCAATTCTTGACCGCCCAGGAATCTTAACGAAGCACCACCTCCGGTAGATACAAAGGCCATCTTATCGGCTAGTCCCAGTTCAATTACTGCTTCAGCCGTTGAACCTCCACCAATAATAGTAGTAGTATTAAGGCTAGCTAGAAGTTTAGCCATAGCTCGCGTTCCTTCAGCAAACTGAGGCATCTCAAATACACCCATAGGTCCGTTCCAGAAGACTGTTTTACATTTTCGCAATTCTTTGTAGAAGTTCTTAGTTGTTTGGGGACCTATATCTACAATTCTCTGCTGGGGCGATATACTTTCTATGGATACGATTTTGCCTTTGGCATCGGCCTTAATTTCATCGGTAACAACCACATCAACTGGGAGTAACAAGTGTACCCCGGTTCTTAACGCCTTTTCCATTAACCTGGTGGCAGTATCCAGCCTATCTACCTCAACTAAGGATAGCCCTGTCTCGTAGGATTTAGCTTTGAGAAAGGTAGCTGCCATACCGCCACCAATTAGAAGAGAATCCACCTTCCCCACAATATTTTCCAGCATGTCAACCTTGTCGCTTACCTTGGCTCCACCAACAACCCCACCGAAAGGGTGAGCTGGATTGTTCAGGATAGTGCTCAGAGTTTCAACTTCCTTCTCAAGCAACAGTCCAGCTACCGCAGGGAGATATTCAACAACTCTTACTATGGAGGCATGGCTTCGATGAGAGGTGCCGAAGGCATCATTAACGTATATGTCAGCTAGCCTAGACAAGGCTCGAGCAAAGAGGGTACTATCCATCTCCTCAGCAGAGTGAAAACGAAGATTCTCCAGAAGCAAAACATCACCACTTTTCAAGCTTTCTACTGACTTCTCCGTTTCAGAACCAATGCAATCCCTAGTAACTCCAACCTGCTGCCCCAGAATCTGCGACAGGCGCTGGGCAACAACAGTTAATCGCAGCTTGTCAACCACCTTCCCCCCGGGTCGGCCTAGGTGAGAGCACAGAATAACCCTCGCTTCCCGGTCAATAAGATACCTGATAGTAGGCAGGGTGGCTCGAATGCGACTATCATCGGTTATAGCCCCTGTTTCTTCATCCAGAGGAACATTGAAGTCAACCCTGACCAAAACTCTTTTGCCAAAGACCTCTATATCCCTGACCGTCATCTTGTTCATTTTTCCCCCCTAAGTATCCAGAGATTGTTTATTAACCTCACCCTCCTAACCGACACATCTCCTCCGATGAAGACTATTTATCAACCCCGAGACGCTTGTTTCAGGGTCAACCCCACCTTCTTAGTCTTTCTTTGATAGAAAACCTCTTGCTATCTCCGTTAGTAAAGTATCAGGGTTAGGGAATAAGGTTAGGACTTCTTTGGCTATCCCTTTGGCATCAAGACCGTACTTGGAGCGAAGGACAGCTTGGGTGCCTTGCTCGACAAACTCGTCAGGGATACCAATATTTTTTACTTGAATATCAGACATACCTGATTGTTGAAGAAGCTGGACTACCCTACTACCAAAGCCACCGATTAGAGCATTCTCCTCAACTGTAACCAAGCGCTTAGTATAGCTAGTCACGTCTTGTATGAGTTCCGAGTCCAATGGCTTAGCAAAGCGAGCATTAACTACTGTAGCCTCAATGCCGCTTGAGGCTAACTCCTGGGCTGCTTCGAGGGCAGGAGATACCGTAGTCCCTATGGCTACTATAGCTACATCCTTTCCATACCTCACGATTTCCCCTTTACCCACAGGAATCTCGTGCAGTTCTGTATCCAATTCCACCCCTAACCCAGAGCCGCGTGGGTATCGTATAGCCATAGGATGGTCTGATTTTACCGCTGTGTAAAGCAAGCGCTGAAGCTCGTTCTCATCCTTGGGTGCAGCTACAATTAGATTAGGAATCATTGACAGGTAAGAAATATCAAAAGCACCTTGATGTGTCTTACCATCCTCACCGACAATGCCACCTCGGTCAATAGCAAAAATAACTGGCAAATCCTGGAGGCAAACATCATGCATAACTTGGTCAAAAGCGCGCTGCAAGAAGGTAGAATAAACAGCCACAATAGGTATGAAACCTTGGGTAGCCAACCCGGCGGCAAATGTAACCGCATGCTGCTCGCAGATTCCAACATCAAATACACGCTGTGGAAACTCAGCGGCAACAATATTCAAACAACTTCCCTCAGGCATAGCTGGAGTAACCGCTACTAGCCTGGGATTCTCCCGAGCCAGGCGAAGTACAGTTCGAGCAAATACCTCACTATAAGTCGGTGTTGCCTTGGTGCTTACACCTTTGGCTGGCACACCATGGAAACAAATAGCATCTCCCTCGGCGGGATGATAACCCTTGCCTTTAGTAGTAATGACATGAATCAAAATTGGCTTGAGATGATAGTCTCTCGCCTGGCTAAAAGCCACTTCCAATTCAGAAATGTTATGCCCGTCAATAGGTCCAATATAGGCGAAGCCGAATTCCTCCCAAAGCGTTGTCGGCAAAATTAAGCCTTTAAAGCCGCTCTTAATCTTTTGGCTTGCTTGCCACAGCCTATCACCTAATGGCAGGGTGGTAAGTAGCCGTCTGCTTTCATTCTTTGCCCGATAGTAGCGGTAGTCAAACCGTATCTTGGTTAATAGTTTAGCCAAGGCTCCAACCGTAGGTGAGATTGACATCCCATTATCATTCAAAACCACGATAAGCCTAGAACCCAACTGCCCTACCTGATTTAATGCCTCCAAAGCCATACCGCCGGTTATGGCACCATCACCGATAATAGCCACCACACAATAGTCATCGTCGGACAGGTCTCGAGCAACAGCCATACCAAGGGCAGCTGAAACTGAGGTACTGGCGTGACCAGCACCGAAGGGGTCGTGCTGACTCTCATCACGGCTGGTAAAACCGGATAACCCTCCAGATTGACGGAGAGTAGCAAAACGCTCTCTTCTGCCGGTAAGCAGTTTATGGGTATAGCTTTGATGTCCCACATCCCATACAATTTTATCCCGTGGGCTATCAAATATCCGATGCAAAGCTATAGTAAGCTCAACCACACCCAGATTGGAAGCTAGGTGACCCCCGTTAGTAGTCACCGTAGCTACCAATTCCTGTCTAATCTCAGAAGCTAATTGCCTGAGCTCCTGCTGCGTCAACCCTTTCAAATCTGCAGGACTGCCTATTCTATCTAATAATGACGACATTTTAGCCTGCTGACCAACCAAATCTAAGAGCCGACCTCATACTAACAATGTAGATAAATGGTTGTCAAGCTAGTGCCTATTTGCTACACTACGAAAGTGGCATGTCTAAGCATTTTAAGGAATAATCACTAGGGAGAAATATGTCCCCTGATGAGCTTCTCGGTTTAGGTTTTTCTAAAGAGCTAGTAGTGCTGATTATTGCCGCTCTACCCATATTCGAGCTCCGTGGGGCATTACCTGTGGCGGTAAACCTTTTTCATTTCCCTTGGTATTATGCCCTTCTCTTAGCCATCGTTGGCAACCTACTGCCTGTGCCTTTTATTCTACTGTTCCTCGACGCCTTTTCCAGACTTCTAAGCAAAATAGGTATCTTTAAAAGGGCACTCGACTGGCTCTTTGAACATACCAGACGGCGGGGAAAAATTATCGAAAGGTATGAGCGGATTGGTCTGATGCTATTTGTTGCTATTCCCCTCCCCGTGACCGGTGCCTGGACGGGCTCGCTGGCTGCCGTTCTTTTCGGGCTAAAATTCAAACATGCCTTCCTATCCATCTTCATTGGGATAGTTATTGCCGGCACAATTGTTACCTGCTTGTGTCTCCTCGGCTGGGTTGGGGCTATAATTGCTGGTATTGGACTTAGCTGTCTAGCTGTCTTTGGCTTATGGAAAGTCTAGCATCGTGAAAAAGTAGCTGGGTAGATGGAAGGGGCAACCAGATAAGGGTCATCATCTTGACCCTTCCCTTCAGCCTATGCTACATTTGAGAGGTGGATAACTTGTCCCTGTAGCTCAGTTGGACAGAGCGGCTGCCTTCTAAGCAGCGGGTCGTGGGTTCGAATCCCTCCAGGGACGCTTTTTGAACAGTAAACTTTTAGTGGGACTTTACCTCGTATGAGCCAAAAATTATGTAAAGTTAATTACACTCCCCAACCCCTCAGTCTCATCGCTTCTGCCACACGAGCTACAGCGACAATATAGGCTGCTAGTCTCATACTAATCTTCCGCTTCAAAGATTCAGCTAAGACAGCCTGGAATGCTTTTGTCATATTTCTCTCTAGCCTATGGTGAATCTCATCCTCATCCCAATAGTAGTTATATGTGTTCTGAACCCATTCAAAATAGGAAACGGTTACCCCGCCGGCATTACATAGGAAATCAGGTACTACAAATATCCCATTGTGGTTTAATACTTCATCTGCCTCTGGAGTAATTGGGCCGTTGGCTAATGCAGCCACTATCTTTGCTTTGATTCTAGGGGCATTTCCCTTAGTTATTACATTCTCCAATGCCGAAGGGCATAACACTGTAACCTCTAGTTCCAGCAACTCATCGTTGGTTATATTTTCTGCCTCTGGAAAGTTTATGACAGAGCCAGTCTCTACCTTATGTTGCCAAACTCTGTACGGGTCTAATCCTTGTTTATTATAGATGCCACCCTTTGAGTCACTAACGGCTACAATCTTAGAAGCCGTAATATCATTCATCAAAATGGCTATATTTAAACCAGCATTACCATAGCCCTGAACGGCTACTGTTGCCGCAGATAAATCAATATCTAAATGCTTGGCGGCCTCTATAATGGTATATAGTCCACCGCGAGAGGTGGCATCTCCACGACCCAAAGAACCACCTATAGCTACAGGCTTCCCCGTTATTATATTCGGACAGTTATACCCCCTTAATTTTGAATACTCATCCATCATCCACGCCATTATCTGTGGAGTGGTGTATACATCTGGTGCTGGGATATCCCTCTCAGGACCAATAAACTGCCATATAGCATCTATATAACCCCGGCTTAACCTTTCCAACTCACCAAGAGACATCCCTTTAGTGTCGCAGATGACGCCTCCCTTACCACCCCCCAATGGAATACCTACCACTGCGCACTTCCATGTCATCCAAAAGGCTAATGCTCTAATAGTATCTATTGTCTCATCAGGATGAAATCTGATACCTCCTTTACATGGACCAAGAGCATCATTATATTGAACCCTGAACCCGTTAAAAACCTTAACCTCCCCATTATCCATTTTTATTGGTATAGATACATATAATTCCCTCATAGGTTTTCTAAGAATAGCATGAATACCCGGCTCCAAATTTAACATACTAGCCACTTCATCTAGCTGGGCTTGCCCAGTTTCAAACAAGCCTAATTCTTCTTTATTCATTATATAACTCCCTTCCGTTCTATTTTCATATTTTTACCGGCACGCCTCTTTCTTTCAGGTATTGCTTAGCTTGCGAAATCGAAATCTCCCCGAAGTGGAAGATTGACGCGGCTAAAACTGCAGAGGCTTTTCCGACTGTAACAGCGTCATAAAGGTGTTCTAGCCTCCCCGCCCCTCCCGAAGCAGTAACCGGTATCGCTACCGCCTCCGCTACCGCTTTTGTCATTTCCAAATCATAGCCTTCTTTGGTACCATCAGCATCCTTACTGGTGAGTAGTATCTCTCCCGCCCCCAGCTCTTCCACCCTCTTTGCCCAATACACAATATCCATCCCGGTAGCCTCATTACCACTTCTTACTACTACTTCCAGTCGGGGAAGTCCACTTTCTGGCCGGTTCTTCCGACCATCGATAGCCACCACCACCCGCTCGCTACCAAACTCTTTTGCTGCCTCTCTTATCAACTCAGGAGTCCTGACGGCAGCGGTGTTTATCGAGACTTTGCTCACACCAAGGTCAATCAACGCCTTCATATCCTCAATACTACCTATGCCACCACCTACAGCAAAGGGAACAGTAACTACATCACAAACCTTTTTAACCCATTCCAGCCTCGTTTTTCTATTCTCCACAGTAGCAAAGATGTCAAGGAAGACAAGTTCATCGGCTCCCTCCCGGCAATAGGCTTCTGCCGCCTCCACCGGGTCACAGGCATCCCGTAGATTGACAAAGTTTATCCCCTTGACTACCCTACCCTCCTTCACATCGAGACAGGGGATGACTTTGACCTCTTTCATCTCACAGCTCCTCAAATTTAATTAGACTCTGGTACTCCATAACTGTACTCATGGCGTTACTCTCAGCTTCAATGCCAGCTTCCTGAGCGGCAGCCACAGGATTTAGACCGCTGAGGAGAACTATCCCGATCCGATTAAGACCCACTGGCACTTCACACACGGGCTCACTAGTATTACCTATTATTAAAACACCCCCCAGACCAGCCTCTCCTAGCGTGTTTACTACCTCCTTAGCTATGGTCTGGCACAAGGCTGGTATCTCACGGAAGTTGGCTAATATTTTTCCCTCGCCTTTTCTGGCTACTTCTGTCACAGAAGTCATCCCGGCTTTAATGAATACTTCTGAAGGGTCAAGGGAGGAGCCAGTATAGTAGATAAGTTCCACAAAGCGAAGTGGATGATGGTCACGAATCTGAAGGATGCCACCAAACCTGGAGTCAACTGGGACTCCCGCCTTAAGTAAGGTACCATTAACTATAATGCTGCAAACCGTAGCCAGCCCCACCTTATCCTGGGGAACGATTAGCTCACCCAACTTCTTGCCTTCTTGAGCTATCCCAACTAAGTGGCTAGCACAAAGCTCCTTGGCAAAAGCAGGCTTCATTGCCTGGAGCGCCTTGCTGAATTGCGCCTTTGGGAAAAAAGACACGTTGACTGGGACAAAACCAGTACGACTCTGCAGGTCAAAATTAGTGCGAAAAGCAAGTAGCTCAATGTTGGAAATGGCAAAACCCACCTTGTCCCTGACTAAAGCACTCCTTGCCTCCTCGATTCCCTGTTCAGTGAGCACCCGACCATCCCGGCGCCCTAGAAGCTGGGTTAACCCGCGTTCGTCCATCAGCTTGAGGTGGTATCTCACCGCCCTTTCGCCCAGTTCAATCCCGTGGTCTTTCAAGCGACGAGCAATGAGCCTAGCTCCCAGTGCTTCCTGGGAATCGCTCAAAACCTTCAAAATGGCAAGTACCTTTCGCTCCACATCTTGCGTTTCAAAGCCCATCATAATACCCCTGAATGACTTCCATAATAAGGTTAGAGGAAGCTGTTTTCCTTATCTTACTGCCTCCAAAGCAGTCTGTCAATATCCCGAATTATCTCATATCATTGTTGCATCAAAAAAACGATAGCTGTCATGTGGAGCAAAGAAACTGGTCAGTGGTAAGGCGGCTGATAGGCTACGGTCGGTATAACTCTCGAGCTGCATTAGAGGCTCTCAATGGCATCTATAATCTCCTTCGTCTCTATGTCAACTTCTTCCAGCCAGGCATGGCGATGTCCATTAGGATAACATCAGGCTTTAGCTCCATCACGGGGCGTACTACTTCTTCACGGTCTCCCGCCTCACTACTACCTTCACATCCGCTTCCCGGCGCATAAGCACCCGTAGCCCCTTCCTCACCACTACATGCTCCTCGGCTAAAAGACCTTTATATTTTCCATCCCAAATACATTTTTTTAAGAACTTCTCTCTCGGTTTGCCCACTGAGCGCAGGACTTGACGAAACGCTTTGCCAGTGAAGGCTCACTGCCAAAATGAAGATGAAAATACGAGCCCAGAACGTTTGACTCTGGTCCAAGGATAAAGCCCTCCAACTGTTCTTCAGGCTCAAGGATTCGGTAGGCTGCGCTCTCGGTTAGCCCCAGTAGCTTCGACCAGTGGAAGAGGTGCCCGCGTAGTCTCGCGCCTCTCGGCGCCAAGATGCTGTTTTGCAGCGTTTCAGCTACGGCATAGCCTATTCTCGCTCGCTTTTTTTGCATCGCTGTCCAGCCTGGAATAAGACCAACCATAGCATGCTTACTGCCCTCAAAGTCGATGATGCCCTGTGAGATATACATCAATCCACCACACTCAGCATAAATGGGCATGCCTGCCTCGGCTGCTTCCACGAGGGCTCGCTTAAATCCGCTATTCGCCTCAAGCTCAGTGGCATACAGCTCAGGAAAGCCGCCGCCAATATAGACTCCCTGAGCATCAACTGGCAGCCTACTATCGTGCAAGGGGCTGACAAATCTTAGCTCTGCACCCCAGGCAGCCAGGAGGTCGAGGTTATCCTGATAATAGAAGTTAAACGCCTCATCCTGAGCCACGGCGATGCTGGTCTGCACCGGCTCTGCCTTTGGGGGGAAGAGCTTGCCTTCGGTAACCGGTGGCAGTGGTTCCGTCATACCAGCCAGACGGAGGATGGTAGCTACATCCACCGTTGCCTCAACCTGCTCCCTTATCCTCTTCATGTATTCGCTGAACTCTCCACTCTCAGCAGTGGGCACAAGTCCCAGATGCCGTTCTGGGAGGCGTATCTCAGCTTTCTTCGGCAAGTAGCCAAGTACAGGAAGCCCAGCCTTCTTTTCCACTGCCTCGGTCACCCAGCGCAGGTGACTGGGGCTACCAACATTATTCAGGATGGCGCCGACTAGATTTAGTTCTGGGTCGAGCTGGCGGTAGCCGAGGGCAATGGCAGCGGCACTACCTGACATCTTGGCTACATCCATCACCAGAATCAGCGGAGCCCGGAGCCATCTGGCAATCCCGGCTGTGCTGCCAGCGTCCTCCAGCCCGTTTCGCCCATCGTAGAGTCCCATTACCCCCTCCACCACGGCAATATTTGCCTCCTTGGTGGCATGGGTGAAAAGCTCAATCAGGGATTCCTGAGAAAGCATCCAGCTATCAAGGTTGCGGCAGGGCAAACCTGCTGCCAGGGAATGATAGCTGGGGTCGATGTAATCCGGACCACACTTGAAGGGCTGCACCCGCAAGCCTCGCTCTTTTAAGGCAGCGATGAGCCCGGCGGTGATGGTAGTCTTGCCCACCCCACTGCTTGTCCCTCCGATTACCAGCCTAGGAATGTTCATAAAGTTATCCCGTCTTGCTTCCCTATAGCTTCAGCCACTGCTCTCTTCACTGCTACACCAATCAGTTCTCCCATCTTGACATGCCCCCCGCTATGTTTTACCGGAGGACCTTTTCCGGAGACGATGAGCATGTTGTCGGTTCCTGTGCCGGTAGCCTGGTTTTTGGGAGTATATGTGCTTCTAATATCCATGTCCTGGAGGGTGGCGGTTTTGGCTTCGGTAGCGGTGATGATAGCCCGAGCCATAGCCCCATCGGTTAAGGTGGCATTGCTCAAAAGAATAATGTTTATCGTCCCGGATAGTCTTTCAAACCTGCCATCCCTTTCTACCGAGCCAGCTTCATCCACCCCTGCCCTCTGAGCATTGTGCTTTACCCCCGCCGTAGCCAGACAGCACACTGTAAACTCTTGATAACTACTCTCACTAATAGCCAGATTATCCATATCGGCTGCGGTACTCAAGAAAGCGATATCTTCGGGATAAATGCCCAGTATCGAGGGAAGTTCAGTTTCAAATTCCTCCCAGTGCTGGTGCAAGTAATCCGATAGGGGAGTGGGATTATAGTGGTTAGCTACAAAGCTCACCTCCCTGTATCCCTCCCTGGTGCTAAGAACTCGACACTTCTCCTCAAAGGAAATAAGCAGCGTCTTCACCTCAAAACCTTTATAAGTGTGATAGATAATCTTCGCCTTTATCTCGTCAACACTTAATGGAATTTCTCTTTCTGTCATCTGTCTCTCCTTTCTAGCGCAACCTCAACACTGTCAGACCGTGCATTAGTTCTCTCCCTCTCCCAACCTGTATTTTGCCCGATAGCCACGGGGAGTCACCATCCACCTGTCAAAGGTGAAGGTGGTTGAGTTTCCTACAATGATAGTCGTGGACATGCCAATGTCAGAATCCAGCATGTGTTCCAGGTCGGTTATGATTACCTTTTGACCCTGGCGATGAGCATTATCAACGATGCCAACCGGGGTAGTGCCGCTACGGTATTGCAGAAAAATTCCCCGTGCCTTCGCCAGCTGATGTTGTCGTTCCCTACTTTTGGGATTATGGAGAGCGATAACGAAATCCCCTTCTGCTGCCATTCGGAGTCGCAGAGCAATAACTCGCC
>Ga0209979_1003871_pt1 | contig 12830 bp, 10 predicted proteins | sample AnhtaG_FD_183114 | JGI IMG/M metagenome (GOLD analysis project Ga0209979, IMG submission 183114) | Deep subsurface microbial communities from Anholt, Denmark to uncover new lineages of life (NeLLi) - Anholt_01485 metaG (SPAdes) (version 2) | ecosystem: Environmental > Aquatic > Marine > Oceanic...
ATATTTCCTCTCTTGGTGGGCGCAGTAGTATTTGTAACGAGAAGAAGGAAATTAGGGTCTTAATTTGAGTGCTTCATCTACAATCTTCAGAGCACAGTATTCCCCACACATAGTGCATTAAACTCCTTCCCTTTTATCTTCTATTTTCTTTTTTTGGGTATTTGTTTCTAATAGAGCTTCATAGACTATATCTTTTTCTGCAGGAAATGGAAGTCCATAAATGCGGCTTCTCTCCTGCACATCTCTTTAGTTAATCGCACCAACATCTTTTCATCCTCTACAAAACCTAACCTCTCCAATCCATTATCCTTTTTTTGCTTAGAATGTAGGCAATTTACCAGACCACCTTCACCAAATAAACCTCTTCTATCTCCTCAAGAGTTGTCAGGTTAAAGCGTACCTTTACGACTTAAATTGGGGGGTTGACATTTCTGCAATAATGTATATAATAGTAGTAAGTTATATTGTAATAACAATGTAATCCTTGTTGGCGAGAGATTACTATGGGAGACGGCTTTTTAGTAGTGGATATGTAATTAGATAATCCTGAAGGGAGGAAATGTCCAGTGAAAATAGAAAGAGAAATCCCTGTTCCCCTATATTATCGTCTGGCTGAGATTGTAAAGCAAAAAATTCTTAATTCAGAGTTCGAGGTGGGAGAGCCCATTCCTACAGAAGCAGAACTAGAAAAAGAGTACGGTGTGAGCCGCATAACAGTTAGACAGGCTATAGATCTGTTGTGCAAACAGGAGTTCTTAGCTAGAGAACGGGGAAAGACGCCCTATGTGGCTCAATCTAAATTGGAGCATACCTTCGGACCTATCTCCAGCTTTACCAAAAATATCCGAGCCAAGGGTCTTACACCAAGCACCAAGATACTTTCTCTTTGCTACGCTAAGCCTCCCGCGACTGTGGCCAGATACCTTCAAATAAATGAAGAAGATGTTATTTTACTCAAGAGGCTTCGTCTAGTAAATAATGAACCTGTAGCCATTGACATCACATACCTACAAAGAAATGGTCTTTCTCAATTGGTAAAAAAAGGAATCTCTCAAGAATCATTGTATGAGTCACTAGAACATAATTACGGAATACTTATTGATGAAATAGACGAGACAATACAGGTACAATCAACCGGAAAAGAAGAAAGCAAGTTACTGAAAATAAAAGTAGGCTCTCCCTGTCTTTTATCACACAGGATTGTGCGTGATGTCAAAAGAAAAGTAATAGCCTACAGCTCTACAATCTACCGAGGAGATAAATACAAGTATCATGCCAGACTCAAAGGAAGAGCAAGTCAAGAAAAACCAATCAAAGAATTATCCTCGGCAGATTATACAGAAAAAGTCAGTTCCAATTCTTTTGAGACTGAGCATTAGAAAAGCTGGAAAATAAAATCAGAAAGGAGGTAAAAATCAAATAGATTGGTCCAGCGTAAATCAAAGAAGAGAGTGAGTTTTGATTTTGACAAAAAAAGACTGTAAGGAGTCTAAACAATGAAGAATGTAATGAGAAGTGCAGTAGTTGGTAAGTTGATTATATGTATCTTGCTAGCAACGCTGATTACTGCAACTGGGGCCTACGCTGCAGATTGGGGTAACATTGATTGGCAGCAGTTTGCCGGAACTAAGCTCAAGGCGATAAACATTCCCATGGTTGTTTCAGATTATGGTTACACCCAGGAGAGACTTCGTGATTTTGAGAAGCTAACCGGAATGAAGATCGATATTGAGCTCGTATCCACAGACGCTCTAAGGCAAAAATTGCTTGTAGATTTCGCCGCTGGAAGGGGTGAATATGATGTATCTAGTGTTGGATTTGCCAGTCGTGAAGAATATAGCATAGCTGGCTATCTTGAACCTCTGCAAAAGTATCTGGATAACTCTAAATTGACTGACCTATCTTGGTACAATCTCGACGACTATACTAAACCTGTTTTTTCGTCTGGAATCTCCTCTAAGGCCGAACTGGTTTTCATTCCCTACACTGCCGAGTATTTCCTGCTCTGGTATCGGAAAGATATTTTTGAGAACCTAGGGTTAGGAGTACCACTAGACATTATTGAGCTCCGCAAGACAGCAGAAAAGTTGGACCGAGTCAGAAAAGAGGGCAGAATAACTGCATACGCCTACATAGATCGGGTGATGCCTGGGCCAGGCGAAGCTGGGTGGAGTATATTCTGCCATGCAAACCGATACAATGTTGAGCTGGTGGATTTTGAAAATATGATCTCCTACTTGACTACTCCACTAGCAGTTGAGTATTTCGACTATTACACCTCTATGTCTAAGAAATATGGACCTCCTGGATCAGCAAACTGGGGTTGGGGTGATATAGGAGTAGCATACAAACAGGGTATGCTTGCAATGGCCACCGCTGGAAATGCTTCATATAGGTACATTGAAGATGAGGAAACCTCAACGGTTGCCGGAAAAATTGGATATGCACCTCCTCCAATGAATCCAGGTGGAAAAGATCCCTTATGGATCTGGGGATGGGGTATAAATGCTGTATCCAAAGCTAAGGAAGCAGCATGGCTCTTTATTGAATGGGCCACTTCCCCTCCTCTGGTTAAGGAAATGGGTCCTGATTATGGATGCCCTGCCAGGAAATCAGCTTATTACGATCCTTTATATTTAAAGGCTATGCCCAGCCAGGAATTCATCAACTCTCAACTCTGGATGATGGAATTTGGAGTTAACTCAAACCCATCGGTAATTCATGCTGGATACTCGGAGCCAGCTGATATCATATCAAAAGAGATGAGTATGGTTGTTGCTGGGATCAAAGATGTGGAACAAGCTGCTGAAGACGCTGAGAAAGCACTTGTGAAAATTGGATACACACCTTTCCAATCATACATACCATAGAGCTAGCTGAAACTTGATGGGGAAGTATACAAGTGGGGAAGCATAAAAGCTTCCCCACGAAGTTTTTAACATCATTTAATTGAAAAGAGAAAAAAAGAATGAGTGGCAGCACATCATCATGGTTTAAACAAGAAAAGAGATTTTTGTATCTTACAATTTTTCCTACTGTAATAATCATTGTAGTTGTAGGCCTAATCCCTCTAATATATATGTTTGTCCTTTCTTTGAGCGATTTTAATCTGATTAAGCCCCCAGCAAGGTTTGTTGGGTTTTTCAACTATCTACATTTATTAAGTAACACAAGATATATTCGTGCGTTGACCTTTACCATTGTATTTGCATTCGCGGCAACAATCTTAGAGTTAATATATGGTTTTTTTGTCGCCTATCTTCTCGCAGATAAGGAAGTTTCTAACTCTTACTCATCAGTGATGAGGACATTAATTCTGCTTCCCTTTATTGTTGCTCCGGTTGTTATTTCATATGTGTTTAAAACATTAATATATGATCCAACCTTTGGTTATTTGAATTATTTCTTAAGAGTTCTGCACCTTCCCGCTTTTGATGTGTACCAAGGATCGATGTCGGCTCCTATAGGGATTTTTGTGATGGAAGTCATACTTCGGACGCCTTTCATAATGATTATTCTCTACGCTGGTATATCAAGTATTAGCCCTTCTATTTTTGATGCAGCTCAGATAGATGGGGCTTCCTGGTTTAAGCAGATTAGTGAAATAATAATACCAGTCATACGACCTATTATAGCAGTTGCCTTTGTTTTTCGGTTTATGGATGTATTAAAAATGTTTGATGAAATCTATGTGGTAACACACGGTGGACCTGGTTACGTGACAGAAAATCTGTCGATATTTGTGGTTAAGCACGCTTTTGAGTACTTTCGTATGGGATATGCAGCAGCAGCAGCATTTATTTTTCTAGTTTTGGTTATGTTGTTAATTTCACCATTTTTGAAAATGGCTAAGTTTGAATAAGAGGAAAGCGGTCTATGACTTTCGCTAAGAGATGCCGCATTACTGCTAAATATGTCACAATAGGCATAGTTGCTTTCATTGGTCTCATTCCGGTTATATTAACAGTATTTACTTCAATCAAAAATGAAATGGATGCCTTCGCTATGCCTCCTAAATGGGTTTTCGTTCCTACTCTTGGGAATTATATAAAATTATTAAGCGAGATCGCTTTCTTACGTAGTATTCTAAACAGTATAATTATAGCAGCAGGTGCAACCCTTATCGCTACGATCATAGCAACTTCAGCAGGTTACACCCTCAGCAGATTCAAATTCCGAGGAAAGGGTGCTTTTTCTTACATTATTCTGGCTTTCCGGGCAGTCCCTCCAATCGCTCTTGTTATTCCCTATTACTGGATATGGCGTGTTGTAAATCTCGCAGACACGCACTTCTCAATGATTGTGACCTATGTTGCTTTTTGTTTGCCATTGTTAATATGGATGATACGTAGTTTCTTTATTGAGGTCCCTATTGAAATAGAAGAAGCGGCAATGGTTGATGGTTGTACCAGATGGCAAGCATTACGACTGGTTCTCGTTCCTGCTGTTATTCCTGGTATTTTTGCCTCTGCAATACTATCATTTGTTCTTCTGTGGAATGAATTTATGATTGCTCTTTTTATTACTGGTAGAGCTACTAGAACGCTGCCAATAGAAATTCATTCTTCCCTGGGGCACTATTATTTATATTGGGGAAAACTTTCAAGCTCTGCTGTTGTTGCGATCATACCGGCTATTATTTTTATTGCTTTTGCTCAAAAATATATTGTCCGTGGACTTACCATGGGGGCGGTAAAGAAGTAAGATAAAAAGGATTTTCAAAAGAAATGAGAGAATGATGACGTCACGAGAAAGAGTACGGTTAACTCTCAGCCACCAGGAACCTGACCGCGTTCCTCTAGACTTGGGAGGAGGATGTACTTCATTACTGGCAGGTACCTATGAAAATCTAAAAACCTATCTTAGTATGAAATACAATACTCGTATAGCATCAAGGGTGTGGCAATATGTATTTGTGGATGAGCCAGTACTGGACTATTTTGAGATTGATACCCGCTATGTAGTTGAAAAAGGACCAAAATACTTCAAAAGTAAAGAAATCTCTACGGATACCTTTATTGATGAATGGGGAGTGGTAAGGAGAAAAATTGGACACTACTATGACATTGTGAAGTTCCCTCTTGAGGAGGCTCGAATTGAGGATTTGGAAGAATATCCCTGGTCTGATCCCTTGGACCCTGGACGAACCGAAGGTATCCTTGGAGAGGCACAAAACCTTAGAAGAAATACCAACTATGCCATTATCGGAAGATGCAGCAGCTCTCTTTTTGAACAAGCATGGTATCTTCGAGGATACGATCAGTTTCTCATTGACCTGATTGCAGACAAAGAATTTGCTCATGCACTACTAAGAAGACTGACAGATATCAAAAAGATAAGAATGAAGAATTTCCTGGGAAAAGTGGGCAGATATGTTGATGTGATTGGCGTAGGAGATGATTTAGCTACAGGTAATACTTTAGTTATTTCTCCAGCTCTTTACCGGGAGATGGTCAAACCCTACCAGAGAGAACTGTTCAACTTAATCCACTCATTAACTGAGGCAAAACTCTTCTATCATAGTTGCGGTAATATCTATGAATTAATCGAGGATCTGATTGAGATAGGAGTGGATATTCTTAACCCGGTGCAGGTTTCTGCCGGGGATATGGGAGATACGGCTCGGCTAAAAAAGCAATTCGGTGAACGTCTTTGTTTTTGGGGAGCTATTGACACGCAGAAGATCATGCCTTTCGGCTCGGTGAGTGAAGTCTGTGGCGAAGTAAGAAGAAGAATCTATAACCTGGCCTCAGGTGGGGGTTATGTTCTGGCGGCTGTTCATAATATGATACCGGACATACCACCGAAAAACATTTGCGCCATGTTTGAAGCAGGAAGGAAGTACGGCCAGTATCCTATTTCGTGAGTTTAATGAAAAGGGGTTTTTAAACTCCTTTATTTTTTACACTTCAGCTAATTCTGCTAAAATACCAAAAAAGAGGGCTTACCGTCCTCTTAGGATGCAAAAAGAGGTTAAAATGACCAAAGATGGCAATCAGATGGGAAGTGATTTTCGCCTGGCTACTATTGGTGCAGGAATCCATGCTGAAACCAATATTTATCCCAGTCTGGGGAACTACCTTTTGAGAGATGTCAAGAAAGTGGGAGTCTGCGATCTTGACGAAACAAAGGCCAAGAGAATGGCTGCCATAAGTGGATTCAGAAACACTTATTCGGATTTCAGAAAAATGATTGAGAAGGAAAAACCAGACGGAGTGATAGTATGCCTCAATGCTAAGCTACATCCTCAAGTAGTAATAGAATGCTTGCGTATGGGTATTCACGTTTTAGTGGAAAAACCTCCTGCTCGCACTGTGGAAGAAGCGAAAGAAATGCTCGCTACTTCCCAGTCTCACGGCAAAATAGTGATGATTGCCCATCAAAAAAGGCACGCTACCGCGTACAGAAAAGCTAAAGAAATCGTCAGCGACAAAGAGAACTTTGGTCGAATAGTTCAGATGGAAGCAAAAATGCACGGAATGGGATGGTTTCCTACAACTTTCTCCTGTTTGATGGAGTGGCAAATACATAATATTGATCTGCTCCGCGCATTCGGAGGGAATATCGAGAGAATATCTGTTATGTCCCAAAACTATGGAGACAATATGGCTTCCCTGGTATTTCTTCTGAAGTTTGAAAAAGGAGCTGTGGCCACAGTGAATTGGGGAACTTTCGGAGGTCCGGGGCCGTATTGTGAGCGCCTAGAAATTGTTGGAGAGAAAGGAAAAGGCGTGATTGTAGAAAATGCCTATGATTTGGTTTTCTATGAAGGAGGATGGGGTAGAAGATGGAGACCTGACTGGAATCCTAATCTGGCTAACCAGAGTCATGTTTTAAACGGATATGTAGGAGAAATCTTACATTTTATTGAATGTGCAAGAAAAAACGAGACTCCCTCTCCTTCTATAGAAGATGGCGTTAAATCTCTAGAAGCCATTTACGAAATTGCTCAACAGGCAGGAATCAGGGCAGAATGGCAGTTTGCCCCAAGTAGATACTAAATCTAGGGGCAAAGCGCTGGATAAAATGGAAGAAGAATATCTTATAGGCATAGACATAGGTACTAATAGTTGTAAGACAATCTTGATTAATTCTGAAGGAGAAATTGTGGGGAGTGCTTCCCGAGAATACCCCACCCTCTATCCTCGCACAGGATGGGCAGAGCAGAATCCAGAGGATTGGTATTCTGCTTTTAAGACAGCATTCATCAAAATGACGAGAGAAGCTAATATTTCACCCGACAGAATTTCTGCCATAGGAGTGACTGGACAGATGGTGGGACTCACCTGCCTCGACAAAGGAGGTGCCGTGTTAAGAAATACCATTCTATGGATGGATCAGCGAGCTACCTCCGAGGTAGAATGGCTCAACAATAATTTCAAGAAAAAGATCCCTCCAATTACCTATGCTCCCATTAATCAATCTTTCACTCTTCCCAAAATTCTCTGGCTAAAAGAACATGAACCTCTTGTCTGGAAGCAAATGTACAGGATACAACTACCCAAGGATTACATAAGGTTTCGATTAACCAAGAATTGGTTCACGGATTGTAGCGATGCATCGGGCACAATGCTCTTTGATCTGAAAAACCTTGAGTGGTCCCGAGAAATCTGCAAAATGGTGCAAATTCCTCTTGAGAAACTACCAGAGATTATCCCTTCTTTCCAGATAGCTGGCTACGTTTGCAAGGAAGTCTCCCATGAATTAGGAATTCTAGGGGGTACACCGGTTGTTGCTGGCACTGCTGACTTATCCGCAGATAATTTTGCAGCCGGCATTATCGAGCCCGGTCAGTGGATAACAAGAATGGGGACGGCTGGTAGTACATCTCTGGTAATTAAAGAACCGGTACTCGACTGGCAAGAAGTTTGCTTCTGCTCTGCTCATTGTGTTCCCGGCAAATACATTGTTGAGGTGGGAACACACACATTCGGGCTGGCCTACCGGTGGTTTAAAGATACTTTCTGCGATGAAGAAGTAACAAGAGCTGAAAAGCTCAAAAAAAACCCCTACGAACTTATTGAAGAAACAGTAGCGCGCACATCTATTGGAGCTGATGGTCTCTTCTTCCATCCTTTTATAACCGGTTCTCCCTACTGGGATGCTAATCTTAAAGGTGCTTTTGTTGGAATTACTCCAAGTCATAATAGGAAAGATTTCGCACGGGCGGTACTAGAAGGAACAGTTTTTTGCCTGAACGACTCCTTTGCGCTCCTGAAAAAACTAACTGGATCTCAGTTGAGGGAGTATGTCCTTGTAGGTGGAGGCTCTAAAAGCAGGCTATGGCGCCAAATAGTGTGTGATGTGTTAGGGAGGGACGCCCTAGTGCTGGAGCATTGCGACGCTTCCCTGGGAGCAGCAATGCTAGCTGGGGTTGGCAGTTCTGTATTCGAAAGTTTCGCTGAGGTCATAAAAAAGTGCGTGAAAACAAAGCTGAGAGCTTCATTTAATAAAGATAATCACGCTCGATACCAAAGCTTAATAAGAGAATTTAGGAAATTTCACAAAGAGATTCAACATATTTATGGGAGACTAGGAAAAGAACATTAGAAATTTTATAACAGAAAATAGATGAACGGCGGAAACTTTAGGATCGAGGTGCTAGTGGGTCAATAAGAGGTATTTTCGGACTACTTCATACCCTAAAAGGATGGTAAGATTATGCAGGAAAAAACGGATTATGTGAAGAAATTCCTCCAACACGAGTTAGAAGAAATCGTTGGAGCTGAGTATGTAGTAACTGATCAAGCTGAGATAGATTGTCAATCTGTTGATGTATGGTGGGCTACTCGATACTGGTTTTTCAAAGGAACTGATCTCCCCCAACCATCTGCAATTATTTTTCCGGAAAATAAGCAAGAGGTTGTTCGACTAGTGAAGTTCTGCAACGAACACAAGGTACCGTTTGTTCCGCGAGGTGGAGGAGCCGGTGATTCGGGTGGTTCGCTGGCGCTCAAGAATGGTATTATTATCGATTTAAAGCGGATGAACCACATACTGGAGCTAAATGAGAAATCTCTCACTGTCCGAGTCCAGCCGGGAATTATTCAGAAACACCTGGAAGAATATCTCAATCGTCGTGGATATACGATGAATCATTTCCCTGCTTCTTTTAATACCTCCGCCCTGGGTGGTTTCATCAGTACCAATGGTACCGGAGTTCTCTCTTCACGCTACGGCAAAATCTGCGAGATGGTGCATCAGCTAGAAGTAGTACTTCCCAGTGCAAAGATATTTCGAAGCCTGCCGGTGAGGCTCCATTCAACTGGGCCTGATTACTCTCGCCTGTTCTTTGGCGCTGAAGGGACTCTGGGGATTATCACCGAAGCGCTGTGTAAGATTTATTATCTACCCGAAAAAAGAGCCTTTCGGTCGTTTGTTCTGCCTAATTTACATGAAGGCATAGAGGCGGGGAGAAAGATAATGGCAAATCAACTGATGCCCTCCCTTATGAGACTATATGATGAGGCAGATACCAGACTTATTTTGAAAGATCAGTTTGGCCTGGACCAGGAGGGGTGTGCAATTCTTTTGGGATTCGACGGACTGAAAAGAATTGTTGATGTCCAAATGGAAGTAGCATCAGATATTCTTACCAAAACGGGTGGGGAAAATATGGGAGAAGAACTGGGGAAACAATGGTGGACACACAGATATAAATCCTACTATCCGCCAAATGACTATATATGTAAACCATGGATAACTGCAGTCTCTGATACAGTAGCTCCTTATGAGGATATCGAAAAAATCTATTGGGCAATGAAAAAGACTGTTGAGGAAGGATTCAAGAAATGGGAAGCGCAATTTCATGCCCATTTTTCCCATTGGTATGACTGGGGAACGAGTGTCTATCCTACTTTTCTCATCAAGAATGTGCCTGAGGACAAAAAAGAAGCTCTAGGTCTCTATAATAGGATACTTGATGCCTGTGAAAGAGCATCCATAGATAATGGGGGAGTTATTAATGAACACCACGGGATAGGGATGCGTAGTGGACGATTAATGCGAGAAATCTACGGAGAGAGTTACGATATGGCTCTGTTAATCAAAAGGGCTCTCGACCCGCATAATCTAATGAATCCCGGAAAACTTGGATTAGGAGATTGAAAACGATGGGTATTGAAGAGGTAAGAGAAACTATTAAGATGTGTCGATTTTGTTTTATGTGTCGGCATGCATGCCCCACATTCCTGGCCACAAAACTTGACTCACATACACCGAGAGGATATGCCCTTATGTTATCAGCAATAGCTGAAGGTATCAGGAATTGGGACGAGGATTGCATTGCTCGGTTTTATCAGTGTAGTCAATGCGGTTTGTGCAAAGAGGATTGTGAATATCACTGGCCCGAGGATGAAGTAGTCCGCAGCGCACGGGAAGAAATTGTAGCTTTAAAAAAAGAGCCTCAAATCATAGCCCGCATTGCCAGTTCCATCATTAACAAAGGGACCCCCTATGAGAAAGAAAGAAAGCAGTATGTACCTCCAGAACACATAGGAAAGAAGAACCCAGAGGTGCTATATTTTGCAGGATGTTCAACCCGACAAAATCATCCCGAAATTATGGAGGCAACAAACAATATTCTTAACTTTATCGGCGTCAATTGGTCAGTATTAGAGGAAGAAGGATGTTGTGGGATGACCCTGTTCGATTTGGGCTATACTGAGAAGGCAAAGAAGATAGCCGCACAATTAGCTGATAAAATATCTCGAGCAGAAGCAGGAATCCTTCTAACCGGATGTGCCCACTGCTACAGAATCTTCAGGGAAAAATTCAATGAATGGGGAATTCAACTTCCTTCTAATATCAAGGTCGTTCATAGCACCGAATATTTATGGGAAAATATGTTGAATGGAAAGTTGCAATTCACGACCGACGCACCGGTAGAATCAGTGAGTTACCACGATCCCTGCCAGCTAGGGAGGAAACTGGGAATTTATGAGCCTGCCAGAAAACTAATCGAAAAGCTAACCAATAGTCGGCCAATTGAGTTATTTCATAATAGAGAAAAAGCTGAATGCTGTGGAGCAGGAACCACTATGTTTCTGACTGATCCTGAAGTCTCAGCGAAAGTTGCCCGACGACGAATTGACGCGGCACGAGAAGAAAATGCAAAAGCGATTGTTACGGCATGCCAGAATTGCAAAACGGTCTTTACCAAGGTACATCAGAATGATATAAAGATCCTGGATGTAGCAGAATTGGTTTCCTTGCAACTTCAGAAAGCACCCTAAGAGGGCAAATTGAGGAATATCGAAAAGAGAAAGAATGACGATCAGAGTGGTCAGTACTAACTCTGTCGCTGACATCATGGGAGAAAAGGGCTTACTATGAAAACTAACAAACTGTTAATCTTTGGTTCTCCGGGAAGATATATTCAGGGACCAGGAGCAGTCAAATACCTCGGATATTATGTTGCGCAATTAAGTCAGAAGAAAAGGGCCTGGGTGTTAATCGACGTAGGGGTCGATTTCCTTACCAGGGATATTGAAACTTCATTGAGAGAAGGGGAGATATATTTTTCTGTAAGCAAGTTTGAAGGGGACAATAGACTGTCACAAGCAGACAAACTCTCTCAAGAAATCAAAAAGAAAAATCACCCAGATGTCATGGTGGGAGTTGGGGGAGGCAAAGCCATCGACATGTCCAAGATGATCGCTCACAGGATAGGAGCAAAAAATGTCATCGTTCCTACTATCGCTGCTACTGACGCACCCACTAGTTGTGTGGCGGTGGCAGTGGATGAAAATGGTAAGGTGGCAGTGGAAGACCATCTATTCAATCCAGATCTTATCCTGGTTGATAGTGAAATAATTGCCAGAGCACCGGTGCGTTATTTTGTCTCTGGCATAGGTGATGCTATTTCCAGGAAGTACGAAGTTCTACATTCAGCTTCGGTTGGAGAGACAAATTATTTCGGAGGGCAGAGAGCATTCTTTATCAGTGATCTATTAGAAGTATGTCACCGAACACTTTTGAAGTATGGTACAGAGGCAAAAAAAAGCCTCGAGCGTAAAGAGACCAATGACACAGTAGAGAAAGTAATAACCTCGATCATTCTTCTCAGTGGACTGCTCTTTGAGAATGGAGGCCTTGCAGCAGCGCACAGCATTGCAAATGTTCTTTTTAACCAGGGTTATGGAAAGAAGAATCTCCATGGGGAGCTAGTAGCTGTGGGAATTCTGCTTCAAATTATATTGGAAAAGTTGCCTGCGGTTGAATTAAATAGACTTGATAGGTTTTTTTTAGAATTGGGATTGCCTCGTAATCTAACTGATCTGGGTGTAGCCGTTGATGACCAGCAGAAAGTTGCAAGTATATGTGAAGGAATAAGTGCCCGTGTTGAAAAACACGGTTTTAGGTGGAGCAGTGGACAGATTCTCCAAGCCATCCAGATACTCGACGATAAAAAGTAGGGCCCGCTCCATATCTAATTTCAACAAAAGTCTCCCAGCACGAAGGAGATTATAGCAAAATAAAATATTCCATTAAACCTTAAAGGAAATAGGCTGTCAATATTCTGTAGTTATGGAACCTCTTCCTCCTGTGCCAAATCCATACAAGGCTCTTTCTCAACAGGTTCCAGCGGATATCTTGGGCCAAGCCAGCAAGGAATAATGTATAGATTTATTTCGCTTCTATGAAAGAGCCATTCAACTACAGTTCCAAAAGCACAAAGTGAACTTCTTTGCTCAATAGGAAAAACAAGGAAATTAGGGTTTTGGTTTCAGTGCTTCATCTACAATCTTCAGAGCACAGTATTCCCCACACATAGTGCAGACATCAGATAAGTGAGGTTTACTTGTGGCACGCATTTTTTGGGCTAAAGC
>Ga0209979_1003872_pt1 | contig 12827 bp, 9 predicted proteins | sample AnhtaG_FD_183114 | JGI IMG/M metagenome (GOLD analysis project Ga0209979, IMG submission 183114) | Deep subsurface microbial communities from Anholt, Denmark to uncover new lineages of life (NeLLi) - Anholt_01485 metaG (SPAdes) (version 2) | ecosystem: Environmental > Aquatic > Marine > Oceanic >...
TCTGCCCTGCACATATTAATCATTTCCTTTGCTCTGGTAAATGTTTTTGGTTTGGTGGAATCAATTACAATAAATGCACCAATAGATTCCCTGGCTAATGGCTCTAACAGCAGGTCAAACCGATCCTGGCCAGGGGTCCCGAAGATATCTGCTGAAAATCCTTTATAATCGACATGCCCAATATCCAGTCCCACTGTCGTTGGGAACATCTCAAAAGCCTGCCTGTCCACAGATACAGCTTCCTGTGCGATGGCATGTACAAATGTAGTCTTACCTGCATTGTATGGTCCGGTTACTAAAAGTTTGGGGATGAAAACCCTTACACCGCTTGGCTCGATCACTTCAAAGAAGGTTTTATTATCAGTTGTTTTCCCCCAGCTGGATTTCACCACCACAAATACCTGCCTGTATATCACCTTCTCTTCAATACCAAAAAGTTCTACTTCACAATTGACCAGATTACATAATCTGTCTACCATCTGGTCCTCATAATCCCACCTGGTAAACAAATATACGATATTTACATCCTGCTTGCTGGCAGCCTCATTCCATATCTTGATCAATTCCATTGTTTTTTCTTCACCGATAGAATCAATTAGAGTTGCAACATTCTCAATTATTGCAGTTCCACCTGCTACATCTTCAATAGCAGACAGCATAATGTCCCTGCTTTTCTCAAAATCATCAATTACATATTTTCCTATAGGTGGTACCCCCATCATTGAAGAAATGGAATCTACAAAGAATATCTGACCTGCCTCCAATGGTGTTTTCAGGTCCCACCCATATTTTTCGAATACTCGCCCGATCTCAGCAGGTGTTCGTGTATTGGTATATATAAATCCGATTTCATCATCAATTTGTACCCTCTCAGCAATGATCTGATAACCAAAAACATCAGACATCAAACCCGGCATTGCATTGAACAACATTGATTTTCCTAACGGTACACCTCCCTGTAGGATATCATCCATTCGTGGAATATAGGTTTTCTTCATCTTCATAATCCTATACCTCTTCCAGGATCTCCTGCACCTGTTTCGCCCTCATCTCGATCTCAACTGTGATTAAACCTATTTGAGCTTGAACTTCAGCCAGTGCTATAACTAATGCCTTCCTTCCTGCAGGTTTGAGCAATAATGTTCCCTGTTCTGTTCTCACACTGACCTCACTCACATCACCTGTCCCCATCTGGGAGCTTGCTGTTTCTGCGCTTGCGATTATTGTGGAGCAAAGAGCACCTACAATACGTTCATTCATCTCAGGCGGCATTCTTGATGTGATCAAAAGACCCTCGGTACTTACGACACCGCATGCCTTGATCTGGCCCACCTGCATGAACTTGGTCAATATTTGGTCAAGCTTTTGTTTCTTGGTTTCAACCATACTCTCACCTTTTAGGGATGCTTATTAACTCTCGTCTATAATTGCTATGGTATATCTCAATCCATCATGCAGGGATCGTTCTGTTGTGATGGGAGCAAGGACCACACCCAGCTCTAACAGTTCGCGCTCTACTTCTGGTTTGATACCTGTAATGACGCATGTAGCTCCAAATTCTCTTGCATACCGTGCGATGTTGATCAAAGGTTGTGTGATTTCAATATCATCTGGAACCCCTGTAACATCAAGAATGACACCTTTCGATTTTTCTTCTGTGACCTGTTCAAGCGTGGTTGTCATTAATCTATTGATACGATTAGTGTATGCCTCTAGCTTCTGGATTGTCACTTCTAATTCATGTTCTGATCTTTTTCGCTCAGTAATGTCCCGAGCAGCAGCAAAAGCACCAACCACATTCCCCTCCTGATCTTTATAAACAGAAGCATTGTAAGCAACAATGGTCTCGGTCCCATCCCTTGCTTTTAACACCAGTTCATAATTCCGGACTACCCCTAATTCAAAGACTTTCATAGCACCTTTATGTGCTTTTTCCGGATCAGTAAAATAATTAGCAAAGGGGGTGTTAATAAGTTCTTGCCGGCTCACACCAGTAGCTTGAATGGTGGCCTCGTTCACATCCAGTATGATCCCGTTATGATCAAATGTTACCAGAGGATCAAGACTAACTTCAATCAATCCACGATTGTAACGATGAAGGTTCGAAATTTCCTGCTCGGCACGCTTCCTGTCTGTGATATCTCGGGCAGCACCAAAGGCACCTACTACTTTGCCTGACTGATCTTTATAGATCGAAGCATTGTATGACACAATAGTCTCTGTCCCATCCTTTGCCTTCATGACAAGCTCATAGTCCCTGACCTCTCCGGTCTCAAAGACTTCCATGGCTCCTTTATATGCTCTTTCAGGATCAGTAAAATGTTCACAAAAAGGTGTACCTATCAACTCTTCCCGACTTCTGCCCGTAATACGGATTTTGGCTTTGTTCACATCCAGAATTATGCCATTCCGATCAAAAGTTACCAGGGGATCAAGGCTTGCCTCGATTAATCCGCGGTTATAACTTTGAAGATTCTGGATCTCCTGATCTGCACGCTTCCGGTCTGTGATGTCACGGGCAGCAGCAAAGGCACCTACTACTTTGCCAGACTGATCTTTATAGACCGATGCATTGTAGGCTACAATTGTTTCAGTTCCATCCTTTGCCTTCATTATCAGTTCATAGTTCCTGACCTCGCCGGTTTCAAAGACCTGCATGGCACCTTTATATGCTCTATCCGGATCGGTAAAATAATCAGCGAAAGGGGTGTTTATCAACTCATCCCTTTCCATACCGGTAGCCTTGATAGTGGCTTCATTAACATCAAGAATAATACCTTCGTGGTTAAAAGTGACTAACGGATCAAGGCTTGTTTCGATTAAACCCCGATTATAACGCTGGAGATTCTGGATCTCATGCTCGGCACGTTTCCGCTCAGTGATATCACGGGCAGCACCGAAGGCACCTATTACTTTCCCTGACTGATCTTTATAGACCGATGCATTATATGCTACAATTGTTTCTGTGCCGTCCTTTGCCTTCATGACAAGTTCATAATCCCTGACCTCGCCTGTTTCAAAGACCATCATAGCACCTTTTTGAGCATTTTCAGGATCAGTGAAATAATCAGCAAATGGAGTACCTATCAATTCTTCCCGAGTCTTTCCTGTTACTCGAACGGTTGCCTCATTAACATCCATAATAATCCCAATCTGATCAAAGGTCACCAATGGGTCCAGGCTTGCTTCGATCAAATCACGATTATAGCTTTGAATATCGTTCATTTTCTCACCCCCGAATCAGCTTTCGATGTATTATTATACCCTTTTTTAAGGGCACACGATTGCAAATCTAATATATATGTAAAAGTTGTAAGTGGTGATACCAATTTTGTTCCTTTCAAGTTCTGACCCCCTCGGTAACAATTATAATATGAAATTTATTCCTATACTTAAGTAATTCCTTTAATTATTTAAAGTAAATTGCTTTTTTTTTGTTTTCTATCCCAACTTTGACAGTTAAAATTATTATGAGTGTCCTTAGTGAGACCTTCAACTTAAGGATTTATTGTCTTGAAAAATAATCTCGTTTGATGTCAGAAAACATAGATTTTGTACAAAGAATCGTAACGTGGATCGAAGATAACCAAATATTCTTACGTGAGAGAAAAAGTAATGAGCAAAGAGCATTAGGGATGCTTCTTTACTATGCAGGTTTAAGTTATGAGAAAGCCGGTTCTTTTGTACATGCTAGTCACGAAGCAGTCAGGGAATGGTATCAAAAAGGGAGGGGATTATTTGAAGGATCAACGGAAAAAAAGAGACGCAAATGGATAGCTGTTGATGAGAAAGAGATCAAGCTAAATGGTACCACAGTGTTCATTTTGGGTGCTGTTGATCTTGATGATGAGAAAGTCATCGGTGTTTGGGTTTCATTTGGAAGAAGTGGCCTGGAAGCTATGATTTTTCTCAAAAAGGTAAAGCATGCCTGCAAAGGAAAATTACCTAGGGTATTCATCGACGGTGGTACTTGGTATCCATGGGCTCTTGAGAGAGTCGGTTTCAAGCGACACACCGTTATATCTTTAGGACCCAGAAGTGCTATTGAGCGACTTTTTGGTGATATTGAAAAGAGAATTAGGCAGTTTTGGAACGGTTTCATCGGAAAGTACACAAGAGAAAGCATGGAGCGGTGGGTGGAGGCATTTGTTGGATTCAGAAATTGGAAGAAAGATTCAAAAGAAGTCTTAAGTTGAAGGTCTCGGTGGTGATAATAAATAAAAGTCCTACTCTCCAAAGCTACTTAATTCGAATAATTGGATCATTTATTCAATTTGATGATGAGTTAGGAAGTACTTGAACAAGTTCTTGAATATGATCTCTCACTCATCACAGCGGGGATCTGGGATCGTCAAGGCATAGATTCACCAGATCATCGATTTGTGCTATCCCCATGCACATAACCTGATCCGCTCCACCCCAGTAGATTTTTACCGACCCGTCATCCTCTGCGATGGCTCCACAGGTAAAGACTACATTAGAAACATATCCTGTAACTTCCCATGGATCCTCAGGCTGTAAGATCCAGTCATCTGCAACTCCTAAGATCTTTGAAGGATCATTCAGGTCATGGAGAGCCACACCGAGGCGATAGATCCCACCGCTCATTGTAGAGAACACACCATGAAAGATATGAAGCCATCCGTATTTGGTCTTAATTGGTGTTGCTCCCGGACCGATCTTCACCTCATCCCAATGATATTGTAGCGGCCTCATCACCACTTTTGAGCGTCCCCAATGAATGAGGTCAGGGGAATAGGAGATCCAGATAGACCATGGAGCAATCTGTGAATGTGGTCTGTCAAGCCGCACATATTGTCCATTAAATTTTTGGGGAAAAATCACCACATTACGCATATCGGTCTGAGATATCAGGGCCACTCGCTCCATTTGCCGAAAATCATAGGTCTTGGCCAGGACAATTCGTACACCATATCTTGAATAAGCGCTATATGTAATCAGATATTCACCATCAATTGCACAAATCCTGGGATCTTCCACACTATATTCTTCATATTGAGCAAAGACACCTTCCTTTGCTGGGATTACAAATGGTTTGTCATGAACTGTAAACCGGAATCCATCAAGTGATTCTGCGATTCCTATAATGGAACGACCATTCCGTCTGTGGGATCTGAAAAGCATGATGTATCGATCATTATGCTTGACCATTCCTGCATTATGAACCGTTTCCACGGGGTAGGGAACATGTTCCTTTGTGAGAATTGGGTTTCCTTCATACCGTTTAATATATTGGCTGTGTGATGAATTATCTGGCATATTCATATTGTCAACTCCTTAACTCCCAGGGGATAGGCGAAATAAGATCCACCCATATGATGCAGGGTTTGAATGTTTTTATTCAACTGAAGATGACTGTTGAAAGCATCTTCGTCTGCTGAAGCCGCCATTACTTCTCCAAGAAATATGGTGTGGTCCCCGGCATTCCAGGCATTTACCAGGCGGCATTCTATATGGCCCACACATTCTCTGATAAGGGGGCATGGAATTTTTTTGGCCACCATCCTTGTCAACCCTGATCTCTCGAATTTATCTATTTCCCGGCCAGATTGGCTTCCACACAGCAGAACTGCCTTGTATAACTGGATGGTGGGAAGGTTAACGCCAAAGGCTTTGTTCAAGATGATCAATTCGTGGGAAAAACGTTGTGGAGCTACTGAAATAGCCAATCTCATAGGGTTGCCACTTGCTGGCATCTGCCAGGCCAATGTCATTATATTATCCCGTTCCTCTGTCCCTGATGTGATCAGTACGGTCGGGCCGTGATTTATCAAATAATTGGCCTTTGTGATTGGAATTGAGTGCTTTTTCATACCCCTGGCCTCCTCAGTTATTAATTATTCATGTCCAAAATCGTCTTCTAATCGTTCGATATCGTCTTCACCGAAATACTCCCCGGTTTGAACTTCGATAAAAACCAGGTTATCCTGGCCGGGGTTAGTTATCCGGTGCGAGGCACCTTTTTGGATATCAATTGAATCTCCAGATTGAAGCTGGAACTCTCTATCATTCAGGCGTACCAGCCCGATTCCTTTGATTACGTACCAGTGTTCATTCCTTTGCTTGTGACGCTGGAGGGATAATCGTTTACCAGAATAGACATTAATACGTTTTACTTTACTATTGGACGATTCAGAAATTGTCTCATAGTATCCCCACGGCCGATGGTCTTCCCTTTTGCATTTAGATAAGATGAGATCGTAGATCCTGATATAATCGTCCACCATTCTCTCAACAGAGAAAAGTTCTTTGGCAATTTCCCTGCATCTCCTGCGGGAAATGTTAGGTATTTTTTTCAACGCAATTACGGCTTCTTTGATATCAGTAACGAGATATCCATTCTCTCCTTCCTGGATCAGCTCGGGCATTGAACCCTTTTTATTTGCAATGATTGGTGTGCCACAAGCCATTGATTCAACCACAGTAAGCCCGAAAGGTTCCTCAAAATGTATGGGATGGAGCAAGGCGACAGCATTTGACAATAACCAATTCTTTACATCATTGCTTACATGGCCTTCATATGTTACCTGATCATTGTCAATAAAGGGTTTTACCTCTGTTTCAAAATAATGTTGGTCCTGAATGTACCCGGCCATACGAAGTCTCATACCTGCCGCTCTGGCGATTTCAATGGCTTCCCGAACTCCCTTATCAGGATGGATACGTCCCAGAAACAATAGATAATCGTCAGGGTTTTCATTAAATGGAAAACCATCAATATCAATGCCGTGATGCACTGTGGCCACATAATCAAGATGGGGAGATCGATCCGCATCACTGATAGAAACATAAAATACTTTCCCGTTATATTTTTGGTACACAGGTAGGATCTTTTTTGATGAAAATCCGTGTATGGTGGTTACCACAGGGGTCTGAACCAGTCCGCTGTAGCTGAGTGGCAGGAAATCATAATGATTGTGGATAATATCGAATTCATCAGCATGCTCAAATAATTCTGAGATATGAAGACATTCCCAGACCTTAGGATCTAGTTCCTTATCCTCCTCATACGGCCTTGCACCAATGGTATGAAGTTTCCCGGCCGTTTTGGAGTCTGCAGTAGCAAACAAAGTGATATCAAAACCCCGCTTCACCAGGCCTTCAGTAAGCAGGGAAACGATAAGCTCCCATGGGCCATATTGCTTTGGCGGTGTACTCCAGGCAATGGGAGAGAGCATGGCAATTTTCATAATAAACCCCACAAATCCTTTTTTACTTACATTCCGGGTACTGGAGGATGTAATCGATTACCTCTGACAATTTTGCGGTTGCCAGTGCGACACAGGTGTCTGCACATCCATAGTAAAGGCGAATTTCGTCCTTTTCTACCACCCATCCACAGGGAAAAACCACGTTTTTTATATCGCCTTCCATTTCATACCATTCTTCAGGTCCGAAAATCCATTCGGTGCTCCTGCGCAGTACCTTCGTAGGGTCTTCAGTATCTAACAGCGCCAGACCCAGTCGGTATATATCTCCTGATGAGGTTTCTTTAACCCCATGATACAGTATCAACCAGCCTGCCGGCGTGAAAAGGGGTGGTGTTGAAAGCCCGACCTTATGTGCGTCCCACCACCCACCTTTGCGGGCATGAAGTAATATCTGGTGATCACTCCAGTGTATCATATCAGGAGAAAAAGAAATCCAAATATGTGCACCGTCTTCAATTCCTTCTATTATTCTATGAGATGCTTCATCAGATTTGGCAGCCTTAATCTTTTTAATCTTATCAGAACTTGCCTGTTCCATAGCTTCTAATATAAGCTCCCCGATAATTTCATCGCGAGCATATTTCGAAATGCCACGATGGAGCATGACCCATTGTCCATTGAATCTCTTGGGAAATAGGGCCGCATCTTTATCATTTGGAGGCATCCCGGCCCCCGATCTTTTAAATGAACGAAAGTCTTTTGTGGTGGCTATATTGACCTGAGGGCCATTTTGTGAATACGCAGTATAGACCACAAACCATTGTTGGTGTTCTTCAATATAGGTGATCCGAGGATCTTCAATCCCCCAGATCTCTTCCGGATAATTATCCGGATCCGGTTCAAAAGAGGGTTTTTCGTCGATTTCCCAATTATCCACTCCATTTAGGCTACGGGCAACAGTCAAATGGGATATCCCTCTATGGTCTTCCACTCGAACCAGTAATATTGTGTAATCACCAATTTTTACTGCACCGGGATTGAAAACCGAATTAACAGGATAAGGCCAGTTCCTGGCTGACAAGATTGGATTCTTTTTATAACGCTGAAATAATTCTTTATGATGAGCCATTTACCACCATACCTCCTACCCGATGAAGATTTCTTATATTAACCAGACAGCCAAATATATTGCCAGATGTGAACATAAAACGTCTCCAGGTTGATGTATGGGATATCCCTTTTCAATTGGGTTTGGGGTATATAAAGTTTGTTCAGTTAGTTCTCATGGTCACACGGCGTTCCCCGGGGACTATCAAAAGACTTGACCTTTATTCCTGCGCTCTACTTACGGGAAGCCGGACAATAATAACCTGACCCTGATCACATTACTCCCCTGCCGAACATTGCGTTAAATATTCAAGGATATCTGATAATTTTGCTGTTGCAAGCGCTATAGATGTATCTGCACAGCCGTAATACATACGTATCTTACCATTCTCTTCAATCCATCCACATGGGAAGACCACATCACTTACATCGCCCTGTCGTTCATACCACTCTTTGGGACCGAATATCCAGTTATCGGAACGGTGCAATACCCTGGATGGATCTTCAAGATCCAACAGTGCCAGACCCAGGCGATAGATACCTCCTGCAACAGTAGTGCGAACCCCATGATATAATATCAGCCACCCTTCAGGTGTGCGCAGGGGAGGTGGAGAAATGCCAATCTTGTTAGCATCCCACCATCCGCCCTTGCGGGCATGAATCAAGATCCTGTGGTCACCCCATTGTTTAAAGTCACAAGAAAATGATATCCATGTATGTGCACCAACCCCGCTAAATGTAGAGACCGGTCGATGAATCATGGCCCATCGTCCATTGAATTTCACTGGAAACAATGCCGCATCCTTATCTTCCGGCGGCATTACAGCCCCTATCCGCTCAAACGTGCAAAAGTCCCTGGTAGTGGCTATTGATACTAAAGGACCTCCCTCAGAATATGCCGTATAGGTCACAGCGCAGTGATTCATTTCTTCAATATAGGTGATGCGCGGATCTTCGATACCCCAGATCTCTTCCGGATAGTTGGCAGGGTCCGGCATTAATGTAGGACCCGTATCGATCTCCCAGTCATCTACCCCATTGCGGCTTCGAGCAGCAGTTAAATGAGAAAAACCACGATGGTCCTCCACTCGCACCAGCAGCAGAGTATGATCTTCGAATTTTATTGCTCCGGGATTGAAAACGGAATTGCAGGAATAGGGTCAATCATCAGCAGTAAGGATGGGATTTTTTTCAGAGCGATGAAATATTTCATTCTTATTCACCATTTCAAATACATATCTCCTTATATACTCAAAACTCGGGGGGAAGATTTACCATTTCTCCGGTGGCTTTTGCCTTATTCGCAAGTTCATATGCCTCATTGTACTGCCTGGCTATTACATGCCAGGAAACTACATTGTTCAGATAGCGATCCAGGTTGCTGCTCATATTATGTCGAAGATCCTCATCAGAGGCCAGGCGGATAACATTTTTCCTGAGCATTTCCCGGTTTGTGAACAGAAGTCCCCCTTCACTTATCAGTGTCTGGGATGTCAATCCTTCCATTGGAGCTGTAGTAATATAAGGTTTATTCAGTGATATGACCCTGGCCAGTGTACCGGATTGTGTTTCATCGAGGGATGGCAATACAATAAAATCGCAAATGGCCATAACTTTATAATATTGTTCTCCTCTGGGAATGAATTCATAATAATGGGCAAGTCCCTTTTTCTCAAGTATTTCTATCTGTTGCTTATATCTCTCATAATCGTGTTTATGGTTTTCATCCCTCATGGCCCCGGCAGCCAGCAGGTCCCATTCCTGGCCCGTGCGGTCATATATCTCCAGGACTATCTCTTCCCACATGTGGGTCAAAATGTCCCAACGTTTGTTTGATTGTATCCAGCCTACCAAACCCACAATATGTTCACCTATGGAAGGGTATTTGTTAAGACCGATCTCTTCACGTAACTCAGGTATCTTCTCATTCATCCATTGCTTATCCGGCCTGGCGCCATGAGGAACTATCATTATGTTGGTGGGAGTTTTCCAGCCATATCCTGAAAACGTCCAGTCCAATCTCCATTTTTGATAGTTACATTTAAACAGCACAACATCTGAGCGTTCGCACATCTTATAAATAAAATTGGCCTCAAAATCCCGCAGCCTACCATGGACCGTATGGGGTTCAACCACGGTAGGATATTTGCGAATAGCACCCAGCAGATCTAAAAAACCTTGGTTTTCGTCTCCTTTTCCCCTGGAATCACAATAATCATATAGCCCGTATTCATGTTCCAGATGCACTGCATAAGGGTCAAGTTCCTTCACTTTTTTATAAACAGGCTTCCACCAGTCATGTTTTGACATGTCAATAATGGGAAATACCCCTTCCCCCTCACCATCAGTATGGCTGATGACCAGGACATCCCTGTCAGGATTTGCTTCCTGAATGAATTCCCTGGCCTCTTCACAGAATGTTGCGATACCACACAGTCTGGGAGGATAACTGGATATCATGACAATAGGATTTTTTTTACTCATTTCAAAACCTTAGAATCCACATAAATATATGTCCATTTATATTTTATTATCTAGAATTGAATCAATTGATGATTCTAACTACTTAAAAGTATCTACTTGTTCTTTTATCTTAATCGTTATACCCCGCAGCTCTGCCGCGGTTGGGACAAGCCATGGTCAATGCAAACTCAGCAGCCTGAGACATGAGATACCCCACAGCGCTGCTGTAGGGAGCTTCATTCTCTAATATTTGTAATACTTTTTGAAATTTTCGGAAGTTTTTCGATACTCTCACTTTTATATCTGTACAAAGAAAGCAAAGCCAGAAGGAAACATATTGACGATTCTGCACCCTGATTTGCACTAACTCCTTGGGAGTCTAAACCGTCTGCTACAGCCCCTGTAGCAAAATCATATAAAGGGATTCCTAAACGATTTCGGCCCAGGAACCATTCGAATGCATGATAGGCCTGATGCAAGTATCGCTGATCGCCGGTGATCTCATATGCGGCAATATAAGCATTGGTAAGGTAGCCTGCATCAATGGGTTGCTGACCAAACACTGCCTTCTCCTTGTTCATGTTATACCATCCTTCATTTCCCACCAGATCAAAAAAGGTGCCATTCCACTGGATATCTGTAAGAAACTCCAGAGTAGCGAGTCCAACCTCTTTATATCTCAAATCATGAGTGGCTTGAAATGCATTTAATAATGCTTCACATATCTTTGCGTTTCCATACGCCACTATTGTTTCAAACCAATTCCAGTCTTCGGTCCGATTTTCATTATATAATGCTATCAACTCATCTGATAACTTGATCAATATGCTTTTAATTTGGTCGGTGTCATCATATTGCCTTTCTTCATATCGCTTCAGGGCCACACACAACCCGCAGATCGCATATGCTTTTGCCCTGGGGGAATTGAGTTTTTCTAACATGGGTTCTGATTTTTCAATCATGTTATGAGCCAGGGTCCGTATTCCCTCTGTAGGCCCCCAGCGAACCAGATGGCCCAGTCCGTATATTGCACGGCCCATTGTATCATCACTTCCCTGTTCATCATTAAATCCCCTATCATAATTCATAAAATTATGAAAATGACCGTTCTCGGTCTGGGCATGCAGTAAAAAACTGAGGTAAGTCGTTATTAACGGAAGGAGAGCTTGATTTGGTATTTGGTCATTGGTCAACACAGCGAGGCCCCGACCCACATCATCTGTAGAATAACCATGATCGCGATCCGGAATTCCGAATTTTGCATGTTGAAAAATCCCTACATCATCAGAAAGCAAATACAAGTGGTTTAGTTTGATTTCAGGTAATGTGGTATGGAAAAAGGTAGGACTTTCCCGTATCTTTTCAGCCATATCAATTTCCCAGGGCTCAAATACATCGTTAAAAAGTTTCAAATAATGTCGTCCTACTTCTTTCCAGATCATCTGCCTGCCAAATTCATATGCTTTTTTACGCATCAGTTGGCATGTATCAGGATCGCTCATAAAAGAGAGTAATGACTGACTTAAGTCCTCAACATCCCCATAATCAACCAATATCCCCCGACCATCTGACAACATTTCCTGGGCATGCCAATATGGGGTTGAAATAATCGCCTTGCCCATGCCGATGGCATATGTTAAAGCCCCACTGACAATCTGTTCCCTATTAAGATAGGGGGAAACATAAATATCACTGTCTATAATATATTCACAAAGCTCATCGAGGGTAACATATCTATTGTGGAAAATGACGTTATTCTCCAGCCCCAGATCATGGACTTTGCGTTCAAGGGAAAGCCGGTATTTTTCCCCCTCCGATTTTTTCACTTCAGGATGGGTTGCACCCAATACGATATATGTAATATTTGGATTTTTTTTCACAACAGGCACAAGGGCATCAAGTAGAAATTCAATACCTTTGCCAGGATTTAATAAACCAAAAGTGAGGATGACTATTCTACCATTTAGATACCGTAGCTTCTTATTTCGATTGTCAGCAATGAAAGGAACATCCGGCACACCATGATATATCAACTCTATCTTTTCCTCAGAAACTCCATAGACATCTTTCAATATTTCTTTGCTC
>Ga0209979_1003873_pt1 | contig 12818 bp, 12 predicted proteins | sample AnhtaG_FD_183114 | JGI IMG/M metagenome (GOLD analysis project Ga0209979, IMG submission 183114) | Deep subsurface microbial communities from Anholt, Denmark to uncover new lineages of life (NeLLi) - Anholt_01485 metaG (SPAdes) (version 2) | ecosystem: Environmental > Aquatic > Marine > Oceanic...
GGAAAAACGATCAGTGTTATGTGGAACAGAAAAACGGTACCGTTGTGAGGCAGTTCGTCGGTTACGATAGATTCGAGGGACTGCGAGCCTACAAACAGCTATTGGAACTGTATCGAGCCCTGCGACTTTACATCAATTTTTTTCAACCTTCTATGAAGCTTAGAGAGAAGCGTCGTGAAAACAGCCGGATTCACCGCACGTATGAATCGGCCCAAACTCCTTTTCAGCGCCTACGTGCATACAATGTTTTATCCTCTGATATGACCGAAAAGATCAACGCCATTCATCAAGCAATCGACCCGGTTTGCCTGCTGAAACAGATCGGGACACTGCAGGATGCCCTGTGGTGCCATGCCGTTCTTCCTCCCCCGGCAAAAAATACAGATTGTGCGGATAATCCGGAAGTCTGCTTCAAGGGGATTTTTGATTGCTCTGCTGAAACCGATAACCCGAGCTCTATCATGGATGATGTCTTTAAACCTGAAACCAGAACCAAACGCAAGTATCGAAAAACAAAGAAAACCAGAGTCCCTCATTGGTGGAGAAACCGCCCGGATCCTTTCGAACTTGTCAATGATGAGATTTATGCCGCACTGGAACAGAATCCCGAGCGAACGTCCAAGTCGATTCTCCAGGACATTCAGAAACGGTATCCAGGGAAATACCAGGATGGCCAACTTCGAACTTTGCAGCGCCGAGTGAAGGCCTGGAGAGCCCAAGCTCTCATCGCATTTGATGATAGCTGGATCCAGAGTGACAAAATGTCAGACTTGGATTTCCCCAAACAACTCCGGGGAGAAACACTATCTTGTACTTCTGATGAAATTCAATCCCAATGAAAGAAAAATTGACGATTTCGGTAAAGGGATTGACTTAGATCGATGTGAGATCGTGGCTTATAGGAGCTCTCAATGAGTCGTTATTTCAAAGGAGGTCGGAACCATGAGATATTTGGACCAAGCAAGGGATTATGCGAAGTGGAAAAATAAATTATGATCAACAGGTTGCTTTTTTAGCCGATTTCAGGAAATCAGAAAGTAAGATTTCTATTGAGGCAACGATAAGAGTAGGGTAAGATTTTATCATGAGGCAATGAGATTAATTAATTTCACGACATTGACAGATGAAACTTCTAAAAGCTGTAATAATTGGAAGGACGTGAAATTATTTTAACTTTTTAATATGATTCAGAATGATATCTACAATCCTAACGGCATAAATTCCATCAAGGCGCGAACATCTCGGCCAATGTTTCCAGAACGCGGCTGGCAGTCGGATCATCGATTTTTCCCAGCACTTTGACCAATCTTCTTTTATCCACCGTTCTTATCTGGTCGAGCACGATCTGCCCTTTTTTGCTCTCAAACGATGTGCTGATCCTTGTTGGATAATCCCTGCCTGCTGTTGTCATCGGAGCGATGATGACTGTCCGGATGTGCCTGTTCATCTCATCCGGGGAGATAATTAGACAGGGCCGTGTTTTTTTTATTTCATGTCCGAAAGTGGGATCAAGATTGACCAAGCAAACGTCGAATCTGCAAATCACCACTGCCATTCTGCTTGGTCCCATTCCGATTCAAGTTCAGTCCCTTTATCGAGCAGCACATCGTCTCCTCTGAGTCGCATTTTCTCGAACGATTTTTCCCAGTCAGCCCGAGGGTTTTCGACCGGACGGATGACGATCGAGTCCTTTTTTGCCTCTAATAGCACTTCATCTTTCATATTGTACTGCTCGATCAATGATTTGGAAAGGCGGATCCCTTTGGAATTTCCGATCCGAATGATCTTCACTTTTATGGAGTTCATGGTAAGCTGAAGTAATTATAAAGTAATTACTCTTCATTTTCAAGGATTTTCTTCTTAGTTTGAATTTTGAGTCGGATACTATAATAGACGCATCTGACGTCGAAAATTCTCAGGTCAAAAGTTTCTTCAAGCGGTTATGAATTCAAGGCAAATATTGCAGTGTCGTTAAATAATTAATTTCAAGCCATATTGATTATTTTCGCCTAGGAAAGTTCATCCGGCGCAGCAGGTCCTGGAAGCGCGGGTCGTCGTGCAGGAGGTTGTCAATAATCCCATTGCCTTTTATATAAGGCATGTTGGGATCTTTTATTTCATACCCCTTCTCCAGCCATTCAAGGGATTTTTCTTTATCCCCGGAAGCAGCATATACGAAGGCAATGAACCAAGGTGAAATGAATGCCTCTTGCGAGAAAGCTACCAGTGTCTCAGCCGCTGATCTCATCGCCCCTGAGTAGCCATCTTTCTCATACCCCTGTTCTATGACTTCGACGAATGGATCTAGGCCCATGGCGGTAAAAAACGCCTTCGCTTCTGCCAGTGCCTCCTCATATTGGCCTTTGATATGTAATACCTCTATGAGTATACTGTGCCCCACAGGATCATTCGGTGACGTTTTGAGCGCGTTGCGGGCCTGTATGGCGGCTTCGTCATATCTCCCGAGCAAGACTAAAGAATTTCCATAAATCCCCATGAACAGCGAATTGAGCGGGTCCAATTCCAAAGCTTTCTCAGCCTGTGCCATAGCTTCATCCGGACGATCCAAATAACACAACAAATTCGAGTAATACACCCGGGCATCCGGATAGTTGGGATTGAGCTCGATAGCCCGCAGGAATGATTTTTCCGCTGCCTTCCAGTTCCACTCCCCGTCATGCCAGGTTCTCAAACCAGCTAGAACAAAATGAACCTCAGCCAGAGTATTGTCCAATTCAAGGGCTTTCAATGCAGCCTCCTGTGCTTTAGGAACTGCCACGCTGGGCGGCATTAATCCAAATTGGTTGCGTCCGAGCCAGACCAGGGCGATGCCTGTTAGGGCCAGAGCGTAATCCGGATCTATCTCCAGGGCCGATTCGAAATACTGCTGTGCTACATCGAAATCCGGTGGTGTGAGCTTGTACCAGTGAGACATGCCCTTGAGATAGGCCTCGTAGGCCTTGGGATCGACCTTGCGGGCACTGGCAAGGCGTGTCTTTTCATCCGCAGTCAGCTCGACTTTGGTATTATCGGCAATGGCGCGCGCCATTTCGCCGTACATCACCAAAACACCGGTCCCTTCCCGTTCGTATGTTTGTGCCCAAAGGTTGCGCTCCTCAGGAAGCGCATCGATCAACTGCACCCTGATACGCACGTTTTCACCGACCTGATAGACCGTTCCCTCAACCACTGCATCTACGTTCAATTCCCGGGCAATCTCTGGCAAGGACTTTTCTGTGCCCTTATACTGCATTACCGTTCTGCGGGAGATCACCCGCAATGCACCGATTTGAGCCAGCTGTCCGATCAACTCATCGGTCGCCCCATCGGCAAAATAGTCCTGCTGCGCATCACCCGTGAGGTTTTCGAGCGGCAGGACCGCAATGGAATCGATCGTCTCCGGGGGTCCTTTGAGAAGAATGAGTCCTAAAACAGCCATGATGATAATTAAAGCTGCTGCGCCAGCATAAAGAATAGCTCTCTTTCTCTTACGGAGCTTTTCTTTCCTCAGCCTTGTTTTGATCTCTTCCGGCACGATGCCTGCGGATATGGATTTTAGATCTTCCAACAGCTCATCGATGTTCTGGTATCGCTTGTCCAGACTCTTTTCAAGAGCCCTGTACACCACCTGCTCGATGGATGGGGGAATGTCGGCCACCAAATTCGAGACCGGCTCGGGTTTCTCCTTCAGTATCGAATACACAACGGCCTGCTCATGCTCTCCCTTGAATGGAAGCCGACCGGTGAACATTTCATAAAGAACCACACCCAACGACCAAATATCTGTGCGGTGATCGACTTCTTCTCCCCGCGCCTGCTCGGGAGACATGTAGGCGATCGTTCCCATGGTTGTCCCTTCCTGTGTCAACATGGTTATCCCTGCCATCCTGGCCAGCCCAAAATCCATGATCTTTGCCTGATCCCTTTCGTCCATCATGATGTTGGCACTCTTGATATCCCTGTGCACGACTCCTTTCTTATGGGCTTCCTGCAGTCCTTCTGCGACTTGTGTGGCAATCTTAAGGGCTTCGTCCAGCTCGAGGGGTCCCGAATCAATCTTCTTCTTTAAGCTCTGACCTTCAATATAGGCCATAGATATGAATGTTTTCTCCTCAGCCTCGTCAAATTCATGGACAGTGCATATATTAGGATGATCCAGGGACGCAGCAGTCTGTGCCTCCCGCATGAATCGCTCTTTGATGTCAGGAATGTGTGTCAGCTCCGGCGGCAGAAATTTAAGGGCGACAGTCCTTTTCAATTTTGAGTCTTCGGCCTTGTAGACAATACCCATCCCCCCTCTACCCAGCTCTTCAAGAATCTGGTATCTTCCTGCAAAAGTGCTCCCCATTTGCAAGCTTTCTGTAGGCGTTATTAGAGTTTTGGTAATGGAGATTCCTTCGGCAGATGTTAAAGGTGCGGCGCATTTACCACAATAGATGGTATCGTCGGGATTCTCGCTCTGACATTTAGGGCATGTAATAGCCATTTTTCCCTCTAACGAGTTAAATTAGCTAAAGAATATCAATTATTGAAATCTGAGTCAATCAGATAGGCTGATGTTACTGACTGATGTCGCTAAATGTATATATTTAGCGACGTTTCCTAAATAAAGGCAGCACTTTGAGGAGAGGGATTATCACGTTGCAGAAAGCTCTACCTAAAGACCTGATTTACTTTGATATCAGGTTTATATGATCGACGATTTGGAAAGTCGCTGAATTTCTGCAGATCATAGTCGAACCATCCACATTAACTGGAAATGGCCTGTTATTGTCAGGTTCAATCTTCAGGAACTTTTCAATACGATAAGATTCAAATCCCCAGAGTTCTGGCCGATCGGTGATAGAAGAATCCCAGGCATGCTTGAACTGCCTGGGTAAGCTGAGCAGTCCGAGGTCCCTGATCGCGAATAAATAAAAATCTCCAGAGCCAAGCGGGACTGACTTTGCAAAAGGAAGATCAGAGCCGAGGTCTCCGTTCACAATGATCATGGCTTGATAATAGCCTTGTGAGACTTTCTTGCTGTCTACTGTTATGCTCCACGATGTCTTTTTTCTCCCAATCCGCTTGATTGTCTTATCCAGAATGGATAACAGTGCCCCGACAAAAAATGGACCTAGGTCACCAAACAATTGGCCCAAAATGCCCTTGTAATATTTGATGAAACGGTTCTCGGTGTAGTGGGGAATCCTTCCGAAAATTTCCGCTCCTCCATATCCCACGAAGTGGCGAGGTCTTTCGCCTTTTTCTCCACTTACTGCCTGGATAACATCACACTTCACAATTCTTTTCTCAGCCAGCGATACAACAAAGACCTTTATTGCACTTTCTATGTCATCAGGCATTCCCAAAGTCTTTCCGATGAGATCGGCTGATCCTTTTCGGAGGAAACCGAGAGTAATGTTCCTAAGTCCAACATTGGAATCAATGCATCCCTCAAGAACCTTGTTAAAAGTGCCAGAACCCCCAGCCGATATTATGGTTCTCCTTCCCTTCACAATAAGGTCATGGGTTAGTTTCTTGGCCTCTTCATGGCTATCAACTGTATGAAGAGAGACATCTTCTCTTCCATGTTTTTTGAATAGGGGAACTATTCTGTGGACCTTTCCCCAATCTTTGATTGAGCCGGATATCGTTGTTGCAATGACTTCAATCTTGCTATTACTCATATTCGGGTTCCCTTGGGCTTGAGCCTTTGGCGAATTCGATGGCTGTTGCTGTCACTTTATCGATTTCTGATTCTCCATCAAGAATACGGGTTGGGATATTGAATTCTTTTTCTACAACCTGGGTTACCAAGAGGTAGCCTTCACGCAGCTTAGCTAACTTTTCCTCTGTTTCATGGACCTGCCTTTGCTCGCCTCTGCTCTGGATTCTTTGGATTGAGACAGCTGGTGCCACATCAAGAAAGATTACGGCATCCGGGAGTCTCATATGATCAAGCCTGAAGCGCCTAAAAACAGTCAGCTCATGAAATTTTTTAAATATGGGGTCATCTTTTCTTATTGCTTCCCGCTTCCCTGTAAGAATCCTAATTGCCTTGGCGCATACCTCAGTATCGAAATATTCATCCTTATATAATTTTGCCCATGCGGCTAGGTTGATCAAGGGACATCCATCCTGGACAATAATATCAGGTGTATACCATCTCTGCACTTCCCCCAAAATATGGTCCCTGAGCAAAATCTCGGCCAGCTTTGGAATCTTGTACTGCTTCAGTGATTTTGCAGTCTTTGCATTTCTGCCCAATGCTTCTCTAAGTTTTTCGGTAAGAAGAGGTTGAAGTTCTTTTTGATTCTCATTCTCGTAGAATTCTAGGTTGTCACTAACCAGGCAAACACGAAAGGCATCCGAGAGTTTTTTTGCAACAATTCTGGAAAGGGTACTCTTTCCAGAACCGTCGATCCCATACACCGCAAACGTGATTGCAGGCTTGGATCGTTTGTATCTCTTGTGTCTTTTTGCGGTATTTGACTCAGACAGCTCCCGGATCATCTTTTCGAGGGAGGATGTGATATCCTGATCTTCTCCCTTGAACATTTGAGGAGGGCCAATGGTGACATAATTCCAGATGGGCATCGGGATGGCGCTTTTTTTGGGGAATGATTTCTCAGGGCCTGAGAGAAAAACAGGGATGATCGGAATATTCCTGTATTCAATAGCCAGCCTGCCCACTCCTGTCTTAAATCTTTTTATCTGTCCAGGAATTCCTCTTGTTCCCTCAGGAAAAATGATGATGCTATGCCCTGAACTCAACGCTTCTTTCATTCCTTTCAGAGGATCATCAACTTCCCGGTCTCTCACGATCCAGATCGGACAGAAGAGGTAATTCACCAGCTTGAATAGGACCTTCCATTTAGAGAAATATTCTTCTGCTGCAACAGGCTGAGTCGTCAGAATCTGTTTAATCGGAAGAATATAGAACAGCAGTAGAATGTCCAGATGGCTGTTATGGTTGGCAATAATAATATACTGGTCTAGGGAGGCTAAATTCTTTCTACCAGCGATATTAACTCCGAAAAACAACTTCAAAAATGGCCTGAGCAGAAACAGATGAGTCAAAACTCGCAGGGAAAATATGCTGGTGAACTTAGTCATTTTAGAAGGCATCGGATCTCATGGAAAAAAACCGGAGGTAATGGAATATCACCGGTGCCACATAAAGGAGTGATCTGAGGTTGTCTATCACTTGGCCTTTCCCTGGGAGGAGTTGATTTCGGCTGATTCCAAGATCTTTCTCAATATATCTTATGGTATGATGTCCGATAGCTACTAACACGGGAATTAAGATCCCCAGAAGTATACTATGGATCCATGGTATCCCTGTCCAATATGATAGGGCTAGAGTGAGGATGACAGCAATCGGAGCCGAGACGAAATACTGGGCTAAGATATTGCTCCAGCGATGATTCTTCCTTTTCCTCATTAGAATGGCGATGAGGTCACACACGGCTACATTGAGAATCAGCATGATTGCCCACCATGTGGAAAAAAGCAACAGGTAGCCAATGTGACCGACGCAGTAAACAAGAAGAAAGATCCCCAAGTCGATAATTCCCACAGATAGAAGAGTCCCTTTGATCTCCTTTCCTCCTAACGTTACGAGGAAGGGGATGACAAGAAAAGCATAAACAGGAATTGAGATGATGAACATTCCATAGTAGTCGAACTGGATTAAGATAATCATAAATGGAATCGAAAGATAAGCTCCCATGATACCCCACCGGTCCTGCAATCTGATGTCCACCAGAGTAAAATACTCTCGTAAGGCCATAAAACAGAGAGCCGCCAAAATCCAAATGGCTATTCCGAAGGAGATAACCTCTGATGCGGCGAATATTAGGGAAAATGTCCACAAGTAATTGATGTAGGATTTGTAAGGGAATCGAATCTTAAATATCTTTGTAAATAGTATAAAAAGCGAAATAGCAAGAAAAATAAGAATAACGAGAACTTTTGATATATCTGAAAACATTTGAAAACCTACAGTGCTACAGCACTAATCAAAATTAATGATTTTTTCCCCTGATTTAATTCCTTGTTTGTACAAGGAACTTATAGCACAGGAGAAATTTGATGTCAAAAAGACGGACTCCAATGCTTATATGTCACTTATGTATCTGAACGAACACATCAATGCAGAAAATATTCTGCATAAGGACATTGATTTTAGAGAAGCAGATTTGTAATTAATTAATCTAAGGCAAGAATGTAGAAACGATGATGAAAACGTCGCTAAATGTATATATTATTCGACAGTTGCTAAATTACTCCGGGAAAAGACAGGTTAGCTAATTGCCAAGCATATTGGCGGTTAAAACTTAAATTCTTTGAACTTCACTTTGTGGAACATCGAGTAAAGAACCGGGACGACACCCAGGGTGAGCATGGTTGAAAAAAGCAACCCAAAAATAATCGCAATGGCCATCGGCTTCCACATCGGACCTCCACCGAACCACAGAGGAAGAAGGCCTCCGACTGTCGTTGCTGTCGTGAGGAGGATGGGTCTGAGACGGCGTTGAGACGCTTCGATAACGGCCCGGGCCGGTTCCAGCCCATGTTCCTTGATTTCGTATCCTATGCGGTCAAGAAGCACGATGGCGTTATTGACAACAATGCCGGCAAGGGAAACCACCCCGAGAAGCGTCATGAAACCAAAGTAGGAGTTTGCCACGAGCAGGCCAACAACAACGCCAATGATTCCGAGGGGAATTGTGGTCAGAACGATGATCGGGAGACGGATGGAATTGAATTGAAGGATCAGCAGGAGAATTATGATTAAAAAGCCGATCGGCATCTTCTCTCCGATGGATGCGTTGACATCTCCGGAACTTTCTATTTCACCGCCTTATTCTTACATAAGACCTGGAACGATATTTGGGGGGTAGGTCAAGAAAGCTCATCATGGTTCTCTTGTCAGATTTTAGCGCATGTGCCGAAAAAAACGCTCATTCTTCGACCTGTAGCTAAGGGGGCACGCATGTGCGAGGTTGATACTTGGTCTCCGGTTATGGAAAAATATAGGCGAGGAGAAAAGGATATCTGTGAAAAGGAGCATAATCGATGAGCAGTAAAAATTATTTTGAAAAGGTTGCCGATAAATGGGATCAAATGAGAAGGAGCTTTTTTTCCGAAAAAGTACGGAAAGTGGCAGTTGCCAGGGCGGATATTCAGGCCGGAAAATTGGCGGCAGATATCGGAGCAGGGACAGGCTTTATAACTGAGGAATTGGTTCAAAATGGATTAAAGGTTATTGCTGTCGATCAATCCAAAGCCATGCTCGAAGAGATGAAAAAAAAGTTCGGCCGGTTTGATACTGTTGAGTACAGGACAGGAGAGTTCAATAACTTACCCATCCAGAATGAAACAGTGGATTACGTTTTTGCCAATATGTATTTGCATCATGTCGACTTACCGCAAGTGGCTATAGAAGAGATGGCAAGAGTATTAAAGCCAGGAGGAAAAGTCGTCATCACAGATATGGATGAGCATGAGTTCGAGTTCCTGAGAAAAGAACAGCATGACCGCTGGCTGGGGTTTAAAAGGGAAGATATCGAGCGTTGGTTCAAAGAGGCTGGACTAAAAAATGTCAAAGTGGATTGTGTGGAGGAAACTTGCTGCTCAGATTCGGATGAAGGCAGTGAAAAAGCGAACGTCAGTTTGTTCGTGGCCTATGGTGAGAAGTTTTGAACCTGATTACCGCTTTTTCCTTCTCAGGGATTCGATGGAGAAATCTTCAAAAACAATGGCGATGGCTATTTTGGTCATAAGTGTAAAAATCAAAAAGCCGATGGCGAAAATTGCTGCCGAAATCTTGATCTCTGTAATGGATGGCCTGTAAATGTAGATCTGACCTAAAGTGTCTGGTGTGAATCCGGGGATTAGGAGAGCGATTCCTTTTTCTATATAGACGCCGAACCAGATCAAGATGGCGCCTATGTTCAATGTAACGACATTTTTGCGGGTTTTAGGGATTAAAAAGAGCAAAAAGGCAATGATGCTTATGATGAGAGATGCCCAACCGTAGAATACGATGTCGCGGTTTTCTCCGACTCCGATGAAAAGGTATTTCAGATGGACCAGGTGTTCGGTATTCGAATATATTTCCTTGAACACTTCAGCTCCGAAAAAGAAGAGGTTGATGAACATGGCATAAGCCATCAGCTCGGCTATCTTCCAGATGGCTTCTTGTTTGATCTCGAAAGTCGTGGTTTTTTTTAAGATCTGGAAAAGAATGATCAGCACTGCAGGGCCAGAACAAAAGGCTGACGCCAAAAATTTGGGAGCCAGTAAGGCGCTGTTCCAGTAGGGCCGGCCGGCAAAACCGTTGTAAAGAAAGGCCGTAACGGTGTGAATACTGATGGCGAGGGGGATTGAAAGCATGACCAGGGGAGTCAATAGTTTTTTGTTATATTCCCGCTTGTAGAATAGAGTGTAGAGCAGATAACTGACCACGACAAGATTCAGAAGGAAATATGCCATCAATACAACGGAATCCCAGGAAAGGAGTGAGGACGGCAGGTTCAACTTTCCTATCAGAGGAATCATGTGCCATAGGCGCAAGGGATTGCCTACGTCAACAATAACAAATAACATACACATGATAACAGCGCTAATAGCGAGCAATTCTCCGAAGATGACCACTTCTTTGAGCGGCTTCCAGTTATAGATGTAGGCAGGAATGACCAGCATGATGGCGGCCGCTGCCACACCGACAAGAAAAGTGAAATTTCCGATGTAGTAAGCCCATGATATGGTATCTCTCATATTGGTGACTATCAATCCCTGTTTGAGCTGCGCGATATAACCGGTGCTTCCCCAAGCGATCAGGATGAGAAGAAACGCCAGCCAGAGATAATACCGCTTGCTCCCGCGGATCACGATGCGAAAACTCTCTTTGATGAACCGGATAAATTTCAACCTGTCACCTCATATCTGCCATTAAGTTCCATAAAAATAATAAAATTTTGGCTGTGTGTTGAGCTCTTCCTTCAGGATAAGAACCCTCTTGTTCTCTAGGATGTACCTGATTTCACTGTCTTTATCCAAAAGATTCCCGAATTTTCTTGCGCCGACCGGGCAGATCTCGACACAGGCTGGATAACGGCCTTCCCGGACCCGCTGAATACAAAAAGTGCACTTCTCAACGACACCTTTATCGCGTGGACGATTGCCGAGGAAATGGGTGTCGGGATTGGCGTTTTCAGCCGGCAGATAGGGCTTTCCCCAATTGAATTGTCGGGCGTCGTAAGGGCAAGCAGCCATGCAAGTGCGGCAGCCGATACACCAGTCATAATCCACGACGACGATGCCGTCCGGTTCGGTCCAGGTTGCACCCACCGGACAACCCTTGACACAGGGTGGATTTTTGCACTGTTGACAGGCTACGGGAAGATAAAAATGCCCTTCATGAGGCACCTCTTCGTGATCGTAATACATGTCGGCGTGCATAAAATCTACGCCCTTCTCTTTTTCCATTTCGAGGACCTGGATGTAGTGGATTTGAGGATCACGGGATTGATTGTTCTCCTCCACACATGCGTAGACACATTTGCGGCAGCCGATGCATCTAGAGATATCGAGGGCGTAGCCGAAGAATGTGTCTGGGATCGGATCTTTGGCTGAGACGGAAAAGGACTTCCCGTATTTTTGGGTGTATTGCGCTTCCAAACGTTTGAGGACTTCGGCGATTTCATCCTTTGACAAAGAACGGAAATCTTTCTGCAGGAAGGCCTCCCGAGTTTCTTTGGACACACAAGCGCTGAACGCTGCCGCCGAAGAGGTTAAAGCCGCTGCTTTTAAAAATGTTCTCCGGTTCAACTTTGCGGGTGAATAGACAAATTTTCTAAGGCTCATTTGATTTTTCCCGGTTTTTTGGGGGCAGGCTCCGGTTTCATTTTCTTGTACCTCGGGGAATGGGGATCATGACAGTGGGCGCACAATAGGTATTCCTTACGTCTGTTCCATTCACCGGTTCTCCTGCCGTGAATACCCTTTTCCCAATCCCTCAGTTTCGGCCCGTGACACTGACCGCAGAGTTTGTAGGATTCAGTGAAACTGATCAATTCTCCGCTGGCTGTGTGGAGCATATCTCGATTGTTTGTATCATGACAGTCCATGCACCATCGGTTTTCCTCATCGTGCTTGAGCACGATATCATCATGGAAATCTTCCAATTCTCGACGCTCATTGTTGATTTCTATATCCGCATGACACTCTGTGCAGGGGAATATACCCTCGCTTAAAGGAGGAGGCGGGATCTGAATATCACTCTGTTCTTTTCCGGTCGGTTGTTGGAGTTTTTCATTAGAAGCGACAGCCTGATATCCGGACACAAGGAGAAGGCAGAATAACAAAAATGCCGAGCCTTGAATGATGAGACTCAGTTTAGAACCGAATTTTATCATTTACAGGACCTTTTCAAAATAATATCGAATCTCTAAAAACACTAAGCTTTATTATTAATTTTTCATGCTAAATGTCAACATGGAATTGAATAATTCTAACTTCACTACTATCCTTGTCAAACAGGATCGATCGTATGTATGATAAAGTACAGAAAAATTTTGCGACCGATAATTCTATGAGTCCAAAAGCCTAAGGTGCCTCAGGTACTCCCCAAAAACGAACAGGCCTATTGAGAGAGATGGGCCTTTTGGGCTTGATGGATGATGGAGATGTCCCGTACCCCCTTGAACGGAAGCTCCCCGGTCAACTTCTCGTAGAGCACAACGCCTAATGACCAGAGGTCTGTCCGCTCATGACCAATCCTCCTCTTGTTTATTTTTCATCCACCGGAAGGCCGATCCGGCGCAGCA
>Ga0209979_1003874_pt1 | contig 12817 bp, 16 predicted proteins | sample AnhtaG_FD_183114 | JGI IMG/M metagenome (GOLD analysis project Ga0209979, IMG submission 183114) | Deep subsurface microbial communities from Anholt, Denmark to uncover new lineages of life (NeLLi) - Anholt_01485 metaG (SPAdes) (version 2) | ecosystem: Environmental > Aquatic > Marine > Oceanic...
TATGAGCCTTTACTCGAACCACATATTGGCAAGAAAGTAGTTCTGGAGCTAATCGGGGATAATAAAGTGATTGAGTATCCCTGTATCTTGAAGGAGTATACCGCTGAGTTTATTGAAGTAATGGATATTAACTATCGTATCAAGGAAGGTGAACCCGTCCGAAAAGCCGACCTGATAGTGCCTCGAAAATATGGTCTCATTCGGCATCTTGGAGAATAAACCCTCTCCATCACCTTCATCCAACACATTCTACCCGAACGCCAGCCCAGATTGACAATTGCTGAGATTTGGCTTTGGAAAGGCTTTTTACGACTTTGCTCCGGGCTGACCAATTGTGGCTGGTTATGCATGTCTGGGATCTGTCAACATAGAATGAGACTGTCATTGATCTATATTCACTTTTCTAGATATTCATCTACAGCCTGCCTGATGAGCTCAGTCTTGCATTTTCTCGTATTCTTTGAAATCTCCTGCAAAAGATCCCAGTCAGACCTGGGAAAATACGCTGATACAGATTTGTACCTGTCTCTTGTCCCTCTTGCAAGAGATGAGACAGCTGTGCCAGCGGGAAAGTCTTTCTTCTTCAGGAACTCGCATACAGCCTCTCGGATTATTCCAGATAGTGACTCACCCCTCTTTTCTCTTAGCTTATTGAGCTCTTCGTACTGAGAAAGAGAGATCTCAACCCAAGGACGTACCATTCTCTCCCGTTCATCTTTCATTGACCTAGAGCAACATCTTTTGGGTACAAGAACTGGTCTGATGGCAATGCTTACAAAGGTTTGAGTACTTTTACCCTAATTGTACGGGGACTGCCTGAAGAGAGCCAGTGCTCAGATCTCGTGTGTAGGGTACTCATTCATTCTTATTCCTACCTCAATCTAATCTTGTTGCATTCACGCACAAACCAGCTTATTTGGTATTTTGCCATATTGAACCAATAGCAATAACTATAACGAAATTCTTTTTTGGTCGAGCTTTTGACACCAACGAATATTTTCGACGCGTGGCAAATCAGCAAAAATCAGGAGTCTCTCGGCAAGCACAAATTTCGCTAGATTTGATTTATCCATTCTTTGGGACAAAAAATGCCAAGAGTTTGCTTATGAGTGACGGGTATCACCCGATTATACCGGTGGTAAGAAAATCGATTCAATCGTGCCCAGGGCGGTGTTCTCTTTCATCCTCTTTCGGACCTGCTAGCTTACCTCGATACGCGGCAACTCCTTGAAACAAACCAGCAAATTTGTTTTCTTCGGGCAGTAATTGGTCAGGTTAGGTCTTTTTGGACGACGCGTTCCAGCTCACTCTCCCAGGAATCATGGGTATCGAAATGCTGGTTAGGATCACGGAATATCACATAAGCCCAGTACAAGGCAAATATACCTAAAGTGATAATCGAAAGAAAGATATAGAGTCCGTACGATCTTCGACGAAGAGGATTAGTGGGAGTGACAGTGAAAGCGATCCCCTTCTTGCTGAAAATTTCTGCCATCCTTCCAAAGAAGGCTATCTCACCCTGTTCATGATAGTAGTAGTCCATGGTCAGGTAGTAGAGGACGACGAGACCAACGATAACTGCCGCAAGGGTAAAAAGCCCAAAGTATCTCAGCAAGTAGTGAAAGAGCCCGAGATAACTTAGGATGAGCCAGAGGCCAAATAGAAGATTTGAATGATGCGCTTCTCTTCTGTCCAAGAGGGGGTCCACTCTCGTTAAAGTCTCGGTCTCTGTGTCAAACTTCTCCTGTATCAGGCTCGAGAGTTTCGTCTTGAGCCTCTTTATCCGATCAAAATGCTCATTTCTCCTCTTGTAAAGGAGCCAGTTATACCACCATACGTAGATAGCTACCAGAAGAGAAACGACAGTAGATATGACTTTTCCCGTACCGAATCCAGCAATCCATCTCCCTATACCTCCAATGATAGCGCTGATGATAATGACCACGAGGAGAAAGACCAGATACAACCCGAAGGAGAGTCTCCTGTCCGTCCTTGTTCTTTCCTGAAATTCCGAAATCGCTTCTGCCATTTTTCTACCTCCTGAAAATAGTTTTATGAGCTAGATCGGTCAACGGTCAGCAATCTACCCACATTCAATTTGACATAAGACCAGCGGTCCGCTTCATTCAGGAAAGACAAAAGCCCTTCCGTCTAGGTCTGCCCAAATCACCATCAATGAGTCTCACGATTCATTACACTGCTGCCCTTAAGCTCTTGCCCGCTGCAAACTTAGGTGCCTTCTTCGCTGGTATCTGGATAGTCTCGCCTGTCTGAGGGTTCCTTCCTCTCCTTGCTTTCCTTTCCGTTACCCGAAAAGTACCCAACCCAACTAAAGTGACTTTTTCTCGTCTGGCAAGGCAATCGCTGATAACAGAAGTTACTGCATCAACCGCTTCCCTAGACACCTTCTTTGTTAGTCCTGTCTGGTTGACTATTTCCTCTACTAATTCTGCTTTGTCCGTTGCCCTTTCTGGTATCGTTGGATGCCACCGTTTCGGTTAGAGTCTCCGGGTTTCGAAGCCAGTCGAAGGCTGGTTTGGCCTGTAAACGGCTTCACTGATGCCCTAACCCGTCGCCTCAATCGGCTGCCATTGCCATCCCTCCCCTTTCTTGATCACATGACCCAAGCTTGGGAAAGGAGGAAAATGCTGTCCAATCACCCATGCCTTTTCCGCCGCAGCGCGGTCAAAGATTCGGCGCTTGCTGGCAGCAGCTTTCTCAGGAAGGATATCGTAGATTGGGGTCCAGTCTGGATGCTCCAGATGAAGGGGATAAAGCACCGTATCGCCAATGTACAGCAGTTGCTCATCACCGGAGGAAACGGACACAACTATATGACCTGGTGTATGTCCGGGGGCCGCAATCACACAGATGCCGGGCAGGATTTCAGATTCATGGTCAAGAAGACTCACCCGGTCTTTAACTGGTTCGAGGTTCTTACGGGCTATTTTGACAAAGATCTCGGGAGCTTTCGCGAATGCGGTCTTTGAGAACCAGAAATCCCATTCATCTTTCCAGATATAGTAGTGGGCGCTGGGGAAGACCGGGTTGCCCTCGTCATCGAGGGTGCCACCAATATGATCTGGATGGGCGTGCGTGATAATTACCGTATTAATCTCCGCAGGTTCAATGCCTGCTGCCTTCATGTTTTGTACTAGCCTGCCTGTGGTTGGGAGCAGATTGCCCGCTCCCATGTCCACGAGCACTCGATGCTCTCCGGTGTTGACCAACAAATAGGTGTACGGCGTCGTGATATGATCTGTTGGCAGGTTGCGTTGACGAAGGAGTTCTTCAATTTGCTCTTTTGGTACGTTGGCAAAAAAGTCTTGAAGCGGATAATTATGGCTACCATCACTGATGGAAACACATTCAAAATCCCCTAACCTGAACTGATAACTTTCGGTATCCATAACTCTCCTCCTCTTTATGTGTAGTGTTAACATATAGCAGTTTTTGGTCTTGTCAATTTTCGCAGATATAATGTCAAAATAGCCCTGTTTTGAGGGCTTTTTTGAGATGTCTTTTTGGACTTGTGCGGCGTTGTTTTAAAAAATGGGTGGAAAGTGGTGTCTGTTGGTGCCAAAATAAGGCCGCAGAGGCCTGAATTTGAGGAGATTGGAGGTTGAGGAGGCGATTAGAGGCCGTTTGGCCTTTTGAGAAGTGCGAAAGGGTTGACTAATAACTCTCTATTGTTAGATTAACTCTTGGAGCGCAGGTCTTCTGGAGAACAACAGGTATTTGCGGATGAAAGCCTGTAACGCATCCTGTCTTCTAAGGCAGTCGAGCCGTTCCACCTTGCGGCTCTGCTCCTTTTTTGATTAGCCTTGAATTTTTTGTCTTCTTGTCCGTCCAAAAAAGAATCTCCACCAGAGCCCTCTAGACTCTTTTAGGGCGTGAGAGAAAGTTATACACTATCCTTATATTGGGGGTAGGAGATGATAACTATAACCTTTGTAGTTGATAACATGCCTCCATGGAAGCAAAGCCCGGCCGATGAGGCCGAGAGAGATCGACAAGTGGAGCGAAAGGAATCTCTGCAAAGAAAAGCAAAAAAGGCCTTCAGGGTTGGGACTTTACTGTCCACTCCATGTGCCGTTTCAATATGCTATTCTCGAAGTAAAGGAGGGTCAGATAGCGCAAACATCATTGGCGGTGTGCTGGATAGCCTGGAGAATATTATATTCAAAAATGATAGCCAAGTGGTTGAGATTTATTATATTGAATGGCCAGGAGAGCGAGACTAGTATCAGGTTACGGTCACAGAATCGGCAAGGAACAGCTTATAGCACGTCTTTACGGCTTATTTCACTTACCTAAATACTCGCTATTACTTGCATTTCGCAAATACACGAGACATTGTATTCTCTAATAAAACACCCACCACTTAATAAGTTTAGATGATGGGGTCGGTAGAAGAGTGATGGGTTTGAGAGTAGCTTTGGATAGGATTGATTTGTGGGTTTTTGGTGATTAACTTGACAAATTGGTGGAAGTGTGGTGTGGTTGGATTTAGTGATGTCTTGGCCTCTAACTGCTGGCAAGGAATTCAGGTTTTGGGCCTTCTCGCAGGTGCGACACAAAACAGCCTAGCCAAGGTCTGCTCTTATAAGCAGGGAAGAAGCCAAATACAAATCTGAACGGCGGTAATGGTTAAAAAGGAGGAAACATGACAATAGTACAGCTAATGAAAAAACGCAGAAGTATTCGAAGATATAGAATTTCGCCTATATCTAAGCAAGTGATAAATAAAATAATAGAAGCAGCCAGCTACGCTCCTTCTGGGCTAAATTGTCAGCCTTGGTTTTTTGTTGCGGTAAGCAATTCGGACTTAAAAGAAAGGATTCGTCAGGAGTGTGAGAAACGGGAGAGGAGACTTTATGAACATCTAAAGGCTAATTTTAAAGAATCTCTATCCTTTTTTAACCTCTCGCCTGTTAAGTCTTTTCTCACGGAAGCGCCATATCTAATTGTGGTATTTGCTAAAAAGGGTGAACCGTATTGGAAGGAATCTGTGTGGATTTGTATCGGATACATGATATTAAAAATAGAGGAAGAAGGGCTTGCCTCCCTAACCTACACCCCACCCGAGATGTCTTTTTTGAATGAGATGCTTAACATATCGAATAGCTATAAAGCAGTAGCTATTTTGCCGGTTGGATATCTGGATGAAAAGGTCGATTTGAGCAAGAGAAAACGCAAACCAATTGATCAATTGGTAAAATTTGTCAACTAACTCATCACCCACTCCTAAGGTTTGAGCGGTAGGGAGATCGAAGAATCCGCCAAAGCAGGCTCGCTTCATTCTGGCCGGGGAAGAGGTTCATGTTCATATAAATCTCTTATCCGCTCAGATATTCCCTCACAGTCTGTCTAATCAGCTCAGTCTTATATCTTCCTGAACTCTCAGAAATCCTTACCAGAATGTCCCAGCCAGATTTAGAGAAAGAGACAGTTATGGGTTTGTAATTGTCTCTTTGTTGCTTTTGGAAGAAAAGATAGGAGTAGTCCTAATCAGACTGGATAACTATAGAGGGCAATTTCAACATGATTCGTGGTATTCTCGAAAAAAGTTCTAATAACGTCCCGTCCCCGGACGAATCATTCTTTGTTTGTGATTTTCTGGAGATCTTGAGTGAGATCCGATAGGCTGGAAAAATGGTCTAACAGCAATACAGAAGCAGCTTTGACCTGTTTTGCCCCAATTGCACTGGAACGACCTAAGTCTCCCCCGTCATCGATCATGCGGAGTGTGATGTGATTACGTCCAATGCTCTCCCCGTGGTAGGAGCCTGGATTCCAAAACAGCATCACGCAAACCTGACCTTTGCTCAGCACTCCTTTCTCCCCGTATCCGCCAGTATCTTCCTTGTCTGTTGGTTCTTAGTTGGTATCATACTGGTAGGAGGATCCCTATGTTGACTGCGAGCGGGTGCAAAAGGGCGGAAACAAAGTGCGAGAACATCCCTAGGGTGACATGCTGTGTCGTCATTGTTGGGTTGGTGGCTGGTTTGTTCTTCTTTTGGACTTGCACCGAGGAGGGATATGGAGGAACTGGTGCTAGATTTAGCACGGCCACGGTATCCACGCAGACAGCGGTCCAGGAAACGAGGGAGAACGAGGAAGTTCGCGTTGCGGCCAAATCAGCAATCGTTGTCGACTATGATACAGGTAACGTCCTGTGGGAAAAGAACCCGGACGAGCCCATGTATCCTGCGAGCACCACTAAAATGATGACTGCCATTGTCGTGATAGAGAATATCGAGAATCCTTCGAAAAAGGTACGAATCTCAAAGAGGGCATCGAGCACGAGCTATTCTCCCTTTGCTCTCAAAGAGGGTGACAAGGTAAGTCTGGAAGATCTTTTGAAAGCAGCCCTCATCTCTTCACACAACGGTGCGACAGTGGCACTCGCAGAGTCCGTCTCGGGAAGCGTGGACGATTTCGTCGAACTCATGAACGAGAGGGCAAAAGAGATTAGCGCAGAAAATACCCATTTTGAGAATCCAACTGGATTCGACTATACCTACCCAAAACACAAATCAACAGCCAGAGATCTTGCGCTAATTACCATCTATTGCCTGAAGAACGATCTATTTCGGGAGATAGTGAGTACCAGGAAAGATAGTATCGTGGTCAATGGCAGGAAGCTTTCGATCTCTAATACCAACAAGCTGCTTAGGTATGACTATGTGAGAGGAGTGAAGACAGGCTACACCCGCAGTGCTCGCCACTGCCTTGTGCTTTTTTCCAACAAGGGAGGTAGAAGGCTGATCACGGTGATCCTTGCCAGCACCAAAGACGGGGTAGAGTCCGATGCTCTCCGGCTCATAGAATGGGTCGACACTCGCTCTCCCACTGTCTCTCCAGCCTAGTCCTACGAACCGACCACAGTATTAACTGCGAAACTCTGGTGAGTGACTTATCCTCAACATCCAATGTGGAGCAAGAGCCGCCGTAATTGTGGCAGCCCTGCTCCAGCAACTCGGCTCCATATCTGAGCATGATTCCATTTGTTCGGGCGCAAACCTCACCTGGAACGTATGCGTGAACTCTGGGTGAAGTTCGTAGGCACCACACGGAGTCTGTTGATCGAGGTAGAGAAAAACTTAGGTCGTTTGCGGAACTAATGGGATACACCTCTCACATCGAGTCGGCACACCACATCTCACCCCAAAACCAGATTAACAAGTGCTGAGATTTGGCTTGGGAAAGACTTTTTAACTGATTCAGCGCCAGATAAATAGCCAGTTGGAATGGGAGAGTTTTGTGACCAATTTGTGACTATGAGAGGTACAAATTGGGACAAATAGAGATAGATTGGTGGGGAAAGAAAAATGTGTAAAAAGCTAGTTGGGACTCGGCTTCCTTCTCCTTAGACTCCTTCCGAGATTTGCCATTTTTGGATTTCGGGTCGGACCTATATTTTGGAACTAGCCAACAATAGTTGACCGGTACACCTGCACCCCTAACGTATATCGTTGAGCCATTCGAAGAATGTGTTCCGTGTGTTAACGAGTCAATGCTCTTTTGGCAGCAAATCCTATGTTCTCTGTTGACTCCCTATTGCAACATTCCAACCCCGGCAGCAAATTTGCACCCCAAAATAGATTTTTGATGCTCTTGCAACACAACGTGGGCAATCACCATTTGTTCCTATCTTTGGGACGAATCACCCTATGGGGAATACCTTCCCGTGGTTTTGCCATCCAGTTAGCAACTGTTTCTCTCCATTTCAAATAATGCTCTGTTTTCTTATGAGCTGCTGCTGCTTCTTTAGATTGATAAGCCTCGTAAAGCAAAAATCTTGTTGGATCGGCCATTGATTGAAGTACATCAAATCTCATATTACCGGGTTCGTCAATTGAGGCTTCATGATTCTGCGCGGTTGCCGCAATGAAATCGTCAATGTTCTCGGGTTTGACATAAACAGTGATAGTTGTAACTATCATTGACCCTAGCCTCCTTTTTTGTTCTTGGCCGATTTTCTACCAAGATACAACTACTTTAAGTTAATTCCACTAGCTTAAATCCTAATTCCCTTTGGTTTCACAATATCTTCTAGGAGTATTATTTGTGCCCTCTTCGCCTTTAAGAAGACTTTCACAAAGCCCCTATTCTCGGAGGTCAGGATTTGAGACAGCGTTACATACCTTGTTATTGTTACCTTACCGTTTCCCTCAAATCCTTCTCCGGTCTAAACTTAGGGACTTTCTTCGCTGGGATCTGAATGATCCCTCCCGTCTGAGGATTCCTTCCCGTTCTAGCCTTTCTTTCCATAATCTGAAAAGTTCCAAAACCGACTAAGGTGACTTTCTCTCCCCCCACCAACGCATCGGTGACAACAGAAGTTATTACATCGACCGCTTCCCTGGATGTTTTCTTTGTTAGTCCTGTCTGGTTGGATACTTCCTCTACTAACTCTGCTTTGTTCACTTTCTCCTCCTCTATGAGTCTTGGGTCGGTTCTATCTTAGGTCAAAAGTAAGGGGTGTCAAAAAATGTTTCAGGGAGCTCTTTTTTGCGTCCGGCTACTTGAGGCAAGGTAGATTAATTGTCAAAAGAGGAGCCCAAGCCAAGTTAATATCGGCTTAAAATAGGCGCGTAGAGGGAGCACATTGAGGAAATTGAGACTTGAGGGGGTTTGCTGAAGACCGCGTCATCTGCCACATAACCTAATACGGCCACTACTTCCTATACATCTTAAATAACCTCCGGAAGTCTGTGCAACGGACCAGGTTTTCATAATCCCTTGTCTCCACGTGAAGTTTCTTGAGCTCTGGGCGCCGACGTATCTTCTCCAACGTTGAGAGCAACGCCTGCCGTATTGTTGTATTCTTGATTTCGGGAGATACATTGACAACATCATGAAACTTCGCCACAACACGCTTGTCACGCAGTATGCGCGAACGGCGCTTGGCGGTCAGAAATAGGGTAGCGCGAATTTCTTGCTTGCCCTCATCATACCTGCACTCGATATAGCCTACGATATCATTCAGCCCCCACCAGAATGGTGAATGTGCTTCCCAGACACATCTTGCGTAACTCGACGTACGGTGCTCCTGCCGAGAAGCAAAGAGGTGATTGTGTCCCTCTCCCAAGCACCATCTAGTTCTCTAGCGACATCCTCACAAATGTCCTTATAACACTGTTCTCGTGAACGAAGCTGAATAGGTGCTAAGAAAATTAGCTTGGGGAGGTCGAGTGGACCCCAATAAAATCGAGGAGCGAGGTCCTCAAACGGGCAAGACTCCGGTCGGACTCTTTTCTTCGGACGTTTAGCCATTGCTTTCCCTAATTCTACAGTCTACATATGACGAAAACACTGTTTGCAAAGCCCTTTAACATGTGGAATTCTATCGTAACAAATGGTTTGAGTGCCATAATTCTATTGACAAAAAAGTAAGTGTCAAAAAGCCTCAGAGGGTTTGCGTGAGAGTTGATTAGTAACTCTCTTTTGTTAGATTAAATGCTGGACGACAGACCTCCTAGAGAATAACAGGTACTTGCAGCTGAAAGCCTGTAACGCATCTTGCCTTTTAAAGGCAGCCGAGGCGTTCCGCCTTGAGGCTCTGCTCCCTTTTTGATTAAGGGCGAGTGTTGTCTTCTTTTGGGTCAAAGAAGGAATCTCCACACTGGAGCCCTCCAAACAGATTGACAACTGGTGACGTTTGTCCTAGTTTATCTTCAGAAGAGATGATTACAAAATTCTTGATTATCCAAAAACTATTTATTTATGGTGAAAAATGGAGAATAAAGATCAATTATCACGAGAAGAGATTTCAGAATTAGGAGACCCTTACTTCGATTTGCAAGCTGAGATGGGCTTCACAAAACATTTGGGAGGTTTAAAGGCCACAAGAGAGCTAATTGAGTTATGCCACACAAACAAAGACAAATACGTCTTGGATGTCGGTTGTGGTGTTGGGATAACTGCTTGCAACATTGCAAAAAGGTATAGCTGTAAAGTGGTCGGTGTAGATATTTCTGAGGAGATGATTGAGAAGGTAGGCCAAGGAGGGGGATTTGTTATTGCTCCTACTCATTTTGTGCCTGCCGAGGTTCCATGGGAAAATGTGCAGGCATTCTTTGATGCAGTAGAGGAATTTGGACAGTACCAATAACGATGTTGAACCCGGATTCGACAATTCGGATAATATTTAGGTATTTGAAGCATTTAGCTATCTTGTTCCTTGATAAAAAATCCATCTTTCCTCCTAGAAAGATTCTATATTATCTCAAGTTGGGGAACGTAAGTAAAGTGATTATCAAGGGTGAATATCTGACAATTATTCTCTTGGGCCAAAACTGCGATTAAACAGTCAGTTAAGGGGATAACGGTGCCTTTTCTTCGTAGTTCAAAGGATAACTTTCCCACCTTTTCCCAGGTTTTCTCACTTTCCTTTAGTAGGGGAAGTACCTTCAGATTTTTCCTTAACAATTCGAACTCGGCGTTAGTTTTCGCTCCTTGAAGGAGCTCAGCTAAGATTATTCCAGTAACGCATACCCCTTCTATCTCCAGGAGTTCAGCCAGCCTCTGAGCGTATCCTGATTCTGGGCGATTAAAATATTCCACCCAAATAGAAGTATCCACCAGTATTTTTTTATTCATCTTTTTCCATTTCTCTCAATTTTCTCCAATTCTCCTTCAAAGAGATCTTGCCCCGTAGATTGATAAGTGCCTCCAGTCTCTTTCGGTGAATAAATTCCTGCAAAGCTCGGTTAACTGCTTCGGTTTTGGTCTTAGAGTCAGTTAGATTGATAACTTCCTTTATAAGATCGTCCGATAAATTTAAAGTAGTCCGCATCTTTCCCTCCTTCATATAATTTGCTTTAAATTATATGATATTTTTAGTCATCTGTCAATCCCTTTTTTGTCACTGGAGATTCCCCAAAATTTGATATTGTTTTGCCCAAGATGCTGAATTAAAGAAGGATTGGGGAAATGATAAAGTGAAAACGGACTTTCTGTGTGACAAAGCTTAAGATTTTAGATAGAATTTGGGGAAACTCCCAGAATTCGGGCTCTTGACAAAAAAATAGCAGAGTATATAATTAGCCCTGAGTCTCGTAAAGAGCATGCGAGTTGCAAAGAATAGTGTATGAAGATGGAGAAGTGACCATTTCCAAGCCTAGCATCCGTTTCTTTATGCCGTGTCCTTTGAATCCTTCCATGTTACTTACCGTCTAAAATCTTACAAAAAGACCTTAGACTAAGAGACCCAAATAAATACTATAGTTTTTGGTAGTGCTCAAAAACCAAGGAGGAAACAATGAGCAAAAAGCTGTACGTAGGAAACCTGCCGTTCACAACTACGGTAGAGCAGCTGAAGGATCTCTTCAGCGAATACGAGAGTGTTGAGGATGTCAAAGTCATTACGGATCGCGACTCAGGTCGCTCCCGTGGATTTGGCTTTGTAGACCTCAGTTCCGATGAAGAGGCTGAAAAGGCCATCAAGACTCTCAATGGACATTCTCTCGGGGATAGAGAAATCGTGGTCAATGAAGCGCGTCCCAGGAAAGATCGGAACTCTGGAGGATCCTACCGACCGTCCAGGTGGTAAGAGAAAAGTAAGAATCACAAGGTCCGCCGTTGGCGTCATTCGCCAGCGGCGTGCTAGGCGATATCCCTTCAACTTAGTTATCCTTTATATCGTATTTGCTCTAAAAGGCGATGAACTTCGCTCTAGAGGTTTGTTTGTACCAAGTTGGGTATTCCTACTGTCCCGACCGCAAGACCACCACAGTAGTTAGCAATCCGGGCACATTTTTCGAGAGAATATCCCCTCAGCATCCCATAAGCAAATCCGCCCAGGAAGAAGTCACCTGCACCGGTAGGATCCTTTTCGGGTAGTGGTCGAGTAGAAACCTCGAACTCCTTTCCCTTTTCGATAATGCTACAACCTTCCTTTCCCTTTGTTAATAACACGATGGTCTTTCTTGAGATCTCTTTCACCTTCACAAATTGAGACTCTAGCCTATTCAACCTCAAAAAATTAATCTTGGACAGCACATCGTAAAATTCCGTGCTGGCCAAATTTACAAGATAGACTCTCCCACGTTGGTCCACTTTTCTAATGAGCCCCTGCACATCGCAGAAGATAACCTGACAAAGCGAGGAGAGCTTCTCTATGGCTTCAGGTAGAACTTCTCTGATGACTCCTGCGATAAGACAGACTTTGGACTTATATTGAACATCTTTGGGGAAAATCGGCTCACAAATACTCCTGACTTCCTGGACTTTCTCACTACTCTGGTAACGGTTGACAAAGCAGGTGGTTGGTCTTGTGGCCAGGATAGGTTTTTGGGGAAGCTCGGAGAAGTACTTAAAGTCAGGACCAACCTTGGAGATTATGGTATAATTTACCTGAGTGTGACCCTCCTTCTCCTTGTTTCTTGCTGTCTTGTTTAGAGTCTCTAGGAGTCTGGATATATAAGAGGGAGGTCCACCCAATCTGGAAAATTCCTTATCTTTCTGGACGATGATATCGTGAGTGCAATGTCCAGTGATGAGTATGTCGAGCATACGCGTGTCCATTTTGCCTCCTTTCTTGACTATTTCTTCACATCAGTTTACAGGAAATCAGCAATTTTGGAAAGCCCCACATGTTATATCGCAAAATCCTTTTACTGAAAAGGAACGAAGTAGATTAAGTTGTGCCGAGATACTCAGATGGTCATTCCCATTCATATTCTTTAAGAGATTGGTAGACTTCTTTGGCTAATCTTTCCTGCTCTTTTTCATTTAGCGTAAACCCACCCTCTAATTGGCTGAGATATTTATCAATTACTGGGCTTCTTTTCCTCAGTTTGTAAATTTC
>Ga0209979_1003875_pt1 | contig 12816 bp, 9 predicted proteins | sample AnhtaG_FD_183114 | JGI IMG/M metagenome (GOLD analysis project Ga0209979, IMG submission 183114) | Deep subsurface microbial communities from Anholt, Denmark to uncover new lineages of life (NeLLi) - Anholt_01485 metaG (SPAdes) (version 2) | ecosystem: Environmental > Aquatic > Marine > Oceanic >...
GCGTTGCCGGAGTGCCGCGTTCTCAGCCCGCAGCCGTTCGTTTTCCGCAGCCAGATCTATATCCATCACACCTATAGGATACATCAAACGACTTACCTTGTCAATAGCAATTGTTTGCTATTGAAGGTGGAAGCTGACTTCGGTTACAATCAGGGGAAATTCCGGTAAACAGATACGGGAAAAACTTCATAGGTATTTTCAATCCTGCACACATCTGGTGGAGTTCGTTCCTCTGGCTTCTTGTATCGCCACTTTGCTGGGCCTACTTTGTATGGCAGCCAATTGGCATCTCCAAGGTAATAGGATCTCTTAACCAAAATGGTGTCATCCAGCCCGCGCAGAGGGACCGTAGGATAGGTGGCTTGCAGGACAAACTCTGCATCCGCTTCCTTTGAATTGGGATCCTTGATAGCCTGATCAATGAAAACCGCTTCCAGGAGATCACCGGTTAGCACCTCTTCTGAAAGCCGACAGATTTGAGAGATAGCCACGGCGGTTTCCTCCTGACCTTGGACTACTGGCCTACTGGCTTCAATTGTACACCCACTCATCTACGCTGTCAAAACTGGACTCCTTGACACCCCAAATTCTTTGCACCTGTGCCTGAGCAGGTGCCGGCAAACAGAGCAAGATCCCACCGCAGAGACGCTGAGAACGCAGAGTTTTCCCTTTTTCTTTCTTCTTCTTTTCTCAGCGCCCTCTGCGTTTCTGCGGTGAACGGCCTTGTCGGTTTGAGGCGGTTACCGCTGTAGGACGCAGCCGGGGCAGTGGAAAGGACACTTGCCCCTTACGGGCTTGAGGCCCGGGCACGCCCTGCTGGCGTAGAAAGAGGGTTGAGGTTTCCTGCCTCAGCCCTCTTTTGGATCGGGGGGAATCACCCGGTCACGATGTTGACCAACCGCCCGGGTACGTAGATCACCCGGACGATTTGTTGGCCCTCGGTGTGGCGCTTGGCGCCCTCGGAGCCCAGGGCTAACCGTTTGGCCCCCTCCTCTTCAATGTCCACCGGCACCTCCAGCCGATCGCGCACCCGGCCATTGACGTGCACCACCAGAGTGAACGTCTCCTCGGCAGCGATCTCCTCATCCCATTGGGGCCAGGGCTGCTGATGGATGGAGTAAGGCCCGCCGGTGCGTACCCACAGTTCCTCGGCGATGTGGGGGCAGGCCGGGGCCAGCAAAAGCAGCAGCGCTTCCACCGCCTCCTCCCAGGCCGGTGTGCCGTAAACCGAGGTCTCTCTGGCTCTTAGCAGGGCGTTGCTCAGCTCCATCAGGTTGGCGATATAGGTGTTAAAGGCCAAGGCCTCCATGTCCTCCGTGGCCTTCTTGATGGATTGATGCACCCTGCGCCTTAAAGCCCTTATGTCGGCCTCAGCCACTTCTGCCTTTTCCTTTGTGCCTTCTGCCTTTCTCAGCACACAGCTCCACACCCGATTCAGAAACCGGGGGATGCCCTCAATCCCCTGCGAGTCCCATGGCCCACCCAGTTCCCACCGCCAGCCGAACATCAGATAGGCACGCACAGTGTCCGCGCCATAGCGCGCCACCAACCGGTCGGGGGCTATGACGTTGCCCCGGCTCTTGGACATCTTCTCGCCGTCCTCGCCCAGGATGATGCCCTGGTTGCGCAGCATCAGCATCGGCTCATTGAAGTCCACCAGCCCTATATCCCGCATCACCTTGGTGAAGAAACGGGTGTAGATCAGGTGCATGGTGGCGTGTTCGATCCCGCCAGTGTAGGTGTCTACTGGCAGCCAGTAGTCCCCCTCCTGGGGATCGAAGGGCTGGCTGCCCTCGTAGTAGGGACTCAAGTAGGCATACTGATACCAGGAAGAGCACAGGAAGGTGTCCATGGTATCGGTCTCACGAGTTGCCGGGGCACCGCACCTGGGACAGGTGGTGTGCAGGAACCCCTCGTGGAACTTCAGCGCGTTTTCTCCGGAGGGAGGTATCTCGGCGTCCTCGGGCAGGAGCACCGGCAGGTCCTCGTAGGGCAGGGGCACAGTGCCGCAGTTGTCGCAGTAGACGATAGGGATGGGCGCCCCCCAGTAGCGCTGGCGGCTGATCAGCCAGTCGCGCAGCCGATAGCTGATGGCGAACTTGCCAATGGCCCGCTCCTCCAGCCACTCGGTAACTCTCTGCGCCGCCACGTCGCCCGGCGTGCCGCTGAAGGGGCCAGAGTTGATCATGGTGTCGTACTCGGCGTGGAACAGCACGTCGCGGTAGAACTCGACGCTCCACAGCATCTCCATGACCGTGCATTTATCCCGCACGGCTGGCTCCGACGCCTTGCAGCGGGCCAGAATCTTCTGCTCGGCCTCAATGCCGTCGAAGAGAACCACCTCGTCGTCGAAGATGAAAGCCCATCGGGCCCCGACCACCTCGGTCCAGGAGCCTGACCTGAGGTGTGCCTGGGCCAGCACAATGTAGCGGTCCACCTGGCGCCTGTCCATCGTGACGAACAGTGACCCATCCTGCTCCTCGAAGGGGATCCCGGCCTCGGCCAGCGCCGCTGCGAGGCCCTCCTTCAGTGTCCCCCGCACCGCGAAGGACTTGGCGACCCCATCAGTGCGATCAATCACCGGGATGATGGGCAGGCCGTACTTCAGGGCGAAGGCGAAGTCGCGCTCGTCGTGGGCGGGCACGGCCATGATCGCCCCCGTCCCGTAGGTCATCATCACGTAGTCAGCGATCCAGATGGGGATGCCCTGGCCGTTGACCGGGTTGATCGCGTAAGCGCCGATAAAGACACCCGTCTTCTCATTCTCTGTCGCCAGCCGCTCGATCTCGGACTGGCGGGCGGCCTGCTGCTTGTAGAGCTCTACCTCAGCGCGGTGCTCCGGCGTGGTCAGCTCCTCCACCAGCGGGTGTTCCGGCGCGAGCACCATAAAGGTCGCGCCCCACAGGGTGTCAGGCCGAGTGGTGAAGACGACGATGCCCTCACCCCCCGTCCCCCTCTCCCGTTCTGCGGGAGAGGGGGAGCCCGCAATCGGGAAAGCGACTTTCGCCCCCTCGCTTCGGCCGATCCAGTTGGTCTGCATGGTGACCACGCGTTCGGGCCAGTCAATCTGGGAGAAGTCCAGAAGCTCCTCCGCGTAGTTGGTGATGCGCAAGAACCACTGCTCCAGTTCTTTCTTGATCACTGGCGTGCTGCAGCGCTCGCAGTGGCGATCCTCGCCCCACACCTGCTCGCGGGCCAGGGTGGTATTGCACTTGGGGCAGAAATCCACTGGGGCCCTGGCGCGGTAGGCCAGCCCCTTCTCGTAGAACTTCAGGAAGAACCATTGGGTCCACTTGTAGTAGCCCAGCAGGCAGGAGACAGCCTCCCGTTCCCAGTCGAACATAGCACCCATAGAACGGAGTTGACGGCGCATGTTCTCGACGTTGGACATGGTCCACTTGTAAGGGTGGATGCCGTGTTCAATGGCCGCGTTTTCGGCGGGCAAGCCGAAGGCATCAAAGCCCATGGGGAAGATCACGTTGTAGCCCTTCATGCGCATGTAGCGCGCCCGCGCATCTGACGGCGCCACGGCGTACCAGTGGCCAATGTGCAGATCACCACTGGGATAGGGTAGCATGGTCAGGGCGTAGAATTTGGGCTTGCTGTGGTCAATCAGCGACCGATACAGCCCATCCTCTGCCCACCTCTTCTGCCATTGGGGTTCGATCTCTTGGGGGATGTATTTGTCAACCATCGCTTCTTCTCCTTGTTTGCTGGTTTATGGAAGGGTAAAGGCTATCCGAGTGCCGGCGTCCTGGTGGCGCGCGGCAGCGCCGGGGAGAAGGAAGCACATGATATCTGGAACGTGCGACATTGGACACCTCCACTGAACAGAAAACCCCTTCGCCTCAGGGACGAAGGGGCGCTCTGTGGTTCGTTTCAATTCCCCGCGGAATTCTGTCGGTTCAATTGGATACCCCGACGAACGCTCCTGATGCGAGGGGAGTCTAACCACCCTGATCGGGCCTGGCACGGTAACGAGTGCCACTCGTCACCGATTACTTGCTGGTGGCTGGTTATCCAATTTTCAGCAACCAGTTTTCACCGGCGCGGCTCCCAGGCGAGTTCGGCCTTGTGTGGCGCTCCCCCTGGGCACCGGTTGCCGGGCTTCCACCTGGTCCCTCCCGGCTCGCTGCGGGGATGGCCTACTACTCCTGTTCACAGCCTTTACGCTTATTTGCTATTTTAGGCGGCATTGCTGCAAGGCCCCTGCAGTTTATCCGGATGGAGTTTCATCCAGCAACACTGGGCACTGGCTGTAACGATGTGATTGGAATAGTCTCCACAGATGAAGGCGTGTAGGCGAATACAGACATAATAGCGCTTACTGGTGGGCGTAACAGAATGTCAACCACAATTTCTCGGAGTTCATCAGACAATTGAGCAAGACCAGTGAGAGGAAAACTACGCGGGCCAACTTCGGTTTTCTGGGCCAAAAGGGAGTACTCAAAAAGGGTTAGCCCTATGGCTCTGCGCTCACTCTTGTTGACACGCAGTAGGATATGGTCATTTAACTCAATACCCGTTGCTTTTTCCCCAGGCTCAAAGGAAACGTATAGCGTATCGCTTACCTCATCATAGTTGAAAATTGGCTCTGCCATCCCTTCACCCTATCTCTCTCTGATACGCTGTAACAATGTAATTGTATGGCAATGGTTCACCAGCTTCGCCTTCCCTGAACCGAAACAGCACAATGGCAATAACGTGGGTGTTGTCCTCGGCCAAATGATCAAACGCTTTGATGTATCGGTATTTACGCGGGTTCAGAGGGTCTTGTTTCCGATTACCCCATCGAATTGTACTGTCAAGTGCTCCTCGTAGGCAGCCATTTCGGGATGGCTAATCGGTTCGATAATGTGCTCCCATCGTTCGTGAGTGAGATGAATCTCGTTGCCATAACGGTCGTGAACTGTCCAACGTCTTCCACCAGTCATGAAGTCGGAATTCTGTCGGTTCAATTGGATACCCCGACGAACATTCCTGATGCGAAGTGGAGCCGGAGGGACTTGAACCCTCGACCTTCTGAATGCCATTCAGATGCTCTCCCAACTGAGCTACGACCCCACGGTCTATCCACTCAACGCTCTTAACGCGGGCTTTCGGCGACGGCTACTTCCTGGCTCACCGCTGCAGCTCCCGGGCGAGTTCGGCCTTTCTCGGCACTCCCAAGAGGTGCCCTGCCACGGTTCCACCTGGTATTCCCTGGCCAGAGGACGCCAGGACTCTGCTACGTGGCTCTCTGTCGGGATGGCCTACTACTCCCGCTGGCAGCTTTTATGGCTATTTGCCGTTGGTGGTTGGCTGTTGCCTAACGTTTGCATGAGCCGCGCCCATAGAACCTTCACTAAACGAACCCGTGTAATTGCGCATAACCCTCAATGAACTTAGCGCCGTAGGCGTCGGCTCCATGCGTTGTTAGGCGGTGGCTCCCTAACCAGATAAAGTGGTGGTTTCAATCATTATTCTGTTCCCGAGTTGAGTACCAGTGGGGCAACAGTTCGCAAGCATTAGTTCTCCCACACTGAGGTTATGATCAACTAGCAGGATATCGGCCGGTTCCTCCAGAACGTTCTATGACACAACTCCGTACATGGCTTCAGCGAGTTGCTCCATGAAGCTAATTGCATCATTCACCAAATGCTCGTCAATCGGCCAGCGGTTGCCAGGAAAGGATAGATCCATGTCTGCTTCATGAGCAATCTGATTCCTGCGGGTGACGATGAGTTTTAGCGCTTGCTTAACATCCTGTGCAGTCATTCCCAGATGATTCGCCACTTCGTTCCATAACTGTGCACCCGAGATCAACCGAATTGCATCCGCAATCTTGTCCGGAAACTGGAAACTCTGGTATCCATGACGTGTCGTAATTTGGTCTTCCAGCCAACTATCACTAGAGGATGACGAGATACCCTGAAGAGCGCTCTCCAGCGTGACTTGAAACCGTAGAAAGGCTGGTGTCTGAATGTGTTGACCCCGGTATGCCTTTAACATCCCCAACTTAACAATTTGGTGAACGAAATGATCCAAACCACTAACAGCCAATACGAGTTCAGCTCTCAATATGTCGGAGAGATCCAGGACTCCCGTAGTCTGCGATCGTAGTACCTTATAGATAGTGCCAAGGTTTCGTACACGCCGAATGTTGATGCGAAACTGGTCAATCGCCGTCTTCATAGCTTGTTAACTCAATCATATCATCAGCTAGTTTCGAGAAGAGCGCCAGGAAATTATCACGTGACTTCACTGTCCTCTCAAGCACTATGCCTGTTTGCCCAATCTGCTCAGAGGTCAGAGCAAAGATGGGAGTTTGGGCCGCTTGTGATTTGGTAATAAGAGTGTTGAAATCAGGGATGGTTGCTAAACAGAACCCGTGCCCAAGCCCTTGTCCCTTGTAAGCCTGGTCTGGTAACATCATTCCCAGTTTTCTCAATTCGGGGACCAATCTGTTTGCAACAGCATCATTTATTTCATCTATCCACTTCTGAAACCCTGAAGAGGGGGCTCCGCTTCGCGGACGGTAGTTCTGAACAATGGTTCCGAGAAACTTTGGTGTTATATCTGGAAAGGGATAGACGGCATCTCTCAGAATTGGTAGGGTACTCGCTTTCTCAGCCCAAGCCCGCCAATTCGGGAGCACGCTTGACAACGAATCAATTGCCATTACCGAGAAAAAATCAGGATTCGTTGGGAGCAGAAAGAAATGACTAGTCATAAGCAGGTTTTGGTTGAATGAACTTAGGCTAGGATTCATATCGATCAAGACATAGTCTGCATTGAGTTTCTCAGCGGTTTTCTCAAAGAGGTATGAGATTGATCCGGGTAGATTCTGAAGGGTTTGAATGGACGCAGAGATCTCCTGTGCAATTCCTAATGTGACTTCGTACTCAGATAAACGTATATGACCTGGGAGCAGATACAGATTGTCTCGTCCTTCCACAGGAATGCAGTCAACAGGTTCCACAGGGCTTGGTCTGGACTCAAAGGCAGGAGCTAGTCCGAATCGAAGGTTTCTTTCTTTCTCTGTACTATAGAACCGTTCAAGCTCGGTTGGGCCTCTATAGCCTAACACCAGACCTGTTAAATTGCACTGCGGGTCAGTGTCCACCACGATGACTCTCTTTCCTTTGGACGCTAACATCCATCCCAGGTTGAATGTCGTCGTAGTTTTGCTGACACCACCCTTATGATTGAAAAGCGCTATTCGCTTGATCATATGGTAACCCCTTTTACAAAGATGTTTAATGCTGTCCGTATTTGTTCTCTGGCGAGGGAGATAATTTTGCTTCAGGTGACCCAGCCTCTTTACTCAAGCAATGGCTGTCTAAGTTTCACCACCTAACATATAACTATTCGACGTTATTGACACCATAACATCTTTATGGTGTCAATCTCGACGCGTAGTAGCATTTTACACGATAACACAACATAGAAAGTGGCCCCAGCGGGACTCGAACCCGCGACCTTCTCAATACCATTGAAACACGCTCCCAACTGCGCCCCGATCCCATGCTGGGGTGATACTGGTGGAGCTGGCGGGACTCGACCCCGCGAACCTCATCAGTGCGATTGATGCTCTCCCAACTGAGCTACGACCCCACGCTATGCACTCCATGTCCGTAACGGGGACGAATCGGCAACGGCTACCGATGGCTTGTCCCAAAGTTATGCGCGCTTGCCATGCTTCACTTGCGGGTGTCACCACAGAATGTTTGAAGACAATGGCGTCAATAGTGGTAGCGTGCTTGCAGGAAGTCTATCCGGTCTTCGCTTACCAGATACACGATGCGATGTTCTCGTGTCAATCGCCGAGACCAGGCCCCTGCAGTCAGATGCTTCAGTGGCTCAGGCTTTCCTATCCCCGTGAATGGGTCTCGGAGAATATCCTCTACTATCGTCAGTGCCCGCAATGCTATCTTGCGGTTCGTTTTGACCCAGTATCGTAGATCCTCGCGGAACTCGGGATGAAAGACTGCCTCCCGTTGTTTTCTCTCCTCTCTACTCTTCTCCTGTGACTTCGTCAAGGCCAATCTCTCTTCTCAGTTCATCTATGGTCTGTGGAGTACCCTCTTTCTGTTGTGCTCGCGCCAGTGCACGCAACAGACGTTCTGCATTTTTGGGCGACCTTAACAAATAGGCAGTCTCCAGCAATCCCTCCAGTTCATCAGCCGAGATTAGGGCCACAGACTCCGCTCCACGCCGCTTGATGATTACCACCTCTCGATTGAGTGTGACTTCATCCCAAAGCGACGCAAGGTTGGCACGCGCCTGGGTGTAGGTTGTTTGAATGGGCATAGTACCTCCAAGCGGAAAATGTACAGCAATGCTGTCAGGTTCGCACGCTGATGGGAAATAGGCTTTGCTACGTTCGCCATATTCTCTAATTGCCCTACTTGCTTTTATACGGAAATGGCGCGGACTCTGGAAACCATGCGCAATACTTTACTGCGCCACGAGCCCACGCTGGATAATATGGTGGAGCTGAGGGGACTTGAACCCCTGACCTCATCAGTGCGATTGATGCGCTCTCCCAACTGAGCTACAGCCCCCCGCTCGCTATGATAATAGCATCGAACTTCCCATTTGTCAAATCATGTGCTATAATCCGCTAAGGCTACTGGAGGTGGCACACTGATGACTGACCCTCTCTCCCCCAGGCTGCTGGCAGACGGTATGCTGGGCCGCCTGGCCAGGTGGCTGCGCATCCTGGGCTACGATACGGCCTACGATCCCCAACTTGGCGACAACGAGTTGGTACGTCGGGCCCGCGCCGAGGGCCGATGGCTGTTGACCGGCGATCACGAGTTGGCTGGGCGCCCTGGAATGCAAACGCTGCTCATCGAAAGCGAGGATCTGATGGCTCAACTGGCCCAGGTGAGATCTCGACTGGGGCCAGCAAAGGGGGGCCCCTTCTCCCGCTGCCCGGTGTGCAATGCCCCACTGGTGGAAGTATCGCCCCAGGAAGTACGGGGGCGGGTGCCACCCTTCGTGCTGCGCACCCACTCCCGTTTCCGCTGCTGTCCCTCCTGCGATAGAATCTACTGGCCAGGAAGCCATTGGAGACGCATGAAGGAACGGCTTGCCCAATTCGAGGAGCTCAATCGGGTTTGGCACTTCAATGGGGATGTGCTACAATCCAAAGCCTCTGACACAGACCGAGAAAGCGGGGAGGGAGGAGCCTCTGGATTCGATTGAGCTGGCACGGGCGGCTGTGGATGCCATTGCGGACACTCAGGGGCTGGATATCGTCATGCTCGATATCCGCGATATCTCCACCTTGGCCGACTATTTCGTCATCTGTACAGCCCGCGTCGAGCGCCAGGCCCGGGCTATCCGGGAGGAGCTCACCCAACATCTCAAGGCCCAGGGGGTAAGGCCCTTGGGCGTCGAGGGCGCCGCCGCTGGAGGATGGATCGTCCTGGACTACGGGGCGCTCATCGTGCACATCTTCGCCCCCGCTGAGCGAGAGTACTATCAGTTGGAAGAGCTCTGGAGTGAGGCCTCGGTGGTGATGAAAATGCCGTGACTACTCGAAGATCCAGCGGTCGGTATCCCGCTTCCAGTTCAGAATCTCCTCCTGGTCGAAAAAGAGCGCCACCTCACACTCCGCCGTCTCGGGGCTGTCGGACCCGTGCACCAAGTTACGGCCGATCTCCAGCCCGAAGTCAGCACGGATCGTCCCCGGTGCGGCCTCGGCCGGAGCGGTGGCGCCCATGGTGCGCCGGGCGATCTCAATAGCGTGGTTTCCTTCGAGTACCATAACCACCACCGGGCTGGAGGTGATGTAGGAGATGAGGCCCTCGTAGAAGTGCTTGCTGCGGTGGATGGCGTAGTGCTCGCGGGCCAGCGGCTCATCAATCCATATCATCTTCATAGCCGCGATGCGCAGGCCCCGGCGCTCAAAACGGCTGATGATCTCGCCGATCAGACCCCGCTGTACAGCGTCGGGTTTGATGATGATGAGTGTACGCTCCACGTTTCCCCCTTACCCGCTGCCTCGCTGACTCGTTTCCCACCAGCAGGTGAGCGCCCAGGGCCCGGGGATGGTGTACGAGGACATGGGCTCCTATGCCCAGCGCTCCGGCCTCCAGTGCTCTCCACGCTTCCACTTCACATTTTCACATTCGCTCAGGCTCGCCTGCCCCATAGCCTTGCTCCCCGGCTTGCCATTCCCGGCAGATTATGCCCTCTTTCTCCCCTCCTGTCAACTCCCACGAGGGGCATCGGTTCAACCCATCCACAAAACCATTGCTCCTGGACGGCGCACCACTGAAGGTAGCATGGGCTGACAAGATCAAACGGGGGTTGGATGCCTCTCCAACCCCCGTTCTGCTCGCTCTCGGATGGCAATCTATGCTCCCCGCCTCCTGACGAGCACCGCCGCGACAACCACTACCATAACCGCCGCCAGCCTGATCCACGGTGCCAGGAGTTCAACCTTGCTCACCGGAAGAATGACCCCGCCTATGGGAACTGGCGATTGCCCAGGACCCCCCTGATCTGTGATGGTGCCATTTGTTGTGAGGTCGTCGTCCCCATCCCCGCCATCGGTGATGGCGATGGTAATGACATTGTCCCCATCATTGTCACCCATAGGGATGGAGTACCAATGGTCAACCGGATCGGCGGCCGTAGGGCCATACTTCCAATACTGGCTATTGGCAGGCATGTCACCCGGCAGGGTGATGGTAATGATCACCGTCTCGCCGGGGGTGAGCCCCTCGATGGTGAAGCTGAAGAAGCCATGGGGGAAATTCAGGGCTGGGGCATCAGCGGGGGATGGATTTCCCACGCCAGCCGCGGCGGAGAAGTATCCCGCGCTGGTCTGCAGCGTAGCGAGCCCCGACCCTGTGCTGGTTGGTCGGTTGTTGGCCGTATTATCACAAACATCGCCCACCGCGTCTCCGTCGAGATCTTCCTGGTCGGCGTTGGCAACCGTTGGGCAGTTATCCTGATCATCTAGGATGCCGTCGCAGTCGCCGTCAACTGGTCCTTGGCTGGTATAGTAGACTTCATAGAAACCAACCCTGTCATCGCACCATGTTATGTGAGCCTTGCCGTTTGAATCCACATCCAGGTATGCCATTGTCCAAGAGGTAGAGGTGGCTGCTGTCTTATCCGCGATCAGAGACGTGTCGGCGACAAGGGTGTTCCCCTCGGTATCCAATACCATGTAGTGTAGATAGCCAGGGCCGCTACTTTCCCAATCCTCATACCAGGTTATGTGGATGTAGCGCCCACATGCAATGGCGCTTGTGGGATGATTAGACTTGATACCATCATCAGGGGTCAACGCTATGTCATCAATCGAGGTGGTCACCGATTCGCCGACAGGGTCCGGGTCAAGCTTGGTGTGATAGATTTCAGTCTCTGAGCCTCTTTGATCCTGCCAGATGATGTGCACCTTGTCCTCGAAGTCAACCACAATTGTTGAGCGCTTGGACTTATTACCATCGTCAGGTGTTATTAGCGTGGCATCAATCAAAGTGCTGCCGCTTCCGTCGAGCATCATGTAGTAGACCTCGTACGCAGTTGTATCCACGTCGTCGTTCCACGTTATGTGCGCATTGTTGTTCGAGTCCACGGCCACGTCTGGAAGTGCCCTCCACTGAGTCGCGGATCTTATCACTGTTTCAGCAACTCGTTCATTCCCGTTATCGTCTATTTTCATGTAGTATATGTTGTCGGCGTCGTCGTCGTCCCATACGATATGGATGTCGTCGTTTGAATCTACGGCCATACGGACGCCATAGATTTTCCAATTACCAATGTCGGTCAGTCTGGTATCATCTACCAACGTGATAGTTGGTGAGATAGCAGCAGTGCCATCCCTACCATCCAGGTAGGGGTCAAGCTTGGTGTAGGTGACTTCCTGGGCAGAATTACCGTCCCATCTCTGATCCCTCCAGATGATGTGCACCTTGTCGTCGGAATCAACGACAATCGCCGGCCGCGTAGAGTCGATGTCATCGGCATCTGTTAACCGCGTGTCATCAATCAAGGTGCTCCCGTTGTTGTCCAGCATGGTGTACCAGATTTCGCGCTCACTTGTGCCGTACTCATCGCTGTAAGCGATGTGGACATTGCCCTTGGAGTCAATAGCCACATCTGGCTGGTCGGCTCTCTCCTTGGAAGAGGTTACCCTGTCGACGTCGCAGGGGTCGCCCAGGCCGTCGTCGTCGCTGTCTGTCTGGTCGGGGTTAGACATGGTGGGACAGTTATCGTCAGGGCAGGTATTGGCCGGGAAGCCCGGGTTGCCAAAGCCGTCGCCGTCAGTGTCGGTGCAGGTGTCGCAGGCATCGCCCACGCCGTCGGCATCTTTGTCTTTCTGGTCAGGGTTGGTGGTGTTGGGGCAGTTGTCGCAGGCGTCGCCCAGGCCGTCGCCATCGCTGTTTGTCTGGTCAGGGTTGATGGTGTTAGGGCAGTTGTCGCAGGCGTCGCCCAGGCCGTCGCCATCGGCATCTTCCTGGCCAGGGTTGAACGTGGTGGGACAGTTATCGGTAAGGCAGGTGTTGGCCGGGAAGCCGGGGTTGCCAAAGCCGTCGCCGTCAGTGTCGGTGCAGGTGTCGCAGGCGTCGCCCGGGCCGTCGCCATCGGTGTCTTGCTGGGAGGGGTTGTAATTGTCGGGGCAGTTGTCCTGAGCATCCGCGATGCCGTCGCCGTCGCTGTCAACAAATTCAGCCTCATACGCTCCGATGTCGGGGGCGCCGCCCGGGGGCTTGGGCCGCGGGTCACCATCAAAGTCGGTGGTGACGCCCACATCCGTCCCCGTATCCACGGCGGCGCTGAGCTCGGGGATGAGGTGGTAGTCGTCACCGG
>Ga0209979_1003876_pt1 | contig 12809 bp, 9 predicted proteins | sample AnhtaG_FD_183114 | JGI IMG/M metagenome (GOLD analysis project Ga0209979, IMG submission 183114) | Deep subsurface microbial communities from Anholt, Denmark to uncover new lineages of life (NeLLi) - Anholt_01485 metaG (SPAdes) (version 2) | ecosystem: Environmental > Aquatic > Marine > Oceanic >...
ATTCAGTCAGAATATAACTGTTCGCAAACCTTCGAATCTTACAGGGATATGTTGGAAAAGGTGAAACTGGATGCAGTGTATGTGTTTGCTGATAATGCCACCTCGGTTAACCTGGTTGAAATGGCTGTCAAAAAGGGTCTTCATGTCATGGTGGAGAAACCAATGGCAGCTACTCTAGCCGGTGCAGACAGAATGTTGGCTGCAGCCAGAAAGAATAATGTCCTCCTGATGATTAATTGGCCCAATATGTGGAATGCCAAATTACAACAAGCCTTCGTGTTAACGCGATCTGGAGAAATTGGTCGTATTACCGGCATAAAATATCGAGCTGCCCACGCTGGTCCTAAGGAGATTGGCTGTTCTCCTTATTTTTACAGATGGTTGTTTGACAAGAAGCTAAATGGCGGCGGTGCTTTGATCGATTACTGCTGCTATGGCGCTGCGATAGCTCGCTATTTACTAGGACAGCCTAGCCGAATAGTAGGAGTAACTGGAAGGCTTGATAAAGACTACATTACTGTAGAGGACAATGCCGTCATCATTATGCAGTGGTCCAGAGCAATTAGTATTACCGAAGCATCCTGGACAGAGATAGGAGAATTGACCTCTTATGCCACGATTATTTACGGTACTAAGGGGACTATTGTGTCTGAGTTTGGTGAAAAGGGAGAGCTGCGGCTAGCCACTCAGCAGCATAGAAAGGGTATCCTGATAGATGTTCCTGAGCCCAAGGAGGAACTTAAGAATGCTACTAACTACTTTTCAAACTGCATCAATAAAAATCTTTCAATTGAAGGATTATGCAGTCCTGAGGTCGGGCGGGATGCTCAGGAAATTCTTGAAGCAGGCTTGATTTCTGCGGCAAAAGAGACCGCTATTTCTTTACCCTTACCAATTTTCCCCGGTGTGTGAAGGAGATTATATATGATTCGCATTGGAATTGTAGGTTGTGGTCGAATCCTCAATGCTCACCTATTAGCATATAAAGCCTTACGAGAAGTTGGCGTTGATAATTTTCGGATAACTGCCCTTACAGCGAGGAAGGAAAACGATGCACTCATGTTTCTTCAACGCGGTAAGGGACCTCCACCACGACAATCAACGGTTCCACCAGAGTTGGGAGATCCTCTAGGAGCCCCTCATACCTACCTGAGCGACTTTCAGGATGATGTGAAGGTAGATATTTATACCAATTATCAAGAAATGATAGAAAAGGGACATGTAGATGCGGTGAACGATTTCACCACACTGGCGATGCACCATCAGGTAGGAGAGACAGCTCTGGAAGCGAGAAAGCATCTTCTTACCCAAAAGCCTCTGGCTATCTCGGTGAAAGCAGGTAAACGGCTTGTGGAAATGGCAAAATCTAGTGGTCTTATTCTAGGCATTGTTGAGGTTGTACGGTATGACCTTTACGCTCGGGCTCTTGCTTGGGCAGTAAGCAGGGGTTTAATTGGTAATCCTCAACTAGTCGTGATTGGATCACTGGGAGGCTTATGGTCACCTGATCGGATTGTAGCTAACACTCCGTGGAGACACTGTAAGATTCAAGCCGGTGGCGGCGGTTCAGTGGACATTGGAGTACATCAATTCCATCTGCTTCGCTATGTTATTGGTGAGATTTCCTGGATTAGTGCAGTAACGTCAACTCTAGAGCTACAAAGGCATTTAAAAGATGAGAATGGAAATGTGATTGGAAGTATTTCGCCCGATGTGGATGATACTTATCTTGCGGTAGCAAGCTTTGAAAATAAAGCTATCGCCCAGCTGCTTTGGTCGTGGGCCTGCCGTGGGAAACCCTTAGAAATACCGGGCGCGCCAGTTATATATGGAAGTAAAGGATGTATCAAAGGAAAGAAACTGATTTATGATAATAACCGAGGAGAAGATCTTTTAAAGCGTTTTGAAAAAGAGATGAGTCCCGAGGAGCGAGAACAACTCTTTCCCTTTGGCTTATCGGATCCTTTTGCACTCCAACAACTCGAATGGTTAAGGGCTATTGAGGAAGGTAGGGAGGTAGAAACCAGCGGATATGAAGGACTGAAAGATCTGGCCTGTTCCTTCGCCATGCTGGAATCTTCCAATTTGGGCAGACGGGTAACCCCAAAAGAAGTCTTGACGGGTAGAGTATCATCTTATCAGGCTGAGATCGATTCCTATTATGGGCTATAAAAGTCAGGGGGCAAAGCCCCCTGACTATCTTGTAAAAAGAAAGGATAATCATGAAACTCAACTTAACTGGAAGCTGGAAACTACGGGGTGAATCTCAAAAGGGAGAAGGGATTTTTCTAGGATATATAAAATCTAATCTCGATGATGCAGATTGGATTGTAATTCCAAAACTTATGCATCTACAAACAATTCTCTGCGAAGATAATCCTTACTTTGGAGAAAAGGTCAGAGCTATTAATGATAAGGCCTGGTGGTATCGTAAGAGATTTTATGTTCCTGGCAATTACAGGGGAAAAACGTTGCGCCTTCGGTTCGAAGGAGCTGACTATTATGCATCGGTGTATCTGAATGGAAATTTTTTGGGACACCACATAGGCCATTTTAATCCTTTTGAATTCGATATTACCGACCAGGTGTTTTATGAAAGTGAGAATGTCCTGGTTGTTCGAGTACGAGCACCCTGGGATGAACCCAATATCTATGCGGAGCGTCGGACATCCGACACAGTAATTCGCCAGATGGTCAAGGGACTCTATGAACATGCAGATGAACTTATTCCCCCAGTGGTTAATCCTATTGGTTTATGGCAACCGGTAAGCCTGGTAGCGTCAGGACCCGTAGTATGCGAGCGAGTAGCAGTCTTCTCAAGAATTCTGGACGAAAAAGAAGTCGAGATTAATCTGGAATTCACACTTCACAACTATACTTCCTCTCCTCAGAGAGTGGACTGCCAGCTAACTATGGAAGGAGAGACTTTTGAAGAAATACTAATCCAGGAGCGATTCTCCACTCTAGCTTCTTCAGGGCAGTCCTCCTTAAAAAAAACCTATCGGTTAAAGGATCCTAGGCTGTGGTGGCCCTGGGACCAGGGAACGCCTCACCTGCACCGACTTCTTCTGAAAACCAGCACTGATAGTGGTGCAACTGAAACCTTTACTAAGGTCATAGGCATTCGGGAAGTAAAATTGATTCGTACGCCAGAAGAGACTAGCTTCATCATAAATGGCCGCAAAGTATTCATTAGAGGTACCCTATATATACCTGATATATACTTATCCCGGATGAATCTTGAAAAATATAAAGAAGATATGGAACGGGTAAAGGATTCCAACAGTAACCTGATTCGACTCCATGTTCATGTTGATCGTCCGGAGCTCTATGATTTGTGTGACAGGATGGGAATCATGGTCTATCAGGATTTTGAGCTTAACTGGGCCCATCCTGCTACTTTAGAGTGGGAAGAACAAGCAGTGTCTCTTTTTAAAGAAATGATTAATATGCTTCAGGCTTACCCTTCTATCATCTGTTGGTGCTGTCATAATGAACCTGTTGATCCCCCATGCAACTATCACGAACATCCTGATCCCCGCTTATATAAAGAAGCTTTGAAACTGGATCCCAGTCGGCCGGTCTTCCAAGGCTCGGGTAGAGCGGAAGATTATCAACATAGTGGCGATTCCCACAACTATCTGGGCTCTCTTTCTGAAGGTGAATACACCGACATTCTGAAAGCAAAAGAGAGATTGAATACTGAATACGGCGTGGGGGCTCCCCCTGATAGACAGGTTCTGGAACAATATCCAATTCTATATAACCGCCTTAAGAATGCACTTCCAAGGATTGAAGAATTGCAGGAGTACCAGTGTCAGCTTCTTAAATTTTACACCGAATATTATCGGTATAATAAATTCAATCCCTGCAGTGGATGTGTACAAGTTCAATTCATTGATTGTTGGATTGGAACATTTTTTGGAGTAATAGACTACCATCGTAATAAAAAGAAGGCTTATCAAGTTTTGAAGGATGCCTTTCAACCACTTCTGATTTGTTTTGAGTACGGCATCAATGAACCCAAAGCAATCTGGGCTGTCAATGATCTACCTAAGAAATTTCTAAATGTTACTGCGGAGTGGAAGGTTACTGATACATCGGGGAAGACGGAAGTCGCCGATGGAAAACAACTTGATATCCCCATAAACACAAGGAAGAAGGTATACGATTTGACTTGGAAAGTAAAGGATGAGGAGCGCTATACTCTCGAACTATCTCTGAAGGATAGTTTGGGGAAAACCATTGCTGCCAATCGTTATGTTGACCCTTTTCATCCCATGAGACGTCCAAAAGGATATCCTGAGGGATTTGACTTCTACCTTGGCATCAAAACTTTTGAACCTGAAGTACGGAATACCAAACCTTCAGACTTGTCACTGGCATTACTGGAAAGAGTAAAGCAGGTAAATAATAGTAGCGACTTAAATGCAAGATAGTCTACTATTGACCAAAATCTTCTAGTCATAGACATTCTCTCTCCAAGTCTGCAAAGATTCATCTACTGCCTTTTCTGTAATCATCCTCTGATAATTCCACTTCTTTTGCCTTCATATCTTCCGTATTAGGTCACTCTTATATTCTGAAGATTTCCATAGAGTACTTCTACATTTGACTCTTTCCTGCCAGTTTTTGGGTTTTTCTTCTGGGTGTAGATTCCCCAGGCTTTTCCTGTGCTCCAGAAAGTAGAAAAGTTGTCTTTATTTATCACTGGCCTAAAACTCATGGTCCCCTCCACCATGTCGAACCGAAATCCACTCAAAGCTAGCAATAGAGCCCAACTGGACATGGAGCGAGCGTAATGGTGACCACACTCCACTTCATTCCAGGGGTTTCTTCTGTACCCATCGTGTCTTTGCCGAGTTGCCTTCACCATAGTAAGTCCCTCTTCAATGAATCCCTCGTAGATGAGGTGCGCAGCGACCTGGTATTCTATCCCCGTCCAGACCTCATCACAGTAGATAAAGGGAAGCTTGGGTCTCCCTCCTTTAGGCCAGGAGCAGAGCAAAAGACCTTTTTCATCATTGAGGACATAGGTGCGTTGAACATTATGATGCCCAGAAAAGCTAGTTCGGAAATTATATTTATAGATAGACAAAAGGGCTTTTCTCACATGATTTTTCGGAAGAATATACCCCAAGCCAGTGACGTGAGCAAGCATTTGGCCTAACAGTTGATCAGAAAGACACCCTCTTCCATGTTGATAACTATATTGATTGATATCGTCCAATTTTTGGATGTAATATTCACCTTCCCAAAGCAATTCATCCATTCTCCTACTTCCTTCTTTAAGGGCATTTTCGTAGCGGATTGCGCATTCAATATCTTTCATAGATTTAGCCATTTCGGCTCCTGCTTTCAAGGCAGCGTAAAAGAGAGAGTTGGTCAACGGATTCGGACCATAGAACTCAATATCGTACGTGTTGTGTTGTTGTGCATCAAGAACAAAGTCGCCGTCAGAATCCCAGTATGAAAAAGCAAAATCCAAAGCTTTGCGTGCCTTAGGCCATAGACCCTTGAGAAACTCTGTATTTCCACTGACCTTCCACTCACGGTAAAGACGAATTACTGTGCCAAGCTGGCCGTCAGCAGCGGGTAACATATTCTGCTTTTCTTTACCAAAAATCTGGTTGGAGCGAAATGCCATTCTACCTTCCTGGTTTGTTTCCAGGTTAAATTCGACTTTTCTCATAGATTGTTCCAGCTCTGGAAAAAGAAATGCCAGTGTCTGGGCATAATTCCATACGTGAGTACAACTTCCAAAACAACACCCTCTAGTGTCGTGACATCCTTCCCAGCCAAGAAAGGTACCATCCTCAATACGAAAACAGGTGGGACTCCTTAACACGGTAATATTGCTGGCCACTGCATCGATGACATAGCAGGGCAGGGTACTAGAAAAAAGTGCCCGATGAAAATCCCGAGATGCACGCTCTAACTTTTCCGTATTTTTAATCAAGTATTGACCCACTTTCCATGCATCTTTAAAAAGAGAGCCGTAATAGTTTCTGATGGTTTCTTTCTCAGAGCCGCAGCTACATCCCTCATCTTCCCAAGCCTTCATTCTATTGGGAAAATGCCAGGCGAGGATGAATTCAAAAGTCCTGCCTTCTCCCGGATCAAGGTTGTGGTAGATTCCCAAGGAGCCTATTTTTGGCTTTTCTCTTGAAGGTAATTCTTTCCCGGAAGCTGAACATGTCGTCTTGGCCTCCAACCTTCCATCTTCCCGGAAGTCATCCCAGAACTCCTGTATTCCATCAAACGAGCCTCCTTTGAACCACTCTGTTTTCATAGTTACATCTTTGTCAGAAGTCATCAGGGCCATACTTCCATACTGTAGATCCTCAGATGGCAAATCGGAAGAGTAGAAGAGACCCCGGGAAACTTCTTCTTCCCGGTATTCGTTCTTACTGTTTCCTGCCAACTGAACATTCCTCCAAATATCGTATCCATCAAATCCCACTAAATTGGCCAGAGAGCCAACAATACATATATCAATAGGTTGCTCAGAGATGTTCTTTACCTTGTAACGAATAATGGCACCTGGAATTCCTGAATCATTGGCATTTAAAGGCACAAAAGGAGTGAAGGCTTCAAGCCCCACTTCTACCGGGAGTTCTTTATCTTCAAAATCAATCCATAAAAAAGGGTATTCCCCTCTCATAGTGGAGGTATCCATCCGGGGCAGTCCAGCAACTTTGCTCGAACTCAATCCAAAAGCCTTCGCATAAGGAGGATGAATCTTTGATTCCAATACCTTAGTAACCACCCGGCCTCTCTCTGAGCAAGTTCGGATAGCAAAGAAACTATAAGGGGATACGTTTCCTTTCCCTGGTGAGTTAAAGATTTCCCAATCCCGTAGTTCGCCTCTTGCCCCCATTGACACATTGCCCGTGCCAATCCCTCCTAAGAGAAAGGCAGCTTCCCGGGCATCCCCTTTGAAACTTCTCTGGGGACTGAAGTCATACAGCTCTTTTTTAGTGTATCTATATCTGGAATCTCCCATCATATCTCCTTTTTATGATTTGGGTAGAACTACCTACTTCCCAAAGTTTTCCACCAACCAATGATAGGTCTTCTCCACAGCTGAATCTGGATCCCCAGTATACTGAAACCCTAGCTCTGCCGAAATGAACCCCTGGTAGTCAATCACCTTCAATGTCCTTGCAAGGGAAGAGAAGTCAATTCCTCCCTCACCAGGGATCAGGTGCGCATCAGCATCACCATGATTATCATCGATATGAATGTGAAATGGGACATTCCCTAGCCTGGTAATTGTCTCAATCGTTTCCTTGAAATCCTCACCGTTCAAGTTCATATGCCCGATGTCCAAAAGAATACCTAATTTGCCCAAGCCAATCTCATTGATCATGCGTAATGCGTCCTTAGCGGTCAGGATGAGGTTCGTTTCAAAACGGTTGGCCGGTTCAATAATAAGCGTTACAGGTTTGTCCTCTACGTATCTCACCAGTTCGGTGAAACTCTTGCGCAGTTGTGCCCAAGCGACCTTTAGATTTTCGCCTTTCAGCGCCATACCAGGACAGAGGCTTACATACGGCGCATCCAGCTTAACTGCGTTGTCAATAGCGCTCGAGACGTAGCGAACACTATCCTTGCGAATAACTTCATTCAGTGAAGAAAGAATAGATGGATAACGGTACTGCGCCGGAATGAAGTTTGGCACTACCATGTTGTACTTATTAAGCAGTACTTTGATTTCCTCAAGTTGAGTATCTAAATCATGACCATACACATGCGGCCGTCCGCCCCAGAGTTCGATACCTTTATACCCGTAATGGGCCAGGTGTCGAATCGCATCCTGGATTGAATAATTGAAATACACAAATGAAGATTGTGAAATTTTCATAGTAACTCCTTATATAGATAAACGCTGACTATTCAAACTTACTGCCAAAATCTTCCTGGATATGCAAATCCAGGAATTTGCGCTCGCCAGCTTTTCGAGCTGCCATGGCATAAATGTAGCAAATCCGTCCGGCTGGGCAACCCACGTTAGGATGATAGCCTCGCGGTATTGATATCATATCGCCATTACGTACAATCCCTACATATAGAGGATTATCCAGATTCTCATAGACGAGTTGTACGCCGAATCCTTTGCCCATGTCGAAGTATACATAGATTTCCTCACGTTGCTCGGCATGCTCGTGCGGTAGCCACGAGGTCCAGCCGCCAGGATTGCCCTGACAAATACCCATCATTAACCGGGCAGCATTGAAGTCATCACCTAGAAAGGTATAGACATGGCGCAGGCAATTCGTTTCGGCAAAGCCATATACCTTGTGTCGGTTCGGGTCCTTGGCCACTTCAGAGAAGGCAATGTGTGCAAAATCCGTGTTGCGGTCACTCAGAGCCCCTACCTGCATCACTGTTGCTTTATGAGGTGTAGATAATATGATCCTGCTCTTGCACGGCACATAAACCATGTCTTCAAAAATTGCAGAACCAGTCTTCTCATTGAAGTCGTAATTTACCTTTCCTGCTGTAACCACGAAAACTACCTCTTGCTTACCGGTCTGTACTATCAAAGACGGAGTGTTGCTATCTAACTCAATGCGTTTACAGGATATATACTCTAAGCCTGCTTCCTTAGGACTAACACCTTTTAGCAGATTTTCAGGCCGATAATGGTATTTTATGCTCATCTTTCGAACTCCTCCATGTGTCTCATTTCTATTATCACAGACTCCCCTTATATGATGGGAGGTCTATTCTCTATCATCTGTGGCAGAATTAATATCTTAGACAAGCACGAGCCTACTTCGGCATGTACTTCTCATTGGGGTACATTATGATCTTGATTTCTTCCTTGCGCTCTAGTGCCTCGAATGCATCACGCCATTCCTCCATCCTCACTTTTCGTGTAATCAAGGGCAACAAATTAGCCTTGCCCATTGCCATAATCTGTAGCGCACGCTCCCAGGAGTGCCAGCCCATTGCCTGACGCACCATCTGATCGTCGTATTCCATGCCAGCCCATCCCCAGCCACCACGAACGGTCAGGCAATGATAGGGAATCATATCGAGATTAGTCTTGAAATCGCGTCCCCATAAACCGACAACTGTAACCCAACCGCCTATACGTACCATGCGAAGGCACTGTTTAATGGCTACCTCGCCGCCGGAAGCATCAATGCATACGTCCACACCTTTGCCATCTGTAAGACGCATCACTTCCTTAACTGGATCATCCTCGCTATACAAAGTATAGTCAGCACCCAACTCTTTTGCCTTGGCCAACCGCTCAGTATCAGACTTAAGGCCGGTCACCATGACTGCACGGGGAGTAAACAGCTTCACCATTTGCAGCATGGTCAGACCGATAGGTCCTGGACCGGCAATTACAACAAAGTCACCCGGCCAGATGCGACTGCGATACATCGCTGAATAGCTCATGCATGTCACCAACTCAATCAATGCACCCTCTTCAAATGAGAGGTTATTCGGCAAGCGATGCGCCAGTCGCTTGGGAATGGATAGAAGCGGTGCATAGGCTCCGTTTACATGGGTACCGATACGTCCCTTTTCAGTCTCCAGGTCACCGCAGATACGATCACCAACCTGCCATTCCTCACCAACCTCAGAGCCCTTTTCTGTAACCACACCGGCGTATTCGTGTCCCAGCGTTACCGGTTCTTTATGTTCTTTTTCGTCTCTCCAGATGTGTAGATCAGACCCACAGATACCCACTGCAGCGACCTCGATAAGCAGATCGTTTTGACCGACGCTAGGTTTTGCTACCTGGCGGATTCCCATATTCTCTTTACCACATCCCCACTTTACCAATGCCTTCATTGTTTGTACCCATCCCTTTATCTATTGATTCTTTAAGGCCATAACAAATTTTAACTTGAGCTATATGCCACATTGAAGCCAGTATATTTATGAGTAACTTCTTTGACTTTCTTCATTTATCGGCCACGGTATTCCTTAGCTTAATTCTTCACGCCAGGGCTTTGAATTATCTTCCAATCGAGTAAGGGTTTCACCACCATAAGGGATGATTCCCACCTTTCCGTCCTGCCCCACAATCTCAAAGGCCCTCTTAAGAGCGGTTTGCACATTCGGTGCTGAAATAAAGCCCAAAGCCTTGATATCCTCTTGCCGAAGGTGATTGGTTACACAGAACGTAGTAACTCTGTGGCGCAGGGTTGAATGATACATAGGGACATTCAGGCCGACAATGTCATCAACCTCTCCCCTGTCAACTGCTGCCTCGAGGTCTTTAAACGAATGGAGAAGATATTTGCGCATGGTCTTCTCGTGAGAAGGTGCATCGCCGCAGAGTCCCTCTCCTCCATCCAGTAAGAAGATAATGACGCCTCCTTTTCTAACTGCCCGATGCGAATAGACGTATGGTTTGACGCCCTGCCAATAATCAAAATGGCATGGATTTGCAGAAACGATGAGGATGTCGGCCTGGCCAGGTATAGGAACAACCATCAATTTCTCGGCTGCTTCTACACCCTTTTTATGAGCTTGAATAAAGTGTCCGGCAAAAACAGCCAGAATATTATTATCTTCATCTAGCACAGTATTTACGATGAAGTTAAGACCAACTTTTTCTGCTATTGTATCCATCTCGGCACGGGGCTTATTATCCCTGGTACCGATTACCTCCAGTACCGGTTGCACAATACAAGCCATAAGGTGCATCATATCAGTGGTCTTTTGGCTGCACACGCCAGGCAGGATTATCTTCGATCCGCCTCCCCAACCCGAAGATATGTGAGGAACAATATTACCTATTGCAATAATTAAATCGGCCTCGATGGCTTCCCGATATAATTCGATGGGTGTAGCGCTCTCTGTTTTTCCAAGAGAAACAAAGTTAGAGGTGTCCCGGTAATCCCGGTTGATCACCTCGTAATCGTCCATAACGCGGCAACCCAGCTTAATCTCAAGTTCCTCCTCTGTCATCGGACGGTGGGTTCCCAGCGCCATAATGATCTGAACTCTCGATCTTGGCACACCGGCCTTCTTGATTCTTGATAAAATCTGGGGTAGGATTCTAGCACTGGGAGTTGGTCGGGTGATATCATCAATTAGTACCACCACACGATTCTTAGGTCGGATGAGCTCCTCGAGTTTAGCGGTGCCAATGGGAGTTTCCAGAGCTTCTTTAATCAGCCTCTCCTCTTCGGGGATCTGATCAGGCTTCAGTGGTACCGCGTTAAAGAGGAAATTATCATCATCGATCTTGACCTGCATAGCAACACCTTTTTTAAAAGGAATTGCGTAAAGACTCATTTACTAGTTCCTCCAATCCCGCTACAGCCACCTCACAAGCACTGGCCAGGACATACAAACTAAACATTCTTATTTCGCTAATAATTTTTCTGTTATTCTTATCAATAGATCGGATCACTACCCGCATTATGTACCATGGCCGTTAGCATATAGACACGAATCCCCTCCTTAAAATTCGGCACCTGAAAGCGGACGGTCCGATCCGATACTCGTTCGCAACCCTGAATGAGCGTACACATCAAGGCCTGCTGAGAGGTGAAAAAATCAAATTCCAGTCTCATTGGCCTTTTCATCGACAGCGGTATGATTTGTTCGATGTTCCGCACAGCATTAGCAGCGGCAGCTCGTATGCGTTTCCGATTAACCTCCGGATGAGGGCAAATTGCAGCGAAACGGCCGTATCCTTTCTTAACGATCACTGTCTCAATATTGCCCAGTAAATTTTTTGCTTCCGTACATGTTGCTTCGCAGCCTGTGACCAGGGCCGTTGGAATCCCGAATTCGGCAGCGTACAGTGCATTTAGTCCAATTTCACCCATCGGTTTCCCATTGATGCAAAAATTAGCTATGGTCTTTGGACACCAGGTGTGATCCAATACTCCATCAGCAGAACCCATGCGGGCGTGCAGACCGATAAGAAACTGAACATCATAATCCTCTAGCGCCTCAGCTGTCATCAGCCGTTTCGGCTTGCCTGCGAATAGATGTGCCCGATGGTCCAATAATTCCGGGATGATTTCACCACCCGAATGATTCTCATTAACTAAAACTTCTGTAGCACCGCCTTCAAAAGCTCCTTGGACGGCTGCATTCACTTCACGAGTAGCAATCTCCCGAATCTCCTGAAGGGCAGGACTTGAACCATTTGGCATCAGCTGATAACTGGTTACCACATCGGAAATGCCTTCCATGTCCATGCAGATATAGACTTTCATAGCAGATCCTCCTGTCAAATCACTTTTCACCCTATACCCTCAGAAGAATTGAAGGATATAGATACCCTTCAGGGTAAATGAGCTAAAAGTTATTCAGCTAGCTACGGAGCCCTCACTCAACTAAAGTCTTTTAAAAGGGTTGATTAATTAGTAGTTAGCTCAAATGTTCTTTTCGCCAAATCGCTTACCAGGGCAGCCGATGCATCTGCCCAGCCAGGCTCCATATATACGATCATAAAGAACATCTTTGTCTGGGATTTTTGGAAAAGTTATTTCTTTCTTGGGTCTTTTCTTTTTGATCTCATCTATCTGGGAGGGCTCATCATAAGGATAGTCAGCTCTTTTATCCAAATTCTCTACCCTATCATAAAACGCCTCCATTTCATCCAGAGATCCTTCCTTCCTCAGCTGCTCAAATTTTCTCTTAATCTCACCATCTATATTCTTTCCCTCCTGTGCCAACTGACATATTTCTTCTTCAAGAAGCTCCAACACTTCCTTTTTCTTGTGATCCGTTGAAGTCTTATTTAATGTTTCGCTCTTGCCCATTCTCAACTACTCCTAGTATAATTTTGTAAGGTTTTTACTATAGGCAAAAATCAT
>Ga0209979_1003877_pt1 | contig 12809 bp, 8 predicted proteins | sample AnhtaG_FD_183114 | JGI IMG/M metagenome (GOLD analysis project Ga0209979, IMG submission 183114) | Deep subsurface microbial communities from Anholt, Denmark to uncover new lineages of life (NeLLi) - Anholt_01485 metaG (SPAdes) (version 2) | ecosystem: Environmental > Aquatic > Marine > Oceanic >...
TCACCCCAAGTTTTTTTGAACACATCATTAACCATTAACATTGCCATATCACACCTAACACCATCGCACTGTTCTGCAATCGAAAGTAGAGTGTTGACAGCTTTGGAACGTGCTTCTGAAGAAAATGCATTTATTTGAACCGTGTCTGTCCAAGGGGGAAAATTAGGATCTTTACCGTGAGCATATACGGTATCTCCTATAGAAAAAAAATCGTAAGGTTTGGTCATTAAGTCTTCTAAAGTTCCTTTTATAAACACATCCGATTTCTCAAGCGTCCAAAGATGATCAATCGAAACGTGATTAGGTACGTAATCTAAAATAAGTAGTAAATCGTTATCCTTTAAATCGGCTCTAAATGATTTGAGAGCATCAGAACCTCCTAATTGAGAACTAACATGATAATAATACACCGAATAAGGAGACCCCACAACATCTTGGGTACTATAATATCTCAATGCTTTACGATACTCTTCTTGTAAGCCCTCATGATTCATTGCAATTTCTCTCCCTATAGGACTACGTTCCCAAACACCCATCAACCATACGACATCAAATAAAGTTAATTCTTGATCTATAATTTCAATGGGTATTGAATCAAGTTTAATATTATGACCATAAATATTAGAAAAATCCGTTAACCACGGCCATGTATTAATCTCGAATATTTTTGGATGGACTGGCCAAGAAAGTTCTTTAGTAGGCATGATTATTCTTATTATTATTATATTTTTGAGGATTAATAACTATTTAATATACCACTTAATTTAAAAAATGAATTTTATTATATACAAAATTATAGATTAAATATCAAATTGTAATTTTTTGTAATTTTTTAAGTATAAATATATATAAATTATTAGATAATCATACTATAATTAAGAAAAATAAAAGAAGTGTGTTTTGAAAGTGAGTGAAGAGAAGGATGCAATAAGAAAGTTGATAATGCTCATTTCTGATCTTCGAGCTAAGGATGAAGAACGTTATGAAGCCCATGTCAATTTTATGAACGAGACAATTAAAATGATTACCGCTATCGAATCCCAGATGAACAAGCACTGGTCAACGGTATTAGATTCTCTCAAAGAATTGAATGAAAATATCAACGATAATTTGGATTCATTACTTACGGGAATTAACCCTAAAGGGCTTAGAGAAACTTCTAAATCACTTCAAGAAATAATGGACACAATGAATAAAAGCGTACAATCAATGAATTTGGAGAAAGTACTTAGCGAGCTTAAAGTTTTAAAAGGTTCTACAACTGTCAACGCACAACTTGTTTCTCAAACCATTCCAATTGGTCAAACACCAGAACAAATAACTGCTAACATTAACTTAAACCCTCCAACGGGAGTTTCTTCGACAACAACAGGGGAACAAGAAGTATATGGGTTTGTTCCTGGAAAAAAGAAGAAAAAGAAAGATGACGAGGACGAGCCTCACCTGATGAAACCGAGTGATTTATTTAAAAAATAAAAACGGGGCAATTTATGGGGTGAATTTTACCCAATCGGGCTCGTAGGGATGTGGATTTGTCTTGTAAAGACGATAGAGAATTCACATTTAAAAATTTCTTGTATCTTTTAATCTTTCCATAAACGGTATGAGAGGTTTTCTAACTTGTTCTATATTTTCACCGATTTTTTTGAATTTGATAACTATAGCTGGTATGTTAAACTCCGCTTTTAGTTTTTCTTTTAGCCTGTCATAAATTTTTGAAGTTGATGGGCATCCATATACTTGATTGAAGATTAATCCATCAATGTTCATGTTTTCAGCAGCTTTTAAATACGAATTAGTCATGTTTTCATCGTCACATCCTATTCCTTTGGTTGAAGCGTTTAATAGAAAACGCGCGTATTCTTCTATAGGATCAGATTTGTGAGATATGGGAATTTCTTCTAAAAATCCTAACACATCCCAATCGGCATATAGTAACCGACCCCCTAATTTATAGATAATTTCGTGCACGGCTGGTTCCCATCCTTGGTACATTGGGGCAAATAATACTCTTGGCATGTGAGATACATCCATTCCTATACCCTTTCTAATCCGCTCTCTCATCTCTTTGACTAAATTGCTCAGATTTTCCAAATATCTTTGAGAGTTTGAATTATAATCTTGAAAAGTTATTGTTAAAAGCGCTAAAATTTCAGCAAATGTAGCGGGATTACACGGGTAGAAATCCGAACTGCTAATCTCGTAAAGGATAGTCTTATAAAATCGTTTTACTTGGTTTCCGATCCGAAATTGTTTCTGTAAGCTATTATCTGACACAAAATTACCCGTGATGTTTTCTAATTCGCTTATTCCATTCTTAATATTATCGACCATTTGTTTAAGAGCTTTATCTTCATTATCTGAATTTTTCGAAGGAACATCGATTATAATTTGACTCGGTACTGTTGTTTTTAACGATTCTGAAAAAGTATTCCAACTTCCACATCGCATTGCGAAGGTAAGATTCGCATCTAAATTCTTACCCTTAGACTTATGCATTCCATATAGCGCGTTAATCCCATAACATAATTCCGAAGGAACGCCGTTACTAACGCCAATCTCATACATCTCATTATATTTTTCAAAAATGCTTTTATGAACTTCTTCAAGTATCTTATCAACAATTTTTAACACGTCAAATTGGCGAGCGAACTCAAGGAATTTAGAAGTTAAATCCCATCCTAATACAGATGTAGCAGATTGCAATGGCATCAAGTACTTGCTAACTTCGAAGGTTTCCATTCGAATTGGGAATACGGGGACAGCACCAACTGCAAAAGCTAAATCAGGAAATCCTAAAGCAACTGAAATGAGTTTTTTCTTCTCTCTAATTTTTTTTCGCTTTAAATAACCTTTTCCCGTGATAAAATTGTAAGATATTTTTAACACGGATGCAAAACCGATTACATCGTCAGCGTATATGCTCGTTATAGATTCATCTCAAGTTAGCGTTTAAATTTATCTTTTTTTAGGAATACAATTAAAAATTAGTTATTTAAATGTAATAAAATTTATGAGCTAAATTGTAAGGTTTCAAATTACTATATCATCATGGAATCTAGTTAAGTCGAGTGGAAAAATAGTTGAATTAAAAGTATAATATATAGAAGTATAACACTTGTCTTGGGAACAATCACAAAATAAAATTTAACTGGAAGTATTGTTATTGCGACAGGTACAGCAGTTTTTACAGAATTAGTTCAAGGAATAAACTATTTGATTTAATTAATGCATGATTATCATTACAAAATGTTTTAGAGTTTTAAATATAAGGTTTATTTTAAAAATTATTAGTTTTCTATTTGAAATCTTATAAAATATTTAATTCTCAATTCTCTGTATTTATAAAATTATATAATTACGCAAAAAATTAAATAACAACGCTCCTTTATATATATTATATATATTGAGTATTTGATATTCTCACATCTGTAATCTTTTTTAGGAATTTGGCTTAAAAGATAATAATAAGAAAGGCACTGCTTGTATCAAATTAATTTTTGCCTACATTCGATAGAAAAAAGCTAAATTGTTAATTATAATATGACTAATTTCTTAAGGTAGAATTAGCAATCAAATACTCTCATGTGATATTTTCGCAAAAAAATAAAAAAAATAAGAGAGTGATAATAATAAGGACAAAAATTATTGAAAAATTAATAAATATGAACGAGATTTCTTCAACTATCCAACAAATTTTTAAATCTGAATTCAGGATTTCTAAAAATTCTATTATCTCTGAGGAATACCTATTAATTATAGGTCATAGTGAAGAAGGTCTTATTTCAGTGGTTCAAGCTTCAATAAATAATGATTTTGAGAGGACTCGCATATCCATATTGGTGTTCAACCCTCAGTCATTAGCTGAAGAATTAAATATACAACAAGAATCGCATAACTTTTTAAGCTTAATTGAAGGAAAATTGATTCGATCAGTAAAGGAGGGCGTTAAAAATAAATTTTGCAACCCATTTACAGAACTTTCTAAATTTCAATTAGAGAAAGCTCAAGAAAAAAGAAAGGTATTTACGCTCGAAACAAGGATACTAAATGATTTAATTAAGCACTTATATCATATAAATGACTTTTCAGATGAAATTATGAAATTTCCTTTTTCCATAAACCATATTGAAGGAAAGTGGGAAGAATGGGATAAAATTTATTTTCCATATATTGAATTAATTGAAAATAATATAATTAAGACTTATACAAAAGATACAAAAGTGTATCGCAATTATAATTTTGCTGAAAAGGGTGATAGTTTTCAAAGAATAATAGATCTATTGATAGTTACTAGAAAAGAATCTAGCCCAGAACTCAAAACTCAAGGTACTGAAGAAATAAAACCCTTTGATTATGAGATTACTTTTATTTATTGTAATAGAATGTCTAAACCATTTAAATATATGAATTTATTAAAATTTGTGAATGAAATTAAGTCATTTTCGGAGAAATTCAAAAATGATAAAAAAAATAAATGTAATATTATCATTCCACAATTAATTTTAGTATCCCAATTTGGATATGACTTAGAAATTAAAAACTATTTGAGAACCCATTTGGTTAGAGAAGTAGATTATACTATACCTATAATGGTAATACCTCCTTTCAATAACGAAAAGTGGCATAATTTTGATGAAAACAAGGATTCAAAACCACAAAAACGAAACGATTTGGAAAATATTATACGAATAGGTAATAGTGAGCATTCATCATCTTCATTTAAAAATAATATGGTAAAATCGGCAAAAAGCGAATATAGCCAAATAATTGCAAAAAATAAATTGGTTAAATTCGATAGTGACTTTTTAAATAAGTGGCATTTGATACTCGATGTTTCTAAATCAAAGGAAATTCTAAAAATCAATGAGGATAATGAGAAATTAGACAAAACTAGTACTAAAGTAAAAGAGGAAGTACCTATATATTAAGGTATTATTCCATAATTATTTAAAATTATTTGAACATTTCCATAAAAGCTCCAAGTCGAGTTTTTACTTGCTCTACATTTTCTCCTATTTTATTAAAATAAAATTTATGAGGTAAAGAATAAGGGTTTATGATTTTATCTGAACATCTTCATAAAAACTCCAAGATGAGTTTTTATTTCTTCGATTTTTTCGCCAATTTTATTAGATATAATTGTTAATGATGGTATTTCAAGTACTCAACATAATTTTTCTTTTAACATAACTTACTACTCTTAGAAGTTTTATTCTAATACTCGAGTATTATCTCGGATTTGAAAGTATTTATATTTCATGGTTTCCATCTTGGAATTCGAATGTTTCCCCAAATATAAGAGTTAAGCAAGATTTAATTGTGTATTATAAACCAAGAAAATGAAAATATGAAAAAATCTGATCAAGATGACTAAGGAAAAAATAAAAATTTGCGTACTTGAGAAAAAACGAGGAAATTTTTCAATACAAGAGAAATTTGCTAAAAACGAAAATATTATCGATACAACTAATCAAGAAGTAGAACATCATTTAAGTGCTTTAAATGAAGCGGGTTATGATGTAAAAATATTAAAATGGAATGACAATATAATTTATGATTTAAAAAGTCTTGACATTGATATCGTATTTAATGTATCCAGCATTGTTGAAACAGCTATTTTAGAAGAATTAGAGATACCTTATGTAGGGTCTGATATTTTTGGATGCGTTATAGCAACCGATAAGGTTCTTACTAAAGACTTGTGGTTTAAAAAAGGATTACCAACATCACCTTATATTTTAGCAAGATCAAAAGAGGATTGTGAAATTTTTAAGAAAAACAAGCCATTTGATTATCCTTTATTTATAAAACCCTCTCAAGGGAGAGGAAGTTCTGGAATCGATGAATCCTCACTTATCTGTTCATATAACGAATTAATTAAAGGAGTTGAAAAAAGATTAAACACAATAAATCAACCTGTTCTTATTGAAAAATTTTTAAGAGGTAGGGAAATAACATGTGGAATTATTGGTAATGGAAATCAGATTAAAGCCTTACCTTTATTAGAAATAATACACAAGGAAAAGGAAAAATTCTTGACATTTAATAAAAAAGAGTTAGATGACGATAAATTCCAATGCCCTGCAAAATTAACTCCGAAACAGTCTAAAGAATTACAGAAATTAGCTATTTCAGCATTTCAAGCGATAAATCTTAGAGATTATGGTCGTGTAGACATGATCTTATCAGAAGAAGGTCCTTTTTTATTAGAAATAAATTGTTTTGCAGGATTAATGTGTACACCAAAAGATAAACCTCATAGTTATATGGGCTTTATGGCAATTGCAGAAAACAAAAAAAGTAGTGAATTCTTAGATGAAATTATAAAAGAAGCATTAAAAAGAATTGGATAACTTTCGTTCAAACTAAAAACAAATTGTATTATGTGAATTAAAATGCCAATACTTGAAATAAATTTGAGAAAAATTAGACATAACGCAAAATTATTAAAGAATCTTTTAACTCAGCGAAATGTATCTATTATTGGAATTACAAAACTTGTCTTAGGAAACCCTACTATTGCAATGACGTTGGTTCAAGGAGGAATAGAGTATTTAGGAGATTCACGAATTAACAATATTATTAAAATGAAAAAAAATAATATTAGAGCTCAATTTGTTTTAATTCGTATTCCAAGCATTACTGAAATTCCTCTTGTTGTTAAATACGCAAATTATAGCCTAAATTCAGAATTAAAGACCATAAGAATGCTTTCAAATGAAGCCGTTAAACAAAAAAAGATACATAATATAATTCTAATGGTAGATATGGGAGATTTAAGAGAAGGAATAAATATATTCAATATTGAATTTTTTGTCGAAGAGATTTTAAAACTAAAAAATATAAATTTAAGTGGAATTGGTACAAATTTCAAATGTTTTGGTGGTATCATCCCGACAGATGAAAATATGAATGAATTTTCAAAATTAGTCTTTAGGATCAAGGATAAATTTGAATTGGAATTAGAATTTGTTTCAGGAGGAAATTCTGCAAATTTTAATTGGTTTAAATCGTGTAAAAACATTGGTGAAATAAATAATTTTAGAATTGGGGAAGCCATGTTTCTAGGAAAAGAAACGATAAATTATGAACCAATTCCAAATCTATATACAGACGCTTTTAAGTTAATAACAGAGATTGTTGAGTTAAAACAAAGATCTGTAATCCCCAAAGGGATTATTGTATCAAATGCATTTGGGGAACGTGTCCAAACTTACCATAAAAAAATTAACAACGGTAAAAAAAGCGATATAATTAGAACACAAGCACTTTTAAATATAGGTAGACAAGATATTGCAGTAAAAGGATTAAATCCGAAAGAAAGTATTAATATTCTTGGAGCTTCAAGCGACTACTTAGTTGTAGATATAAGAGATAATCAATTTCAGATTGGACAAAAATTGCATTTTGATTTGAATTATGAAGCTCTTTTAAGAGCAATGACTAGTCCCTATATCCATAAGAAATTTATCGATATTTAAATTTACATGGGTTTATGATTTTATTCTGAATGGTAACAAAACACATTTTAAAAGAAGAAAATGAAAATATGAATATTTTTTTTATTTAGTAAGGATAAATTTAAATTTATTGAAAAAAGTTCTAAAAAACCTCGATATTATTGCATTAGACTCTTAATTTACTTAAAAGACGTAAAATTTTAAATAATGTGACTGATTTAATAAGAATAGGAAATATTTTGCATTGAAACTTAAAACGGTATAATTATCTAAATATTAGAATAAATTTTTGTATCCAATATATTAGGGATATAATTAGAACAACTGGTTTTTTACTGTTATTATTCTATAGAATACTAATAATCACTATTCTGTAATCCAGTAAGTTTCTTTAATGCTTATTTCAAATATTGTTTGAAGGGTGTTTTATTCCATAAAGACGACTAACGCTTATTTAGAGAAAAAAAAAAATAAAAGGATCTTAACAGCATGTATAGGACAATGCGTGCATGTAGCAGGTACATATAATTTCATTCAAATTTCAAAACAGTTGGGTTATAATAATATATTTTTAGGACCTGCTACCCCTATTTCAATTGTTATAGATCAAATTAAAAAGTATGACCCTAACATTGTAGGACTTAGTTATCGTTTAACGGCAGACACTGTTAGACCTTTACTAAATGAATTTTTTAAAAATTTTATAAAATTAGAGAAAAAACCAAAAAAATTATTTTTTGCTGGAACACCTGAAGTAGTTGAGATTGCAAGAAAATATGAATGGTTCGATGAATATTTTGTTGGAGGAGAATCAAAATTTGAATTAATTTCTATCTTGAGAAATGAGAAATTAAAAACAGAAAGTAAAACAGAAGTCCCTATGGATATTATTTCTCGAATACAATGGAAGAAACCTTATCCTGTAATTAGAGCGCACTTTGGATTACCTAATTTCAATGAAACAATAGAAGGAATAAAAAAAATTGCTAAAGCTAAAGTCTTAGATGTTATTTCAATTGCGCCCGATCAAAATACGCAAGCAAATTACTTCCACCCTGAAAATCAAGATAAAGAATTATCCGGAGCGGGTGGGGTTCCTTTGCGTACTCAGCAAGATTTCGAAAAGCTCCATCAAGCAAGATTAACCGGAAACTATCCGATGTTAAGGATATATGCTGGAACACGCGATTTCATTAAATTAGGAAAATTGTATCGAGATACAATTCAAAATGCCTGGGCAGCAATCCCTATTTTTTGGTTTAATCAAATGGATAGAAGGGGGCCGTTAACTTTAAAAGAATCGATTAAACAGCATCTAAACGCAATAAAGTGGTACGGAAAGTACAATATTCCCGTTGAAGTAAACGATCCACATCAATGGAGCCTTCGAAATGCTCCAGATGCTATAGCTGTTGCCGATATGTATTTATGTGGAATTATAGCGAAAAAATTAGGCGTCAAAAATTATATAGCACAGTATATGTTTAATACTCCTCCATCAAGTTCACTTGATATGGACTTAGCAAAAATTCTCGCTAAAGATGAGTTACTTCAAACTTTATCCAATGAGAATTTTACGATAATTAAGCAAGTTCGGACGGGATTAGCAAGTTTCCCATTAGATTTGGATAAAGCAAAAGGACAACTTGCTACAGCGACATTTGTTCAATTAGCTATTAGACCAGACATTGTTCATGTAGTTAGTTATTCTGAAGCTAGTCATACAGCTCGTCCAGAAAATGTAATAGAAAGTTGTAAAATTGTGGATCAAGTAATAGATAAAGTTTATTCCAGTAAAATTAACATTATAGATAAAAAAATTGAGGAAAGGAAAGAAGAATTAATAAGACAAGCCAAATGGATAGTTGACTTAATACCACATTTAACAAAAAATGAAGATGAATCGAAAAGTCCATATACCAATTATGAAGTCTTAAATCGACTCGTAAAATATGGTATATTTGATGCTCCACATTTGAAAAATAATAAATTTGCTTTGGGTAAAATTGAAACCAAAATAATTAATGGTGCTTGCTATTCATGGAATGAATCTCAGCAAAAAATTTACGATGAAATTGAAAGAATAAAAGACATTATTTTTAATAGCCCATTTAAAAATTCTTGTGACTCATTACAACAAAAAGAAAAATCCATCACAAAGGTGTTGGATAAATGAGATTCTGTGTCATTGGAGCCGGAAACGGTGGTCGAGCGTTTGCGGCATATTTATCATCTAAAGGACATTCTGTGAACCTTTATAACCGTTCATACTCTAGAATTTGTGAAATCAAAAAGAAGGGAGGTATAAAAGCAAAAGGAAAATTAAAAGGTTTTTTTCCCATTGATCTAATTACACAAAAACTACACTTGGCAGTTAAGGATGCAGATATTATTTTAATAGTAACTCCTGCTTCAGCACATAAAAATATTGCTAAAAACATTGCACCTTTTTTAACAAACGATCAGATAATATTGTTGAATCCAGGTAGAACTTTTGGAGCAGTAGAGGTTAGAAGTATAATAGAAAAGGAAAGAGGGAATCTCCCTATTTTCATTGCTGAAACCCAAACATTACTTTTTACATCAAGACAATTGAAAAAAAATAAGGTTCAAATTCTTACACTTAAGGATTCTGTTGAATTTTCGGCTTTTCCAGAGAAGGATACATTTTTCATCAGCGATACATTGAGAGATGTTTTTCCCCAAATGAAACCTAATGATAATTATCTGCAAGTTACATTAAATAATATTGGGATGTTATTGCATCCAACTCTATCATTAATGAACGCTAGTGCAATAGATTATGGAAGAAAGTTCAAATTTTATGCACAAGGGGCATCTTCACATACATGTGAAATTCTTGAGACGCTCCAAATGGAATTCAGAAAGATTTTTGATAAGTTAAATTTAAAACAAATAAATTTTTGTAAATGGGTGGAGAAATCTTATGGATTTAAAGCAAACAGTATCTATAAAGCTATTCAAAAAGTAAAAGCATATAAAAACATTGTTGCTCCAAAAGAATTAATAACTAGATATTTCACTGAAGATATTCCAACTGGACTTGTACCTATGGCGTCAATAGGAGAATTCTTAGAAATTTCTACACCTATAATTGATTCTATCATAAATTTATCTTCGATTTTATGTGGAATTGATTTTAAAAAAGAGGGAAGAAACATTATGAACTTAAATTTGGCTGACTATATAACGAAACAAATGAAAGGAGAAGAAGCGTTTGAAATAGAAAAAAGTTCAAAAGCACAAATCAGTACTTAAATTTGTTTTACTTTATGACGTTATTATTAAACTTAATTTCTTCCATAATAAGGATTAGTATCTAAAATTTAAACATTTCCATAAAGGCACCGAGTCTGGTCTTCACTTGTTCTACATTGTCGCCAATTTTATTGAATGTAATTGCTGTAATCGGTATTTCAAGTTCTCGTCTTACTTTCTCTCTTAACATCGCATAGCAATTTGAGATAGAATGGCACCCAAATAATTGAAAGAATACTATACCATCTGCATTTAAATCTGATGCCATTCTCAAATAAGAATCTGTTAATTTGTCATTATCGCAACCTATTCCTGTTTCTGTAGCTCTCATAAGAAATCGAGCGTATTCTTCTGAAGGATTCGTGTGTGATCCGGTCGGTATTTCTTCTAAGAATTTTAATAACTCCCAATCAGCGTATAAAGCTCTCCCTCCTAACTCATAAAGAATCTCGTGCGTTTTAGGTTCCCAGCCACCGAACATTGGTGTCACGAAAATTCTGGGCATTTTTGATACGTCCATACCAATTCCCTTTCTGATTCTTTCTCTCATCTCTTTTTCGAGTGATACGATATTGTCTCTATATCGAACCGCATTAGAGTTGTAATCTTGAAACGTAATACTTAATAGTGCCATAATTTCACTAAAAGTTGCCGGATTGCAGGGATAAAAATCTGAAGCACTTATATCGTAAATAATGTTCTTATACGACTTCTTTATTTGATTTCCAATTTTAAAATGAGCTCTCAAATCATTATCTGTTACGTTATTTCCTGTCAGTTTCTCGAACTCGTTTAAAGCGTTTGAAATATTATCTGTGAGTAATTCAATTGCGTTTCCTAGATTTCTGGGTGGAATATCAATCCAGATTTGTCTCGGGGCTTCATTAATTGATTTCAAAGACTCTAAATATTTATTATACGCACTACATCGTATAGTTACGTTTAAACAAGCATCAACATTTCGACCTTTGGAGGCATGCATACCAACTAAAGTCTTTAATCCATAGCAGAAGTCACTTGAAATTCCATTTTCAATTCCAATGTCATACATTTCATTGTATTTTACATTAATGGTATCAATTACATCCTCTATAATATCATCAACGATTTTACTAACTTCTTTTATGCCCAGATTTTTAACAAAGCTTAGAAAATTCGAGACTGTGTTCCACCCAAAAATACTAGAAGCCGAACCTAAATAAGTAAGGTATTGACTTATTTCAAATTTATGCATCCTTATTGGAAAAACTGGTACCGTGCCAGCAGCAAAAGCTAGATCCGAAAACGGCAAAGTAACAGCCACCAATTTTTCTTTTTCTCGAAATTTTTTCCTTTTAAGGTAATTTCGCCCATTTAACAGATTGTAAGCCATACGTAATACTGAACTAAAAGTTACAATTTCATCGGCAATTAAACTCATTTCATCATCTCCATATACGCTTCAATTCTTGTTGATAATTGACCACGGTTAGCTCTGGAATAGTCTCTTTCTAAATTTAGTACTTGTATCCCTTTTTCCTGTAGTGAATCTTTTAAGAAAGAAGACATTAGCGAAATATGATCGCAAAACTTTATTATGTGATTAATGACACCTAACTTTCTGCCTTTATTTTTTGTGTAATTTTCAGAATATTGCTGTATAATTGATACTTTCTGTTTAAGAAAGTTAGGTACGCTATGGTCACCATAGCTATTATTTTTAAACCTAACAACTAGCAAATCTAAAGGATCGTTTTGTTTATCTATGAGATTACTCTCGATAATTTGCGAATAGTAATGGTTCCCAATCCAAGTATCAAACAAAACGATATTACCACCCCCTTCCTCAATCAAATCTATCATATTATCATTAATAAAGATTGAACAACCAGTAAGTAACACGTCTTTAGATTTAGTAGAAACGGGTTGAGGAGTGTCTTTAAATTTTTGAATCAAAATTTCTAAGTCGTGAAGAAAATCAGGTCCAAATAGCATTGATTTATGAATCACTTTCAATTTTTCTGAGCCTGATATTTCCAACTCATTGATTTCCAATAATTTTTTTTTGAAATTATTGAATTTTAATAT
>Ga0209979_1003878_pt1 | contig 12806 bp, 8 predicted proteins | sample AnhtaG_FD_183114 | JGI IMG/M metagenome (GOLD analysis project Ga0209979, IMG submission 183114) | Deep subsurface microbial communities from Anholt, Denmark to uncover new lineages of life (NeLLi) - Anholt_01485 metaG (SPAdes) (version 2) | ecosystem: Environmental > Aquatic > Marine > Oceanic >...
ATAATTTCTTCAGCCAGGTCAAACTTTGGTATTTCGTTTCTTTCCTGCTGAGCGCTTGCGGATTTCTCAGGTTTATCTTTACTTGCCTTTATCTGGTCGTTTCTATCGCCCTTATTCACCCTGTAACCTCCTCGAAAACGCACTTGACTGTCCTTAGTCTAACGAAATCGGCGGGATAAATCAAGCACAAATTGCGACTTTGCCGACCAGCCATTAACTCGGTTTTGCTGGCCCTATTGAAAGTTGGGTGAAATCACCCGGGTTGAACTGTTCTATTAGTGAATGAATATCACCAACCCTAACAGCTTTTATTGCCTCAATGTCGTCTTTGATGGTGCGATACTGCTCCAGATATGTCCAGTTAAAGCCCAGGTCAACCAGCCGACCCATCGGCAGTTCATTTTTTATTACCAGTGCGCTCAGGATTTTATTTTTTGCTTTCTTCAATTCATCCTCGGTTATTCCGTTTTCGGCAAGATTTTGGAAAATACCCTTGATTGTTTGGAGCACTTTAGGGACATTCTCACTGCTGCAGCGAATATAACTGTGAAATGTCCCTGTGCCGTCCATGGCCCCGAATTGCATTGCCGCTGCCTCTGCCAACGCCTTATCCACAAGCGCCCAGAAGAATCGTGAGCCGACATCGTCACCGACAATAACCGCCAGCAGCGAAGCGGCAAATCTCCTCCTGTCCTGAGCAGACACCGCAGCGCTTATCAGGCATATATGTTCCCGAGCCAGGTTTGATTTCTCAGCTCGTTCTTTCTTCTTGCTGCCCTCGTAGTCTTCCAGCTTCCTTTCTGCACCCTGCTTCTCCCACTTGCCGCAGGATACTTCAACAATCGAACAGATTTGCTCCCAGTCAAAATCACCCGCGCACGCCAGAACCATGTTATTTGGAGCATAGCGCCTGACAAAATAATCCCGCATATCTTCTGCCGTCAGATTATCAATGCTTTTCTCACTGCCCAGAACACTATTGCCGCAGGGGTGCGCGTCGAAGTGTAGCCGCCTGCATCTGTCTGTCACGTCGAAACTCGGCAGGTCTTTATACATCGCGATTTCTTCTTTTATCACGTTCTTTTCGATGTTGAAGTCGCCGTCTCTAAGCGCAGGCCGCATCAGCTCTATCCACAGCCTTGTCACCTCCAACAGATATTCAGGCAGAACAGCAGCGTAAAAAACAGTATTTTCCTCACTGGTAAACGCGTTGAATTGTGCCCCAGTCCTGTCGAACGCCTCATTTACCTCGAACGCACTCAGTTTTTCCGTTCCCTTGAACAGCATATGTTCCAGGAAGTGTGACACTCCGTTAATCTGCCCGGTCTCGTCACGCGAGCCGGTCTTGACGAAAAACCCCACCGCCGCCGATTTGGCGGACTTGTTGACCTCCCCAATAATAGCCAGGCCATTCGCCAGTATCTTGCTTCTAAATTCCATACTCCGCTCTACTCGACAACCACTTGCTTCGGCCCGATTGTCACTACCGTAAAATCCTTAAACTTATTATTTCTCAAAAACCCCACGACCGAATCGACCGTAGTCTTTTCAATCTTATTCTTAATTTCATCCAGGCTTCGGACCCTGCCCAGCATATAGTAATCACTTCCAATTCCACCGGCCCGGCTGCTCGACGACTCGCTTTGCAGAATCAACGCACTTTTTAATCCCACTTTGGCTCGCTCAATCTCCTCTTCGCTGATTCCTTCGCACAGTTGGTTGAACTCTGCCCTTATCACATCAAGTGTTTCCTGAGCTTTATCCGGTGTAGTGCCCGCATAGCACATTATCCCGGCCGCCTCTTTCAGAGCGTGATACCGTGCGCCAATTGCGTAGCACAGCCCGCGCTTTTCACGCACCTCTGTAAACAGTCTGGCGCTCATGCCCCCCGAAAGAACCGATACCGCTACTCTCGCATTGTAGTATTCGTCGTCGCTGGGCCTGACTGTTCCGGTCATAAGCCCGATATGCACCTGCGCACCCTCATGATTTATGTGTGTATATCTGCCGCCCTTGGTACCCAACGCAATCGGTTCGACGTCCTTCTGCCGGTCCGTCTCGAACAAATCTCCCATCTGTTTTACAATAGCATCGAAATCGTATTTGCCCGCAACAGCAAAGATCGTGTTTGACAGATTAAAGTTGTTCTCTATGATTCGTTTTGTTTTCTCAGCCGTCAAAGCCTTTAGTTCGTCGATGTCCCCCACGATACTGCGTCCCAGAGGACTCGGATAAAACTGCTCTCGCAGCTTCAGCACAACTTTGTGGTGCGGGTAATCGTCCAAAGATGACACTCCGTCGATTGCTAATTGCCTCGCTAATTCAAATTCCTCTTTTTTCAGGCTGGCTCGTAGTATAATATCAGCATACAATTCTATCGCCTCGCCCAGGTTACCCGCTTCCAGGGCCGCCCCAATGGTTATTTGAGAGCTGTTGACCGAGCTGGCACGATGCAGACCCAGCCCGTCAAGTGCGTCGCCGAGTTCCCTGCTGCTTTTATCCCCTGCGCCTCTGAAAATCCAGTCGGCGATAACGTTTCCCGCCCCGCAGCAGCCCTCCGAAAGCACCGCCGCTCCCGCCGGCAGCATAAAACCGAACGCCACCGACCCAACCGCCTCCATCTGCTCACCCAGAACAACCATCCCGTTCTTCAATATCTCTTTGTCGACGCTTTCAGTCATCTGCACCTTTCGACTTCGTCATTCTGAGCGAAGCGAAGAATCCCGCCTTTGAGTCTGCAGCTTTCTTCTTTTATTCCCTGTTACCTTTTTGCCTTTTTGGCATATTATCATTTTTTATTTTTTTTGCTACCTTAATTTTATTCAATACTTGGTTGACTCCGCCCAATCGGATTGCTACACTGTATTGGACAAATGACGGATTGTAACGGTTAAATCACATTCTTTAGTGGAGAAGATAGTTATGAAGAGTCAACATTTGGCCTTGGCAATTATTGTTTGCCTTCTGGTTGCCGGATGCCAGACCCAACAACTCCCCCGGCACAAAGCGCTTGCAGAGCCAATGCTCGCCCACAGCGTTTATTTCACCTTAAAAGACGGTTCTGATGCCGCCAGACAAAAGCTCACCGATTCCTGCTACAAATATCTCAGGGACCATCCGGGCGTCGTCTTTTTCGCCGCCGGGCCTTTAGCCGAGGAATTCAACCGTGCCGTCAACGTTCGCAACTTCGACGTGGGTCTGCATATCGTCTTCAAAACAAGGAAATCTCACGATGAATACCAGGTCTCCGAAAATCATCTGCTGTTCATCAAGGAAAATAAAGACAGCCTAAAGCGGGTGCGGGTATACGATACATTCGTCAGATAGAGCCGGTCGGCGTCTTCTGCTCGGACTCGCATCAGATATCAAGCACGATTTATAACCTGTGCGTTAACGCATCCCCAGTTCACTTATCTGTTTTGTTAATCGCGCGTACATACTTACCGTCAGATAGCAAAACAAAACAGTAAACGCGATAACGACAAACGTAACCACAATCTTTGTAACTATTTTATAACGCGGGTTCAGCCATACCAGCGGCAGCGCGAATGGCCCCAGGCACAACAGAGCAATTACGACAGCAGACGTGGTAAAATACCATTTTCTTTTTGCCTTACCTGATTCATTAAGAAACTCCCCGCAAAAACGGCACTTTATCGCCTCATCCTGAATTTCCTCTGCACAAAAAGGGCACTTCTTCATAACTCTACACGCTACGCTTCATGCAACACCGTCACACTGACGCGGCGCTCTCCTCTTATCATTAGAATACACACCAGGCAAAAAACCCATTCTAACAATAAACAGTCTCAGCGGCAACCGCCAAATCAAAAAGTGCTCTCATAGCGTCATCCTGCGCGTTAGGGAAAGATATGGTCGGCCGCAGTCTGCAATGCTTTCTTTTTGGCTGTTTACAAAAATTTATTGATTTGCTGCGCATTTGTTGATATATCTCATAGTGATATTGACGATTTTTGAAGGTTAGGCATTACTTACATAATGTGAGGGATTAGCTATGAACCTTAAGACCTTATCTTTGTTGGCAGCCGCTCTGGCTTGTGTGACGCTCATCACTGCCTCGTGCGCGAAGCTGACCGTTCGCAAGACAGTGGTCCACAAACACGGCCACGGTCCTCCGCCCCACGCCCCTGCCCATGGCTATCGCTGCAAACACCACCATGGCGTAGAGCTTGTTTACGACTCGGGGCGAGGTGTCTATGTCGTTGTTGGTCTTGACGGCCATTACTACTTCGACGGCCGTTATTACCGCTTGCACAACGGCCAATGGCAGGTAGGCGTCCATATCAAGGCCGGACCCTGGGAGTCTGTATCTGAGGAATCCATACCTCCGGGCCTGAGAGGCAGGAAAAAAGCCAAAGCTAAATCGAAGGAGCATCCTGGTCGCGGCCATGGCGCCCGAAAGAAAAAGAACAACTGGTAATTCCTTCACCTTCACCCAACAGAGCCGCAACCGCAAGGAAGCGGTAGCCCGGTAGCCTGTGCTGTGCACACCTTTCTTATGCTGCGGTCAGCCCACAGATCCGCTGGGGGTCAAGACTCGCGGCTTCACCTGTGTCCCTCGACGTATTTCGTCCTCTCCCTCAGCCCCTTCTGGTCAAAACAGAATCGCTTATCATACCCCCTCGTCCACACCTTTCCATCATATCCGGATTTCTGTAGCGCAGCGTTCTCTCCCCGCACTTCCCCATCCTTGACAAATCCTTTTATACTACCCTGCAACCAGGTTCCATAAGTCGTCCACGTTAACAATATCCAACAGTTTTTGGCATACCCATATTCTACCCTCCAACCACTGGCCCCGCCAGTGGTAGTATTTAGCCCGGTCCTCTGGGCCGGGGTGCAAACGAGAGGAATGCTCTGTTCTTCCCCGCCCTCTGGGCGGGGGTCCAACCCAAAATACAAAATCTCAGACAACCAATTCTCTGGCGGGTGTCATCTGGTGCGGGGAGCCAAGCCCACGGGCGGAGATGCGCTTCTCTTATCATCTATCTTGAAGAATCCCGACTTGTCGGGATGGAGTCGAGAAATCTGTTCCTTCGACAATGCTCAGGACATGTTTAAGAGACCTCGCACCTGCGCACGAGGTGACTTTATACTTTTTTTTCAGAACCGCTTGGTAACATTCCATAGCATTTCGAATTACCAAAATATCAAACGAGCGAAAGGGCGAATGAGCGACTTTCGTTTTGAACATTGGCATTTTTCAAATTTCATATTGTTTCGTATTTCGGATTTCGTGCTTCGGATTTTAACGTAGCAATCATAACCTCTACGCTATCAGCTTCGCGACCCCAAACGCCCAATAGTGCGTTTGGGAGGGTTCCCACTTTGCGAAAAATCGCAAAGTGGGGCCTGAACCTGTTCTTGATTCTTTGCACGATGTTCTATCCCAAATCCGCGCTCAGGATTTGTCTCTTCCGTTGCTTCTCTTCGCACCGACCCAATTGTGTTTAGCGTTCGATACCCCCGGCCCACAACTCCTACGCTACCGCTGCCGTTTCCTCTTCAACCTCGCCGAACTGCCCGAATCTGACGCTTATCTTCTTGCTCACACCACGTGTTTGCATCGTTATCCCGAACAGTACATCCGCAACGCTCATCGTGCGCTTCGAGTGAGTGATTATTATAAACTGCGAATCCTTCTGAAATTCCCGCAGCAGCAGATTAAAACGTTCATTGTTAGCTTCATCCAGTGCCGCGTCAATTTCGTCAAGGAAGCAGAATGGAGATGGCTTCGTCTTGAAAATTGCAAACAGCAGTGCTATTGCCGCCAGTGCCTTCTCGCCCCCGCTAAGCAGAGATATACTCCTTGTCTCCTTGCCCGGCGGCCGCGCCATTATCTCTATCGGCGCTTCCAGAACGTCTTCAGCCTCTTCAAGAAATATATCCGCCTTGCCGCCGCCGAATAGTTTCCGGAAAATCTGCTGGAAATGAACCCTGATTTCTTCGAAGGTGTCTCTGAATTTCTCTCTGCTCTTTTTGTTAAGACGCTTTATCAGTTGCTGCAGTTGAGCTTTGCTTTTGTTCAAGTCTTCGACCTGGCTGCTTAGAAAGTTATGTCGCTTCTCCAGGTTTTCCTGCTCGGCTATCGCGTCCACATTCACGTTGCCTAATCGCTCGATTTTGCCCCGAAGTTCACCTATTTCTTCTCTTATTCTTTCCCAATCGACCTCGCCGGCCCTGTAGCTTTCGTAAGCCTCGACAAGGTCAATTTGCAGCTCCTCTTGAATCCTTTCAACAAGCCCCTGATTTCTCACCTCAAACTGGCTAAGTTCTATCTTCAGCTCACTTATTTTCTGCTCAATCTCGCCTTGCTCAGCTCGTTTCTGCCTGACGAGCTGCTCTGTTTGGTTTTGTTCTTCGAGCAGCTTTTGCACTGTATTATGCAGCTTTTCTGTGCTCTCTTGGTTCTTTTCTTTTTCGACAAACAGCTCCGACACCACCGCTTCGCAGTTAAGAATATCGCCTTGGGCCTCTGCCAATTGTCCCCCGCAGCTTTCTATTTCTGCTTGTGCTGACTCATTTGCTGTTTCATTTTCTCGCATCTGGCTTTGCAGACCCCCAATCGCCTGCTTAAGTGCCTTGTGTTGTTCGGTGATTTGCCCCAGGGCAACCCTCAAATCCGTAAGTCTGCTCATCTGCGACTCCTGCTGCGCCTTGTGCTCGGAGTATTTTGACTCAAGCTCTCTTATACGCGCCGTTCGCTCGGCATTTACCGCCTCCAGCTCTTGCAGCTTCTGCTCCGAGTCATATTCTTTCTGAACAGATTGCCCAATCTGTTCTTCCAGCAGGTCAATTTCGTTCGCAATCAACGGCTGCTCTTCTCGAAGCCGCTTTATGTTTTGTTCTAACATGCTCAGCTTTGAATTTACCTGCATCTTTTCTGTATTCGCTTCATAGACAGCCGTTCGCAGCTCCTGGCACAGTCTTGATAAGTGTTCCTTTGTCTGGGTGTTCTTATCGATTTGCTCTTCGAGTGTCGTAATTTCCGATTGTATTTTTCCCATCGTACCCTGCAATTGGCGCAGTCGGCTCTTTCGTGATATCAAACCCGTTGTTTTCCCTAATGGCCCGAGTTTTATTGAGCCGTCCCCGCTCACGTATTCACCTTTAAGCGTGACAAATTTATACTCCTCTCCTGTTTTTTCAGCTAATTCAATTGCCCCATCAATCGAATCGACAACTATCGTCTTGCCCAACAATTTCCAGACTAACGCTGCATATTTGCTGTTTGTTCTTACGAATTCAGCAAGCCTCCCTCTTACGCACCGAAATCCTGAAAAATCCTTTTTGTCCACAAACGGCCCAATTTTATCCCTGCTTATGAAATTCACCCTGCCTTCCAGTTTCTCAATCGCCTCCTTATCAGCTATCAGTCTGCTTGTGTTATTGACCACCAGTGCGTCGGTTTTGCCTTCGAGCGCAGCCTCAACTGCGTTTGCATATTCGACGTCCGCAGCTATTGTTTCTGCCAGTACTCCTTCGACGTAATCGAATTTGCCGTTTTCAGCTGACCGGTTCTGCAAAATGCTCTTAACCGCATTATTAAGCCCCTCACGTCTTCTTTCCATATCCGTTAATATCGTCAGTTCGCTGTTCAGTGCGCTTTGTGCTTCTTTGCTGTGCGCCAGTCGTTTGCTGTCCTCTGTGGTTCGGCTACTGATTTCTTCCCTTTCTTTGCGTTTGGAATCTAAGCTTTGCTGTAGTTCACCCAGAACCTTTTCGATATCGCTCAGGCGAGCCTGGTGTTGTGCCTTTTCAGTCAGGAGCTCTTCAAGTTCAGCCTTGGCAGTGTTTGCCCGCCCGGCCAGACGCTCTTTCTGGCTCGATAAGTTGTTGCGATAAACCGAAATACTTTGCACCTCGTTATGAAGTTGTGCTGTCCTTCTGACTATATCGATAATGCCTGATTTCTCATCTTCCAGATGTGCTTCGAGCGAGGCGCATTCGCCGTTTATTTGTTGGATAGCTTTTTCGATTTGCTCAGCGGCTCGTTCTTTTTCCTCCTGCATTTGCTCACAGTTCGTCTGCTCAGCCACATATTGCCTCAAATCTTCTGCGAGCTGCCTTTTTTGCTCCTGCAGTTTTTCGACTCTCTTTCCTGCCGAATCTTTTCTTTGCTGCAGCTCCGCGGTTCGCGTTCGTAAAAATTCAATTCGCTGTAAATTCTGCTCGATTTTGCTTTGGACGCCAACAAGGCAGTTTCCCGCACGGTTCAGTTTATTCTCTGTTTCTATTATTCGCCGTCCCAATTCGCTCACAAGCGCGTCATTTCTTGCAACCTCAGCAGCAACACCGGCAAATTGTTCTTCTGACTTTTCAAGCTCCGTTTTTTTCTCTGTACTTTTCGTGTGGTTCTTTGCGTATTCAGCCAGCGAGTAATTGACCTGAAGCTCCTTGAGCCTTTGGCTGTATTGAAGGTAGTTTCTTGCTTTGCCCGCAGCAAGTTTCACGCTTCGCAGGTTTCTTGTCACCTCGCTCAAAATATCCGCAAGCCGAAGCAGATTTTGTTCCGCCCTCTCCAGTTTCCGAAGGGCCTCTTTCTTGTGCGATTTGTATTTGCTTATCCCCGCCGCTTCTTCAAATATTACTCTTCTGTCTGTTTTAGACACACTCAAAATCTGCTCAATCTGTCCCTGCTCGATAATTGAGTAGCCCCTGGCGCCCACACCCGTGTCCATAAACAATTCTCGAACGTCTTTCAATCGGCAGACCTTGTTATTTATCCGGTATTCACTCTCCCCGCTCTTATATATCCGCCGTGATATTTGTACCTCCTCAGCTTCAATTGCCAGCCCTCTCGTCCCTTGCCCATTGGGATTGGAGATAAGCAGGCCCACTTCAGCCATCCCCAGGGCCTTTCTGCTGCTGCTGCCCCCGAATATCACGTCCGCCATTTGGTCGCTTCGAAGACTTTTAACGCTTTGTTCACCAAGAACCCACTTCACCGCATCGACGACATTGCTCTTGCCGCACCCGTTGGGTCCCACAATAGCCGTTACAGCCGAATCGAATGTAAACTCCGTTTTGTCCGCAAAACTTTTGAAGCCATCAAGAACGATTTTTTCTAATTTCATTTTGTGTCCTGCTGTTAAGTCCGGTAAAAGTCGTTGTAACAGTTCTGTGTCCGCCCGTTCGGGCCGATACGCACTTTTATTATCGGCCGACCGTCTGTCTTCTCTTGATAATTAGTCGATTTTGGGAAGGGGCCCGGCACGAAACTGCGCTTCCACCGCACCTTTCTCACACATCTGTTTCAAAAGCGCGATCCCCTCAGCGTATGTAACGTTCAAACCAGGCCGCGAGTGAGTACCCTCCTCCACAACCGCTTCCTTACAAAGTGTTCGAATAATATCGCTGAGCTTGAGTGAGCTTTTCAACTTGATTGGGGGAATGTCGGGCCGTTTGGGGACTTTGCGTATCAACCAGACGTCTTCTTGACCGCTTGAGGAGTCTATTATTATATTGCCGTCGCTTGACTCCACGAAAATGTTGTCCCGGCAGTATAGCGGCGCGCCGAATAGCACAATTCGAGGCTGACCGCTACGAGAAACAAAAATCGCCTTCTCTCTGGTTCGCACGATTTGCTCTAAATAGAAATTACCTCCGATCAGCTCTTGTGTTATGGTAATATCTTCTAACTTTCGCAATTGTGCGTATGCAGCCAGTCGAATGTCGAAACTTGCCTCCCGCAGCAGGCTTCGTGAAACCGATGCCGCGTCGTTGCGACTTGCCCCTGCCGTAATCGCCTCTAAAGCCTCCATTCGATAAGCCGAATCTTTATCCATTGCTATTTCGCGAAGAGCTTCCAAACCCACGTCGCTGCCTAAGTTCAGCATACATCTCGCCGCTCGCAGACGGACCTCCTCGTTACTTGAATTCACCAGATTAGACAGTTTTCTCAGACACTTATTGCCTATCGCTTCAAGTGCCGCTTCGCTTGCATCCTTGTCTTCTGAATCAGCAAGCTCCCTGACAAACCTGTCTATTCTTTTTTCGGTAACTTCCGCCGTCTCACTGAGGTACATAGCATTAACTATCGAGATAAACCTTTGCTTTTGTTCCCCGTATTTAGCTGGCACGTTCAATTCAATCAGGCTGGGTGAAAATGCCCTGGCTGTGTCCGGCGGAAATCGGTTGTTCAAACGATTGCGGATAGCGTTTGCGATTCTGTAATTCGGCCTGCGAAGCGCCAGGTGTGCCTTGTATTCATCGAGCACCGTCCCACCGGCCAGGATATATCCGGCTTTCTTATCTGTTCCGCCAGCCTCGATTGTGTCGATGAAGACCGCCCCTTCCGCCGTCGCCAGAGCTCGTAGATCTATACCGAAGCTTCCCGCTGTCTTAAGCTCAGCACGATATAACCAGCCGCCTTCCAGGGAAGTTGTTTGTGTACCCCGCAGTGCTTCTACCTTCAAATCAAAGTACTGGTTCTTTGTAACCGCTGCCGGCATTATCCCACGCACCGCTACCACAGCCGTATCGAGGCTGCTGATGAGTTTTTCAATATCTACTGTGCTCTCAGCCAATTGCGTCAGGATATATCGTTTAAGATATGCTCTAATATCCGGCGGACATTCCGCCGAGCCTGTGCCTCTTAATCCGCCGGCAAGCCCATATCCTTCAACCAAAATCGATTCAGGGGCGAATGCATCCGTCAGAGACCCTATTGTAGTGCCCAGGTCCATCTTGGGCGTCTCAGTTTTCTCCACCGGCTCACCACAGCCGCCTATCAAAAAACCAATAACCAGTACACTTATTGAAAAAGCCGTTTTTCGATGGTAAGTTTTCATATAACCGCACGCCCCAAAAAGACCCATTTTGCTAAACGCACACACCTTAATAATACGCCTTCAAACCAATTCCGTCAAGCCCATTTTCCCACCCAGCAACCCTTATTTTCAACATTCAATATTCTTCGTCGCCTGTCCTGCGGCAATCCCAACTTCATCATTCAGAATTCCTTGTTCGATATTCAATATCCCCCCCACAGGTCACGAGACACGAGCGACGGTCGTTATGTCCTGAGCGAAGCCGAACGGATCGCAAATCGAAAATCGACAATAGAAGAGCAAACCTCCGCATCGCAACTCCCGCACAGAACGCAAGAAACAGAAGAAAAATGGCCCTCAAAACCTCTTCAAAGTACAAAGGCGTCTCTTACCACGCAGGCCAGAGAAAATGGTGCGCTGCTATTCGAGTCAACGGCCAATACAAATATTTCGGCCTTTTCCACGACGAAATCGAAGCCGCAAAGGCATACGACAACGCCGCGCGCAAGTTTCACGGGATATTTGCCAGTTTGAATTTTCCTGATTGAGCCGTGCTCCGGCTCGTTCCTTGCCGAGATACGAGATGCGATATACGCTACTCCGAGTCGGCTCCCGTGAACTTCCCTCTGATCAGTCGTTACTCACAGCCCCATTTGTCTCAAAAAACAAACCGTCTATACAACGGAACTCATCTGCCACATCCGTCAACTCTGTATTCAATCCTGATGACAGTGCTTCCACCATAACTTTCTTACCTCTATGCATTGCTTCTCGAATCAACGGGATAAAATCACCGTCACCCGTTATCAAGACTATTTCACTGATACTGTCAATCAAACTGTAGTTGAGCATGTCAATACAAATTGAGATATCCACACCTTTACTTTTTGCCGACCGAGATAGCTTCTTGAAAACCTTGGGCACGACAAAGCCTTCTTGACTAAAATACATGACTTGCCCGCGGGCAGACACTCCTCCCATGGCATCAACATTCGTTTCATATTTGACTTGGTGTAATTTGCGCTTGATTTCCCATATTTTCTCATCCGCACCTGTGGCATACGTATAGTATATTATCCGCAATATATCAGAAAATTCCTCTTTATCAACGAGCTTCGGGCTCCACACATACACGTTTTCATGATGCAGGATATCATCGTAAGGTTTGGAGCCAGCTTGGACCATCTTCTGATACCTCATTACAAGGTTTTCCCCATCCACCAAGACTACTCTCTTAGAAGCTTTTGGCATAAGTCCACCTCTCTACACGCTCCTTGCTAATAGACACAGCCGGCTACTCTCGTGAATCCCAAACCCGCAATTCCCGTCAAACTAAACTTCCCAAGCCACTTTACCCACAAAATACCACAAAAACAGCAAAAATCAAGCCCAAAAATGCAAAATTACAATCAAAATTTAAGAAGTTTTGCCCTTTACGCTATGGTTTTTAGCTTTCAGCTTTAAGTTTTTCGCCTCCTCTTTTGCCCACCCATTCTAATCCCTCCAATCTGTTTTATCCGTGTTAATCTGTGGTCCCAAATCCCAAATCGAAAATCGTCAATCGTAAACCTGTCCCGAGCGCAGCCGAAGGCTCCGGCCCCTTTATCTTTTCACTTCGACATTCGATATTCCTTGTTCGACATTCGATATTCCTTCCGTCTTCTCCGTAAGCACCGTGAGGCGTCCTCCGCAAGGAGTCCCTGGGACTGTGGAGAGTCCATAGGACTGACTTCTGTCTTCTGACTTCTGCCGTCTTCGACATTTGAATTTTACTCATTCTATTTTGTTTCGGATTTCGGATTTCTTACATCACATCTACCCATCCACGCATTTACTCATTCACGAGTCACGAGCGACTCGCGGGCTCTGCCCGCGCATTCACGCAGGTCGCCTTTTCGAAAAGTGCCAAAAAGCGTGTATCGCGTGCGAACCAGAGATCATATAAGCCAGCGAATTGCGATTGACATGCTACGAGATGCACATGCTCGTGGCCGCAACGAAACCGTGAACGTA
>Ga0209979_1003879_pt1 | contig 12806 bp, 10 predicted proteins | sample AnhtaG_FD_183114 | JGI IMG/M metagenome (GOLD analysis project Ga0209979, IMG submission 183114) | Deep subsurface microbial communities from Anholt, Denmark to uncover new lineages of life (NeLLi) - Anholt_01485 metaG (SPAdes) (version 2) | ecosystem: Environmental > Aquatic > Marine > Oceanic...
GGGTAGCTTTTATCCCGGTCATAAATATAAGCCTGACTTTAAAAGAGGTTCTCTTAGGGACCTATAATTGGGGATATATCGGGCTGATTTTCTTGAGCACCGCTTTGTATGCCGGAATAGCAGTTTTTATCACCCGTAGACTTTTTGAAAAAGAGCAGGTTCTTTTCAGAACTTAGTCTTTCAAGAGAGAGGTAGGGCAAGGCTTTTAGCCTTGCTTATTTTCCTAGCCAGTAATCCCACCTTTCCCACAAGGCGGGATTTATTAAATTAGAGACACGCATGCGATGCGTCTCTACAAAAGCTCATCAGCCTTCCCCTGTGTTCCTGTGGGTGAAGCCAGCTGTGTTTTCACCCAGATCTCCTGCTTTTTAGGTTGTTGCATACCACGACCACCCGGGCGTCCGCCTCCGGGTCGACCACCACCGGGAGGCATCATCCCTCCACGACCCATCTTTTCTCTCATGCGCTGGCGATCACCCATTTTAATGTTACCCCACTCTAAACCAAGACTGATAGTCTGTCCTGGCTGTGCACCAATGGCATAATCGGAAAGGTCACTTTTCTGCAGAGGGATCCTGAATTCATAGGTGTAGATGCCCTGGGGAGAAGCAAAGCAACTCGCAGGACCAGTAGAACCCTTAGAAGGGATGTTTATTTCCTGACCCCTTTTTCTGTAGATGATGGTGAGCTGATCAGCCATAGCTTCCTGCTTCTGCATAAGACGTTCTCTCTGCTCTGGGGTAAGGTTATCCCAGAATCCACCTTCTCCCGTCATTCCAGATTTCTGCATCTCTAAAAGGGAAGGTCCGCCAGTGTAACGGATACCGAAATCTTTTTTCTTCTTTCCAGAATTATCCAGCCACAGGGTCACACCGCCCATACGAATAAAACGTGCCCATTCCTGATTACTGAAGCGAAAGAGAATGTATAGGTTTTCGCTGTCATTCCGCAAACCCAGCAGTACTCCACTCTCCTCTAAATAGTGGGTGGGCTTGTCAACCCATTCTGTCATCTCTCCGTCTAATTCCACTGGTTCTGCTGACCAGTAAGTCTCTGCCTTCTGAGTTTTGCAGCCAGTTAACATAACTATGCTTAAGACTGTTAATAAAAGGAGTGCTTTTAGCCTTAATTTCTTAAAATCTTTGTAGTTCATCTTTTCACCTCAAAAGTTTTTTTTGAAAGTTGGGGGTAACTGTTTATTTCAGCTACCCCCTAAGGGTAAATACTTATTGCTGAACCCTGTTTACTTTAACAAGACCATGCGATTGGTCATAGAATAAGATCCTGCCTGGATGCGGTAGAAATAGATACCACTGGCTACCCTTTCTCCACTTTCATCCCGACCATCCCAGATTACCTCTCTGGTGCCTGCGTTCTGATACTCATCCACCAACTGCTTTACTTTTTGTCCCTGGATGTTATAGATGGTGAGTTTGACATAAGAATCCTCAGGCAGAGCGTAAGAAATCTCGGTTTCTGGATTAAAGGGATTGGGGAAGTTCTGAGATTTAATAAGAGTTTCTGTAGATGTGTTTACGGAAGAATTGCTTTCAGGCTCCTCTGACAGTTGAATCCCATATCCTTCAAGCATCTCCCTAACCGCAGTGCGAATCTCCTGGCGTGAAGCGCCCTGGTCTCGCATCTCTCCAATCTTCTCTCGAACAGCTTTTCTCTGCTCCTCAGTTAGACCGGAGAAGAAACCTCTAAAGCCGCCACGAGGACCTTTGCCCTGGTGTTCAGGTAGATCGATTCCATACCCTTCAAATAACTCCCTAACCGCAGTTCGAATCTCCTGGCGTGAAGCGCCCTGGTTTCGCATCTCTCCAATCTTCTCTCGAACAGCTTTTCTCTGTTCCTTAGTCAGACCGGAGAAGGAACCTCTAAAGCCGCCGCGAGGACCTTTGCCCTGGTGTTCAGGCAGTTCGATCCCATATCCTTTAAGCAACTCCGCAACTGCAGTTCGAATTTCTTCACGTGAAGCGTCCTGGCTTCGCAATTCTTCCACTTTCTCCTTAACAACTTCCCTTTGTTCCTCAGTCAGGCAGGATAAGAAGCCTTTTCCGTCATAACTTCGAGGGTGCTGGCCCAAAATATCCTCCCAAGGGTGCATAATTATAAGGGCGAAAAGAACCAGAACCCCGATGGATATGCGATACGCTTTCATTCTGATCTCCTTTCTTTTGAAATCATCTTCTTCAGATTTCTCAGTTCATTGTAGAACTGAACGAACTGGCTGTTGATGAACTCCACCTTCAGTTGATCGATATTACCGTTCACTTCAAAAGTGAAGGTGCTCTTTGATTTTTTTTGATCTGATTTGATGAGTTGATAACCTTTCATTTTCAGATAGGCTGAAAATGCCAGGTCATCGGTGGTGATATGATCATTTTTGATTTTATCTGATTTCATATTAATTCCAATTTGTTTTCATTTGGTTTGACACAGAGAAAGCCAAAAGGTTTAAAATGAAAAAGGTGTTTTATATGAGTTTTGAAATTCTTAGAGAGCGTGCGATTGAATACGTTTCATGTGGTTACGGATTATTCGCCCTTCGGGTTCAGAATGGCATTCTGTCACTCACTTCTTTTTCATAGCTAGGTAAGGCCGGGACTCATTGTAATGACAGCATTTTCGCAGGTGCGAGTTTACCCCGCCCATAAAACTACCATGATACAATCTGCCTACAGATAAGACTTTATAAAAATCTTATAGCTTTATGCAGCTTATTTTATTTTATTATCTGGAAATCTAAATTGAATTACAGATTAGAAATTAGTCTATAGGTAAAGCTGTGAAGAAAAAAGATTCCAAAGCTTTCAATCAATTAGTCAACTTGATGAGCAAGCTCCGCTCAAAGAAGGGCTGTCCCTGGGATAGGGCCCAGACTCATAGGTCCCTTCTTCCTTATCTTTTGGAAGAGGCTTATGAGGTCTTAGACTCAGTGGAGAAAAAGGATGATTTAAAATTTAAAGAGGAATTGGGTGATCTGCTTTTGCAGATAATCTTTCATTCGGAGATCGCCAGAGAGGAAAAAAGGTTTGATATCTTTGAGGTCATTGATAATCTGAGAGCTAAACTTATTCAAAGACACCCTCATGTTTTCAAAAAAAGAAAAAAGGTATCTTCAAACCAGGTGATAAAAAACTGGGAACATATAAAACTGGCTACTTCAGAGAATAAATCGGTTTTATCCGGGATACCAAAAACTCTTCCTGCTCTGCTCCAAGCCTACCGGGTGGGAGAAAAGGTGGGAAGATATGGTTTCGATTGGCAGAAAAGGGAGGATATCCTCCTTAAGTTAGAAGAGGAACTAAAAGAGTTCGAGAGAGCTTATCATAGCAAAAATAAGAAAAAGATCGAGGATGAATTAGGCGACATCTTCTTCACCCTGGTAAATTTATCCCGGCATCTTAAGATAAATCCAGAATTAGCTCTGAGAAAAACTGTGGGAAAATTCATCCAGAGGTTCAATTTTATGGAGAATGAATTGTCCAGAAGCAAAAGGTCTTTAAAGGAAACCAGCTTAAAAGAACTCGATTCCCTCTGGGAAAAATCAAAATTCGGACATAAAAAGTCATAAAAAAGTAGGGGCGGGGTAACCCCGCCCCTACAAGGATCCAGAAGAAGGTCGCTACCTCTTTACAATCTCCACTCTTCGGTTCTTCTGTCTTCCTTCTTCAGTGGCGTTGTCCGCTATGAAGTTGGTGGCACCGTAACCTACTGCGGTTATCCTGTCTTTGACTACGCCTTTAGAGACAAGATATTCTTTTACCTTTTCCGCTCTCTTCTGAGAGAGTTTCTTATTGGCGGAAGCAGTTCCAGTGGCATCAGTATAGCCTCCCACCTCGACCTTCACATCCTTATAAGTCATAAGCCTTGAAGCCAGATCATCTAAAATTGTCTTATTAGCTGCATCGATCTCTGCGCTCCCTGGTTTATACTTAATATGCAGGATTAGTTTTTCCTCAATCGGCTTTACTTTGGGACAGCCAGAAGCATCAACCTCTACTCCAACTGGGGTATTGGGGCATTTATCCAAACCATCGCAGACTTTATCCATATCTGCATCTGTGGGACAGCCATTCTCATCCACCTTGCAGCCTTCAGGAGTATCAGCGCACTTATCCTTAAAATCAGGTACTCCATCTGCATCTGCATCCATGGGACAGCCAGCCGCATCCACCCTTACCCCTTTGGGGGTATCCGCACACTTATCTAAACCATCGCAGATACCATCTGCATCTGCATCCATGGGACAGCCAGTGGCGTCCACCCTGCATCCTTGGGGAGTCCCCGGACATTTATCTAAGCCATCGCAGATCCCATCATTATCTGTATCCAAGGGACAACCATTAGCATCCACTAAACAGCCTAAAGGAGTATCCGGACACTGGTCATCTTTATCCGCTACCCCATCCTTGTCTGAATCCTTGGGCTTTCCAAAATAGTAAGTTATCCCGGCAAAAGCCTCTGGAATACCCCTGGGGAGGTCTAATTCACCTTCCTCTGTGCCGACCACATCTTTATCATCGGTGAAGCTGGTCAAAAGTCCGGTTAGATAATGGAATCTGCCGCCAATATTTATACCCAGGTTCTCCATAGGATAATACTCGATCCCGGCACCCACTAAAGCAGTTATCTCCTGGTCTTTTATCTCAACTGAGTCTGCAAGACCTTCTTTTTCGGGGAAGAACCATTCCTGTTCACCCTTATAATTTTTTACCTTCCAGATCGATATTCCACCGCCGCCAAAGATATAAGGAGTAAATTTCTTTTCTGGCATAAAGTAATAATAGGCGGCCGCCTCGATCATTATATTCTCATAAGTCCTGGCACTATCTTTCTTAGAAAAGGTAAATCCAGCTCCATCTTCTCCTTTATCCGTCAGGTCTGCTTCCCAGGTGTAAGCATAGGTGCCAGTTACACCTATGGCTAAGTTTTTCAGAATGCCATATTTCAGGGTAACTCCGCCGTGAGGTCCTACAATCCAGAAATCAGAGTGGTCAGTCAAGACCGGCTTCCACACACCACCCTGAGCACTCAATCCAACCATACCCTTCATCTCCACGGGGTATGAAGCTACGCTCAACGTAAGAACTAACACTGCCACCCCAAATAGCCAGGTTAGTTTTTTCACTTTCTTACCTCCTTTTTAAAGTTTTAAGTTTAAATTCTAACCTATTTAAAAAACTGATTTTTCTCTTTCTTGGGTATCACCCCCTCCATCAATTCAGTTAAAATTCCCTTTTTATTTATTTAGTTACATTTCTAACATCTAAAGTTTTAAGAATTTAAGAAAACTCAAGGTTAGTTGTCAAGTGTTTTTTTTAAAATCTTTTAAAAAAAAGAAAATAATATGTAGGTCAAGCATGGCGGAGCCTGCTTGACAAAAAAGATAACTAAAGATAACTTGTCAACCAGTCCTTTCTACGAACCGTAAAGCTTTTATCGGTCGGACATGGTTGACCTACGCATCTTTTTGGTTTAGAAAATAAGAAGGGTTCAGTAGAGCTTAGTTATTTTTGCCCCTCGATAATAATGGGAAAGGATTGCCCTATAGGTATAGCCAGCCCGGGATCTGCCCAAGGCTCCGACCTGGCACATTCCCACACCATGTCCATTTCCAAAGCCTTTGAATACGATCTTTTCCAGTTCACCTGAAGGATTTCTCTGTAGGTAGATATCGAAGAAGGTGCTGGGAAGGATAGGATGAGGGAATTTTTTTCTCCTTAAGACCCATCTGATATTATCTTTCTCCAGCCTGAGAACTTTTTTATCGGTCATTAACTCCAAAAGTGAAACCCTGCCTGAGGGAGACCTTTTCAAAATCTCTAAGTCCAAAATCTTTCCGATTCCTTCTGGGGTAACTTCCGGATAAGACCCTAAATGGGCAGAGATTATCTCTTCTAAATCCTCTCTTGACCAGCTCTCCTCCCAAGTGGAGTTCTTTGCCCAGGTACAGAAACCATCATCTCCGAACGAACAAAGATAAGCTTCTGCGGGTTTATTCCAGATCTCCTCTATCCTTTCGGTCCAGCCACCACAATTGGCATGATAATGAGCTTTTATTGGTTTCCCCTCATAAATCAAGATCATTCCTTTAGTCTTTTTAATTGCCAGATTAGCTAATTTGTCCTCAGAATCTGCTCCTAAATAGAGCTGGTCAGCCACAGTTGACTCCAAATCATAACCTTTTTCTTTGTAGCTACCTGAAGAGTAAAGGGCATAGGTTCTGGCTGCTATAGCCTGAGCCTTTAAAGCCTCGAATTCTTTTTCACCCCACTTCCCTATCTCAGCCGGAAGAACTCCCTTTAAATAATCCTCCACAAAGACCAAATTCAAAGCTAAAGCTGTAGTATCCTTTGGCGAGTAACTAACCTCTAATAACCCTTTATATCTTTTACCATTCAGATAGAACCACTGCTTACCCCCCCTGGGTTCAAAAACTACTCTTTGAAGCTTTCTTTCTAACTCCTTTTGCCCTTTTGCCCCTAAACTTATTCCCTCAGCCTTTACCTTTAACCAGATTTGGGCTGAGGAGAAATACTCGGAGTTTTTCTTCTCATCTTTTTGAGAATAGCAGCGGAGGACAAATGAGCCAGCCGGGGATACCTCCAGACCTTCTTTAGTTTCTAAAAGCTTGACCTTAACACTTGGATATTTAATCCTGGGATAATAGATCTCCTCCCGATATAGGGGCATCTGGACACAGTTATAGATAAAAATGGAGATAAGGGCTAAACCAAGCTTAAGCCCCAAAGTTCTTAGCTGTCGAGGTTTTAAGGTAAACATATTTTCCCCAGGATTTTGGCTTTGCGGGCTTTAGTGGAACCTGGTTTATTCCCTGTAGATTCTGATAAGCTAAGAAAGGCGAAGATGGCAAAAGCGATCGGTTCAACTGCCAAAGGATTGTATCCCAGCTCATCTGATAAGTATATCTTAGCTGGATAGAAAAGCTCTTTAAGCCTTAGGAATAAATATTGGTTTAAAGCTCCACCTCCGCAGAGGATGAGTTCATCTATTTCAGCTTCGGGCTTAAAAAACTTCTTATAAACTTGATAGATCGATCTTACTGTAAGCTCACTGGCTGTGGTTATAAGATCCTCAGGTTTTGCAGTATATTTTTCAGCTTCTCTAACAAAATCTTCAGTAAATTTTTGATCAAAATCTTCCCGGCCCAAGCTTTTCTTCCCTTTTAGCAGAAGAAGAATTTTTTCCAGTAGATGGTCTAAGATAGATTCAATAACTCTACCCTTAAAAGCAGTTTTTCCCTCTTTATCAAAATTCTTATGGAAATATCTTCTCATCAGATTATCTATGAGCATATTCCCCGGACCAGCATCCATCCCCCACACTTTGTCCTTCCTTTTTCCTCTGGGCAGAAAAGAAAGATTAGCCACCCCTCCTAAGTTCAAGACCGCTTGAGCTTTCTCTTTTTTATTGAAAAGATAAAAATGGACTAAAGGGGTAAGCGGAGCACCCTCCCCTCCTAAGGCAATATCTTTTCTTCTGAAATCAGCCACAGTGACAGTCCCGGTTCGGGCTGAGATGACTGAGGGTTCACCTATCTGCAAGGTTCCTCTAACCTGATAGGGGCCCATTTTCTTTTGGAAAGGAAGATGTCTTACTGTTTGACCGGGCGAGCCGATAAGGTCTATATCTTTTAAATCCAGGCCGCAACTTTTAGCCATCTTTTTAGCTGCGAGGGCAAAATACTCTCCTAATAAAAAATCCAGCCTGACGACCTCATCGATATTCTGATAGGTAGGGTCAGAAACCTTTAAGATTTTCTTTTGTAAAGAAGATGAAAATTCAAAGGTTTTGAAACCAAGCGGTTTTATCTTAAGCCTGTCTTCCTTTTTTTCGATTTCAACTATGCAGGCATCTATTCCATTGGCCGAGGTCCCGGACATAAGCCCTATAACTTTATTTTTTTTCTTTTCTAAAAGTTTTTTTAGGTTCAATCTAACCTCTACTTTAGTCTTTTTTCTTTTAAAGATAAAATTCTATTTGTGGCTTCAGAGAGTCGGGAAAGGCTCAACTTGTTATCTTTTAACTGGTTTTCAAAGTGCTCCAGCACTTTCGTCTGTTCTTCCAAGTTTTCACCTATTAAAATCACGTCATTCCCTGCTTCAAAGACTAAAAGGCAGGCTTTTTCTAAAGGATAGTTTTCCTTTATCGCTTTCATCTGCATATCATCGCTGATCAAAACCCCTTTGAAATTTAGCTCCTCCCTTAAAATCTCAGAGCAGATTTTTTTCGAAAGGGTAGCCGGAAATAGTGGGTCCAGCTCAGTGGCTATCACATGGGTGCTCATTATAAAATCTACCTCAGAGGATATAGCCGCTTTAAAAGGGAGGAAGTCTATTTTCTCAAACCTCTCTTTAAGGTTGGAGTTGAAAGGTAAAGTATTGTGCGGATCTTCTGAGATATCCCCTATCCCGGGGAAATGTTTGGCGCAGGCTAAAACCCCTTCTTCTCTTTGGGCCTGAATAGCTATTTTTGAAAATTCTGCTACCAGTTCTGCATCAGACCCAAATGACCTATCACCTATCACCGGATTGGAAGGATTGGTGAGTACATCCACAACCGGAGCTAAATTTACATTTATGCCCCATCTCTTTAATTCCTCCGCAGTCTGGCTATAAGCTTTATGCAGGCCCTTTTTATCTTTATTCTCTCCATAAAATCGATTAGCCGGGAAAAGAGGGAAATTTTCCTTAATCCGGTTTACTCTCCCTCCTTCCTGATCTATCATCACAAAAAGTGGAATTTTAGACCTTTTTTGCAGTAATTCTATATTTTCCTTAATCTGTTCTTTTGTATTCAGGTTGGGAGAGAAAAGGATCACCCCCCCGATCTGATACTTCTGAACTAATTTTAAGAACTCAACTGAAGGCTCTAATCCCTGAAATCCTAAGGAAAAGATCTGACCAAGCCTTAAGTTATCCATTTTTTCCTTATACCGTACAGATTAAATTTTTACCTTTACCTTTAGCTAAATATAAAGCCTGGTCCACACTTTTGACCAATTCCTCTGCATCAGTTCCGTTCTCTGGATAGGTAGCAACCCCCAAGCTTACAGTTAACTTGACCTTGAGTCTTTTCTTTTTATCCTCGAATTGGGTCTGTTCAACTTTAGAGCGGATCCTCTCCCCGATGTAGCGGGCATCTTCTTTCCCGGTCTGAGGGAGTATCACCACAAACTCCTCACCCCCATAACGAATAAGGATATCCACATCTCGGATACAGCTTTTGATGACCCTCGCTAAATCTTTTAGGATCAGATTGCCGAAAAGATGTCCGTAGGTATCGTTATATTTTTTAAACCAGTCGATATCGATCATCATCAACGAGAGACTCTGGTGATACCTTCTGGCTCTTTTAAGCTCATTTTCAAGCTTATGCACAAAGTAGCGATAGTTATAAATCCCGGTAAGCTCATCGATAATGGTGAGTTCCTCCATCTTCCGATGCAAACTGGCATTCTCTAAAGCCATAGCGGCTGAGCCGGCTAATATGGAGAAGATCTTATGGTCCTGTTCTGAAAAAGCTCCTACCATTCTGGACTCAGCATTCAAAACCCCAGTCGTTTTCCCCTGAGAGATCATAGGAACTGTCATCTCAGAATGGGCTCCTTCTAAACCGGGTATATATCGAGGGTCATCCTTAACCTCATAGATCCTTACCCCTTTACCCTCTTTCAGAACTGAGCCGGTTATGCCACTTAAGGGAATCTCCGGAGGATCTGAATATTTTAACTTTTTGCCAAATTCTATTTTCCCTTTGAGAAGAAGAACCCCTTTTTCTCTATCCAGAAGCAGAATGGAGAAGTGTTGATACCTTAAAACCCTTTGAGCTATCTCTAAGACTTCATCGATTATCTGTTCGAATCTGTAGATCTCTCCCAGGGAACGGCTAGCCTCATAGGCAGTCTCAATCTGCACCTGAGATTTTTCTAACTCTGAGGTCCTCTGGTTTAAAGTATCGAACACCTGCCTGAGATTTGCCTCTGAGGCTTTCAAAAATGTGGAAAGCTTGCCAATTCCTGCGGCAAAGACCCAGAGGAAAGATATCCGAATCAATAGGTCGCCCAAGAAAAGTTCCTTTAGATGTGGGGCATTGCTTAGAAGATAGAAGAAGCTGGCTAAAAAAGCCATGAAAAGTGCTGAGCTAAAACCTAGGTGATAAGCCCCCAGGGAGATAGAAAGATAATACAGAAGGTAGAAATCGCTTTTTACCCCCCCGGTAGCTAAGACCAGAAGGGTTATGAAAATAAGGTCAAAAAGCGAGGTGAGGCTGTAAAACTGAGTAGTTTTAGGTTTGAACTTATTCGCATAAATGTAGAGACCAAAAAGTTGTAAAAGGAAAATTGCCAGCAAAGCCCGGCCATAGGAAGCATAAATCAGGACAGCCGGGGCAAATGCAAGCCAGATACAAAGCCCTAAAAAAAGTAGGCTTCTGGCAAAAAAGAAAAGGTTATTCGCCCCGAAATAAGTCTCCCCGCTATTTCTCTGCAAGGAATAGTTATTCATCAAAGGTTTTTAGCTCGAATTTGAGTCTTGAGAATCGAACCAGTTAACTTCAAAAGTTTACTTTTTTTATCGGCAGAAAGTGAAAATTAAATATTTGTTCTCTCATTAGATTTTTTTAAAAAAAGGCTTCTTAAAGCCTCAGCTAAAAGGAGTAAAGCCAAAACCAGAAGCACCAATGCACCTACAGGTACGAGCTCAAAGCTAAAGGAACCGGAGAAAATCTTTTCCAGCCAGGGTAAGACCATCAAAAGAAGTGACCACAAGGTCATCAGTAACATGAAAGCCATAGGTATGACTGTATAGCCCCAGGTTCTCTTGGTTTCTTTGAGCCAGACTGAAACCCCTAAGAGGGTTAAAGCCGCTAAGAGCTGGTTACTTGTTCCAAACAGGGGCCAAAAGATCCTCCAGGCAGGCAAAAGGTTGCCCGAAGGGTCTTTTACCTTCAGCATCACTGAAAAAGCCGGGATTAAAAGGGTTAAAAGGGTTGGACCGGCTTTAGAGAATTTTCCTCTCCAGTTAGTCAGTTCCTGGAAAACATACCTACCTAATCTGGTGCAGACATCTAAGGTATCGTAGATAAAGGTGGCAAAGGCTAAGAGCCCGAAGCTCATAGCCAGGCTAGGGTCGATCTTGAAAATAGACAAAAAACTGCTGATTCCGCTGGCGTAGATCTCATCCGGCTTTGCCTTAGCTAAAGCCCCGGATCTGGTAAGCATCATCAGGGTGGCTAAGGCGATGACTGCTACCAAACCTTCTAAAAGCATCCCTCCATAACCGATCAATTTAGCATCTTTTTCATTCTTCAGTTGTTTGGAGGAGGTGCCTGAGCTTACGATAGCATGGAAGCCAGAGCAGGCTCCGCAGGCTACAGTGATAAAAAGTATGGGAAAGAGTGGAATACCCTCACTGCTCCTCCAGCCTAAGAAAGGAGGGTAATTTATCTTAAAATCACCAAAAAGTATCCCTATTATCCCGGCTAAGAGGGTGCCATAAAGAAAAAGCCCTCCTAAATACCCGCGAGGTTGGAGCAGGAGCCATAAGGGGATGATAGAAGCTATAAAGCAATAAAAAAGCAGGATCAGATCCCAGATCTTAAGGGGCTCCAATCCTAAAAAAGAAGGTAGGCTAATCGGTATTTTCTGCCCATACCAGATGGTAAATACGACCAGAGGTAAGAAGATCAGAGTGGAAAGCCACAAAGGAAGCCGAAGCTTATAAAGCGATAGTCCCATTAAGATGGCTAAAGCCAGATAAAGGAAGGAGGAGGAGGCTACCCCCGCCCCATAGCTTTTATGGATAAAAGCATTGGCGGTGATATCAGTGAAAGCCACTATCACATAGACTAAGGAAAACCAGATGAACAGAAGAAAAAGTAAGTAAGCTCTCCGGCTCATATGCTCCTTAACCACCTCTGCGATAGACCTGGCTTTGTGTCTTACTGAGGCAACTAAGGAGGATAAATCGTGCACCCCACCCACGAAGATCGAACCCACAAGGATCCAGAGCAAAGCTGGCAACCAGCCGAATAGAAGACCAGCCAAGATAGGTCCAACGATGGGACCAGCCGCAGAGATGGCTGAGAAATGCTGACCTAAAAGGATTGCACGACGGGTAGGGATATAGTCCACCCCATCATACATCTTCTGAGAGGGGACCGGATTTTTATCATCCAAGTTTAATTTTTTCTCTAAAAATCTTCCGTAAAGGAAATAAGCCCCTAAAAAGATCACCCCCGAAAGGAGAGCAATCGAAAGAAGACTCATAAGTTACACCTTTTAACTTATCTTTTTAGAGTTAAAGGGAACACCGGGACAAATCTTTTTCTGAAAGCAGAACCTGCAGCCAGAATTTTTCAAATATATCTTCTCCAAAAATAATAATAAAATATATAGGCAAGAGAAAAACAGCCAGAAAAGATTTCTGCATCTAACCAGTTGTAATAATGTACCTAATAGCGGGAAAAGCCAGATTGGATAGATAAACAGCATATAATCGTATCCTGAAGTAAAGTTATCCTCAGATCTTTTAGAAAAAAGGTAGCCAGCAACTTTACCCCAGCCTATATTGCAGTATTTACCATGATATGAACAATAGATACAGCGGGACAAGGGGAGGACTAAACTTATAACCAAAAGACTGTAAAAGATATAGATGTAGGATAACTCTACTTTGAGCTGATAGAGGATATATACGCCTGAACCAAAGATAATTAGAAGAAAGAACAATCGACCCAAGATGAAGGTCTTGGGATACTCCGAAAAGCAGACTTCA
>Ga0209979_1003881_pt1 | contig 12804 bp, 15 predicted proteins | sample AnhtaG_FD_183114 | JGI IMG/M metagenome (GOLD analysis project Ga0209979, IMG submission 183114) | Deep subsurface microbial communities from Anholt, Denmark to uncover new lineages of life (NeLLi) - Anholt_01485 metaG (SPAdes) (version 2) | ecosystem: Environmental > Aquatic > Marine > Oceanic...
ATCGGGCAAGTGGCATCCCGCGATTAAATTTGGTTACGAATTAATTTGATTGATCTAAAATCTGGATGGCTACCAAACAATAGAAGAAAGGAGGTGATAGGCTTCAGCAAAAAGATTACTATACAACTAGGTTACAAAATCTAAATGGAGGAGTTTTTCAGATGAAAAAGAAAATTTTATTAATCCCGCTGGCACTGTTATTAGCTGTGAGCCTACTTGCTTGTGCGGCCCCAGCCCCAGCTCCGGCTCCAGCCCCAGCCCCGGCTCCGGCTCCCGCACCTGCCCCGGCACCTGCTCCTGCTCCCGCACCAGCAGCGCCCCCGGAGGTAATTAAATGGAGAGTGGTGTCAATGCAACCGAAGGCAGACCCCCGTTATCATGTGGTGGAAGAGCTGGCCAAAAGGGTTGAGGTTGCGAGTGGCGGGCGCATGCAATGGGAGCTCTTTGCCGGTGATGAAATTGTGCCCGGTGCGGAAGTAATTCAAGGGGTACGTGACGGCATTATTGACGCTGGTGCCTCTGCCACTGTGTTCGTGATGGACCTGTTCCCTTCAGCCGGCCTCTTCTTCCAGGTGGCTGGCGGGATGACGCCTATACCACAGGCACTGTGGTATATGGAGGGAGGAGGCATTGAGCTTTGTAGAGAAATGTTTGAGCCCATAGACTCGTACCCGCTCGCCTCCTATTGCCTCAGCAGCCCGGAGGTATGGGCCCACTCCACAGTGCCTCTGAACACCCCGGCTGACTTTGATGGGTTGAAGATGCGTGCCCTCGGTGACCCGGCCAATATCATCGCCAATATGGGTGCGGCCGTAGTCACCATGTTTGGTGGGGAAATCTATGAATCTACGCAGCGGGGGGTCATCGACACTTTTGAAATGGGAACCTTTGGCGCCAACTGGGGCATGGGCTTCCAGGAAGTGGCCCCGTATGTCTATCAGTCGCCAACCCGCGGTCCCACTGACCTCCAACTGTTCCATATCAACAAACAGAGTTGGAACGAGCTCCCCCCTGACCTGCAAAAGATGCTAGAGTCGTCAGTATGGCTGGAGGCGTTGAAATTTTATAGCCGGGAAATACAGCAGGAAGTGGCCTACAAGCAAAACTTCGTCGACTATGGCTGCGAAGTCCAACCCCTGCCCCAGGCAGTAGAAGATGAGTTCGCGAGACTAGCTAAAGAGTACTACGACGAGAAGTCAGCCGAAGACCCCTTCTTCGCCAAGGTAGTAGAATCTCAGCGCGCGTTTCAAGCCACAACTGAAAGCCTGGGCATACGATAAGTTAGGCCTCTTACCGCACCGCACTATCTTAGCTAGACAGATGTCAGGTTTAACCCCCGCTCCGGGAACCGCTCTCGGAGCGGGGGAGTAATTAATTATGAGAACCATAGTTCGGGTTATTGATAACATCAGTGAATACACGGGAATGGTAGTAAGGTGGGCCTGCCTGGCCCTGGTGCTGGTGCTCTGCTTTGAGGTCACGGCAAGATATGTCTTTAATGCGCCAACGATGTGGTCATTTGAAACTGCAAGCATGCTAGGGGGTACCATTGCGGTTCTGGGCTGGTCTTATACCCACCGGCACGGCGGGCATGTGAGAGTGGATGTGTTTTATAGCCACCTGTCGCCCAGAGGCAAGGCAATTCTCGATGTCGCTCTTGCCTTATTATTTTTCTTTCCGCTGCTCTTTTCCCTTGCCTATATTGCCTGGGATAGGATGTGGTTCGCCTGGTCAATGGGTGAAGTGATGGCTAGAAGTAACTGGTACCCAATCACCGGTCCAGTCAGAACCGTAGTGGTTCTGGGACTGTTTCTGTTTGCCCTTCAGGGTGTGGCGCAATTCCTTCGCGACCTGTATCGGCTGACAAGGAACCAACAACTATGATTGAAATTAGTCCAGAGATTACCACCTTAATAATGCTGGGCGGGATTCTGGTGGGGATTCTGAGCGGTTATCCCCTGGCCATCCCGATTGGTGCTCTCGGCTTAATACTTGGATATAACCTGATGGGACCTGCGGTACTTAATCTTATGTATACGCGCTTGTTTGCCCTGATAACCAGCTATGTCCTCCTAGCCGCCCCCCTGTTTATTTTTATGGGGATTATGCTGGAACGCTCGGGAATCGCCGAACGATTGTATGATGCCTTATACCTGTGGCTCGGTGGGCTCAGGGGTGGGCTGGCGGTAACCACCGTGTTACTGGGTACTATCCTGGCTGCCTGCGTCGGCATCATTGGCGCCTCGGTTACCATGCTATCACTTCTCGCCCTTCCCGCCATGGTAAATCGAGGCTACTCCAGAAGTTTAGCCAGTGGCTCGGTTTGCGCCGGCGGTACCCTGGGTATCCTTATTCCCCCCAGTATCATGCTGGTTATCTATGGACCAATGGCTTTTATATCGGTGGGAAAGCTGTTTATGGCCGCATTTATCCCCGGCTTTGTCCTTTCCGGTTTGTATTGCAGCTACATTATCCTGCGCTGTTTATTTCAACCCAGAATTGCCCCGGCAGTGCCTGCTGAAGAAAGGAGAGTCTCCTTCATCAAGAAAACAACCATGCTTCTTACCTCGATGTTTCCTCCCGCGCTACTTATCCTGGCGGTGCTGGGCACCATCTTTTTTGGAGTAGCCCCTCCCACTGAAGCTGCCGCCGTGGGTGCCCTTGCCGCTACCGTTCTGGCCCTTGTCTACCGACGATTGACTTTTGAAGTCCTGAAGGACACGGTAAGCCGAACACTGAGGGTTACCGCCATGATACTGCTCATCGGAGGATTGTCTTTCGCCTTCGTCGGTGTCTTTCTCGCCGCCGGTTGCGGAAAGGTAATAGAGGAAGTCATTCTGGCTGTCCCCGGGGGCAAATGGGGTGCCTTTGCCGCAATCATGTTCGCACTCTTCTTACTAGGGTTTTTCATTGATTGGTTAGGTATCCTCTTCATCATGGTTCCCATAGTATCCCCTCTCGTGGCCACTCTGGGGTTTGACCCCCTCTGGTTTGCCATGATGATCTGTATTAATCTCCAGATGTCCTTCATGACACCTCCCTTGGCCCATGCTATATTCTATCTCCGGGGTTCGGCTCCGCCGGAGTTGGGAGTGACCATGGCGGATATAATCAGGGGGGTAATCCCATTTGTTATCCTCATCATGGTTGGGATGGGGTTATGCATAGTCTTTCCTCAGCTAATCCTCTGGCTGCCCGCTCAGATGATAAAGTAACAGGGAAAGATAATGTAGTGGCAGGTGCTTGAACACCGATAATTTTTGCTGAAAGGGCAGAAGGTTCTTCGTTAAAAGCAAACGAAGGGGGGGAAATGACACAAGTACAGAAGAAAAGGATTGGCTTCATTGGTCTTGGCTCAATGGGAAAAGCTATAGCTACCAATCTTATCAAAGCAAATTTCCCCCTTACTGTCTTTGATATAAGAGAAGAACCTTTGTTAGAGATGAAGAAGCTGGGAGCTAAAGTGGCTAAAAGCGCCAAAGAGGTCGGACAGGAATGTGACACCGTCGTGGTGATGGTTCTCAACTATCCCCAGATTAAACAGGTAGTTTTACCGCCAGAAGGCTTATTAAGTAGCATGCGAAAAGGCTCCACCCTCATTGTGACAAGTACTATCTCACCGCTTGAAATTATGGAAGTCGATAAAGCAGCCCAGCAATATGGCATCTCTGTTGTTGACTCGCCAGTCAGCGGAGGACATGAGAGAGCTGTAGAAGGCACACTTGTTCTCATGGTAGGAGCTGAGGAAAAGGTGTTTAAAGACCACGAGTACATCCTGAAAGCCATGGGGAAATACATCTACTACACGGGGGGAGTAGGAAAGGGACAAACGGTAAAAATGATAAACCAGCTTCTGGTCGGTGTCCACCAGGTAGCCACAGCAGAAGCACTGATAATGGCCGAAAAGCTGGGCATGGACCTTAAGGTGCTTCATGAAATAATAAGCAATAGCCTTGGCGATAGTGCTGTCTGGAGAATGTTTGGCCCAAGGATGATAGACCGAGATTTTGAACCCAGAGGCTCTGTTAATACAATGACCAAAGACTCACGGGCAGTAGTTCAGACAGCTGTGGAATTGGGCACCCCGATATTGATTTCCAGCATACCTTACCAGATTTTCAGGCTGGCAGAATCCCGTGGCCTCGGCGAGAAAGACATTGCTTCCATTATGACGATATTTGAGGAATACGCTGGAATCAAGACGAGCGATTAATATTTTGTTACAATTCAGCTTCTAAATTAAATCTGAAAGAAGATAATCAAATCAGCTGTATTAAATTAGAAACAGTGGCATTCCAGATTTAGCGAGGATACAAATACGATATGTTGTGCAATTAGGCAATAATAAAACTAGCGGGTTGAGTTATACATTAGCGAGCAGTCTTCGCATGCCCTCCCCCTGCTGCTGACACCACTGATAGAAGACTACCATGTCGAAACCGATGCAAAAATGACGAACACCCATATCAATATATTCCTTAGTTTGTTCAAAGCTGCCTATTTCCACTCTGGGCTGGACACCCTTCTTTAGCGCTAGCTCTATCATATCCCGCTGCTTCCTCTGTATGTCGGGACTGTTCCTCTGTCCGGGTCTGCCTAGGCTGAGTGCATAACAGCAGGGACCAAAATTGACCATATCTACTCCCTCTACCGACAATATCTCCTCCAACTGCTCCATGGCACTTGCCTTCTCGATCATAATTGCGATCACCACCTCTCTTTGTGCCTTGACCCATGCCTCATTGCCAACGTCAAGAACGTAACCGTCACTTCGATGCATTGAACAGCCACGAACACCACCATCCTCGGGTGTCTCTGGTCTCGCAGCACGAATACACTCTTTAACCTCTTCCGCCGAATGGCAGTCGCTGAAAAGCACGTTCTGAATGCCAGCGCCCAGTGATCTGGTGGTAATAAATATCCGCGGCTCCTGCTCCACCTTCATCATTGAAGACATATGCGGAAACAGTTCAACCGCGCGAGCGAAGTTCTCCAGATCGGTGAGCCCCCAATATGCATATTCTCCGGTTAGCTCAATATAATCAAAAGCACCGGAGTGACCGATGACCTCAACAATTTGTGGTGAAGTGGTTATCATGTGAGTGCCTATGGTTGGTTTTCCCAGATCCAGGAGTTCCCTAAGTCTGTTATTCTTCATTGTGGTCTCCTTTTTCCGTATAGATTATTTTTTAATTTAAAGGGAGTCTAAATCAAAGCTTAGGCTCATTAAACCACATGGAATGTGGTGTCCTTATCACGAGCGTAGACATAGCGAGCGTGGTCGTCAGCATTTAAGGCACGACCTGGCAACAGACACTTTAGCTAGTTGAATTACCCTTGTCAAACCCCCTCAATATCCAGTTGTGCTCTTTTCTAGCTAGTAATGTTCTTTGCTTTGCCTCCTTTCTTCTGGCGAGAATAACGTCCTTCCGGCCAAAGTAAACATCGGTCTGTACTTTTTTATCAATTTACATCAATTGAAGCATATGCTAGTGTTTATTGATGGCATTGTTGCAGGGACGATTTTATCTTTATAATATGGTGACAAATTATATTAAGATATTAAGGTAAACGGAGGAGCGTATGTCGCAAATAAAAGGACCGGCGATTTTTCTGTCTCAATTTTTAGGCAATGAACCACCATTTGATACTCTGGAAAATATAACTGCTTGGGCCAAGTCTCTGGGATACCTTGGAGTTCAGGTTCCAGCCTGGGATAAGCGAGTAATAGATATTGATCAGGCAGCAGCATCTAAAGCGTACTGTGATGAACTCAAAGAGAAGTGTCAAGGACTGGAAATAACGGAGCTGGTCTCTCACCTGTATGGTCAGCTCGTCGCGGTCCATCCAGCACATGATACCTTGTTTGATGTTTTTGCAGTTAATTCGGTCAGGGGGAACCCCAAGGCACGGGCCGAATGGGCGGTGGAGCAGATGAAAAAATGCCTGGCGGCTTCCTGGAATCTGGGCCTAAGCGTAATGCCAACGTTGAGCGGGGCGCTTCTCTGGCACTACGTTTATCCCTGGCCGCCCAGACCACAGGGCCTGGTAGACATGGCCTTTGCCGAACTGGCCAAACGGTGGCAACCCATTCTCAATATCGCCGCGGAATATGGTATTGAACTAGCCTACGAAATTCATCCCGCCGAGGATCTGCATGATGGGGTTACCTTCGAACGTTTTCTGTCCGCAACTAAAAATCACACCAGTGTCAAGATACTCTACGACCCCTCTCACCTGCTCCTCCAATGTATTGACTATGTCGGGTATATAAACTCTTATGGTGATTACATCAAAGCATTTCACGTTAAAGACGCCGAGCTTCATCCAACTTCGAAAAGTGGCGTCTACGGTGGTTATCAGAGCTGGCGGGATCGGCCGGGCCGTTTTCGAAGTCTGGGTGATGGGCAGACAGATTTCAAGCAGATTTTCAGTAAACTGACTGAAGTCGGTTACCACTCCTGGGCAGTGCTGGAGTGGGAGTGCTGCGTTAAGGATGCCATCCAGGCAGCTCAAGAAGGAGCAGAATTTATCAAATCAATGCTCATTGACACCCCGAAAACAGCCTTTGATGAGTTTGCAGGAGGGGAAACGGACCTGGATTACAATAAACGGATATTAGGATTGCATTAGAAGGAGGAGATAAATGAGCTTACCCAATTTTACCCTGAAAGATAAAGTAGCTATCATTACCGGAGGCTCCAAAGGCATCGGTCGGGAAATTGCCCTGGTTTTTGCTGAAGCTGGTGCCGATGTGGTTGTTTCCAGTCGCGGTCTGGATAGCAGCCTCGAGGATGTGGCAGAGGAGATTCGGAAGCTCGGTCAACATTCGCTGGTTGTAACGGCGGACATCAGAAAGAAACCTGACGTGGACAATCTCGTACAGAGGACAGTAGACGAATTTGGCGTTATTGATATCCTAGTCAACAACGCAGGCGTACTGGTTAAAGTGCCCTTTGTTGAACACAGTGAGGAAGACTGGGACCGGGTAATGGATACCAATCTCAAAGGTTTATATCTGTGCTCGCAGGCAGTCGGCAAGAAAATGATTGAACAACAACACGGCAACATCATCAATCTGGCGTCAATGAGAGGGATAGGAGCAAGCCAGGAGAGGGCTGCTTACTGCGCCTCCAAAGCAGGTGTTATTATGCTGACCAGAGTGATGGCTTTAGAGTTTGCTAGATTCAACATACGGGTTAATGGTATTGCTCCCGGCTGGATCAAGACCAAGCTCAACGAGCACTTATGGAGTGATCCCAATGCCCGCCAGCAGATCGAGGCGGAGATTCCGCTTGGCTATTTAGCGGAACCACGTGATATTATGGGAACAGCACTTTTTTTAGCCTCAGAAGCATCACAATATATTACGGGACAAACCATTGTGGTCGATGGTGGTTTTTTAGCATAGTTATGAAACACTAGCAGGAGGAAATATTACGGTAAAAGTAATCGATCTGACACTCCCGGTAAGAGAACGCTGGCGCTGGTATATCAAACTATATCTTCATCATACTTTTGATGATTTCTTTTTCTTTCACCAGTTCACGGATTTCAATTTGCATGGATTTACTCATGTTGATGCACACTTACATTGTCTACTGCGCCCTGATTGGCCCTTGAAGTGCGACTATATGACTCACGACTTCTGGGGTAAGGCTCCCTATACCGCTGGGGATACCGGCGGGTGGCTGGTTGAACGCAAAGTGAAGAACATTACTAGCTAGAAAAGAGCACAACCGGATATTGAGGGGGCTTGACAAGGGTAATTCAACTAGCTAAAGTGTCTGTTGACAGGTCGTGCCTTAAATGCTGACGACGCACATTTACCTATAGGCCCACGAACGTATGACGAATATGTGAAGTCCCATAAAGAAGCTGTAGGAAAGCAATAATACTATACGATTAACATCTGCTCTTGGAAATATTAAAGAAGAAGGAGGTTATTTATGGAGCAGAAAGAAGTTACGCAAGGGGTGGTTAAGTATTTCAAATCGGACCAGTGGCAAGAACTGATGCACATGATTACCCAGACGGAAGAGGAGATCTACCACATTCACATGTTCTGGGAAAACCAAGTAGATGCCCAATCTCTTTCCAAACTGATGACCCAATATTTTAGGCGCAAGGGTCTTGCCCTGGACAGGAAAATTGACTTGGTAAGCCCTTCAGAAGGTATTGCCGGGCTTCACAGTGTCCACCCTCACGACCCAGAGAGAAGCATGTACATTCCCGCGATTGATATGTATTGGCGGTATAACCCAAACGTCATCTTGGAACCGGCTGATCACGCCAAAGGTGAGTCAGGTAAGAACCTGATTGGCTGGGGTAAAAAGTACATGGACAACTACTACAAGCAGTTTGATTTCAAGTGTGTTGGTCCAATGGAGGAGCTGGAAATTCAGCGATACTTTGAGTCGGCACACTGGAAAAAGACCTTGAGGATGATTGAGTCAGGTATCTATGCCCATCTCCACGCCAACATGGAGATCAACTTTGATCCCTGGATTCTGAAGACACTCACCATAGACGCGTTAAAGGACGTCGGCTGGAAAATGGACCACGTTGTCCCCTGCGTTTACAAGGGAGTTCGTGGAGAGTATACGGGGAAGCTGGTATTTCTCACCGGATATCCCGAAGAGGTGTGGGACTTTGGCTGGTACTACAATCCGGACGTCGTTATCAGGCCGGCTACCTTTAAATTTGCCGGTTACATCGCGGAGGATGGGGATATCAGTTATGATGGCTGGACCAAGAAAATGGTATTTGACCTGCTGGCCAAGGACAAGTATGTGAGCCTGACCGATAAACAAATAGAGGAAATATTAACTCAGATAAGCTAAGGAGTAATTGATAGATACTAAACATTGTCGCTAGCCTGGATAACGTTATAGTGTAACTACCCCGGTGGTCCGCATGAAGCATAATAGTACAATTCACCCAGCTTTCTTTGGACACCGGGGGTTTATCTTATCTGGACTGGCGTAAACACAGGTATTCTGGTTAACTTTACAGACCAGGCCAAGAGATAATGCAGCACGTAAAGTAAAAGATAGCAAGTTAACTGTAAAGCTAAGGGGTAAGAAAAAAATATGGCTATTCTTATTACAGGTGGAACTGGTTTTATTGGCTCTGGACTGGCACGTCAGTTGGTGAGCAGGGGAGAAAGAGATATCGTCTTATTTGATGTTGCTCCCCGGTTAGAACGCGTGCCGGATATCATAGATAAGGTAAAGGTGGTAAAAGGTGACCTGACGGTTTGGTCTGAAGTAATGAATGTAATAAAAGAACACAATATAGATGGCATCTTTCACCTTGGGTCGATGTTAAGTGGTGCGTGTGAGGTTAACCCCTGGGCCGGTTATCAAACTTTAGTAAACGGCACTATGCATGTTTTAGAGGCAGCTCGAATTCTTGATGTCGAAAAAGTCGTCTTTTCCAGCTCGGGCGCCACATACGGCATGGGCATTCCTCAGGTCATCACTGAGGAAACACTGCAGCGTCCCATCAGTATTTACGGAGCGGGCAAATTATTTGGCGAGCACCTAGGAAGGTTTTACCGGCGGAAGTTCGGCCTTGATTTTCGCTGCGTCCGTTATTTTATGGTCATCGGCCCTGGCTCGAGACCTCCCATTTATGCTGAACATAATTGCTTGATGATTGAGAATGCAGCTCTGGGAAAACCGTATGAATGCAGAGTCAGAGAAGACCAGGGGATTCCCTTGACATATGTCAAAGACAATATCAGGGCTACAGAAATGCTGTATTACGCTCCCCCGGAGCGCATCAAGACGGTCTGCTATAATGTCATCGGCGTGTCTCCAGCTAAAACGGCCAGAGAACTGCAAGAAGCAATTAAAAAATTCATCCCTGGTGCGAAGATAACGTTTAATCCAGATTCTGAACTATCGCAATTCTTCGGCGCTTTCTTCGGCGGTATGCAGGCGGTCGATGACAGCCGAGCGCGGGAAGAGTGGGGATGGGAGCCTTTGCATACCGACTTTGAAAAGATTGTGGAAGACTTTGTCCGCGAAGTAGAAAACAGGCCTCAGTTATATGGATTAGCTTGATAGTAGTTCACAATATCGCCAATTACCTATTGGACCTCCTGGCCCGATTGAAGAATAGGCAGAACATCGTCTTTCTGCATGAACACGAGGTAAAGGAAATCATTCCCAATGGAGTCAATGTATTTGATCAGCAAAATAAGGAAAAGTGTTTCCTCAAAGTGGACAGTGTTGTTCTTGCCAGGGATTAACTCCCGTTAATGATATGGCACAACAACTGGTTGGTAAAGCAGCCGAAATCGACACCATCGGCGATGCTGCCAAGCCGCGCAATATTGCCTCTGCCATTTACGAAGGGGCTTTCATTGTCCGAAAGATTTAGCCAGGTAATCACAACCCAGATTCACTCAACTATACCCAGTTCCTTACCAATACTGAATGCTGGAGCGATTACCTCTCCTAACTTGTGATACTGGCGAGCCATCGTCATCGTGTAAATCAGGGGCTTCACTTTACCAATATCCAGTTTCCCGCTGGTTATAAATCCATCGTTCACATAGGTTTCTTCAATACTGCCGATAAACAGTGAATGACTCCCTAATGTCAGAATATGAACCACGCGGCATTCCAGATTTATCGGACACTGTGCGATAAGCGGAGCGCCACCCAACTTGCCGAAAAAAACGTCAAACTTACAGGCCGCCACTTTATCAACCTTGGCACCAGATACTATGCCGCAGTAATCAGTTTCCTTAATCAGGTCGAGAGAAGGCAAGTTCACGGAAAATGTCAGGTTTTCCCTGATTCCACGGTGTGAGTACCGATGGTGCCTTACGGCTACTGAAATCATAGGAGGTTCAGCATTTACCTCGCCGCACGAAGCAACCACCATAAAATTGGGTTTAGCATCAATCATCGTTCCGACGAGTATCACAGGCATGGAGTATGTGAATCTTTGCGGACCCATAGTAACTTTACCCATAAGCCCTTCTCCCTCCTTTTATTATTCGCTTTAATTTCGAAGCCACTGTTGACCACAAAATAAGTCGTGGTCTAATCCAGCGGCAAACATCATTACCAGCAGCCAGTTCTTCCTCAGTTAATTTTACCCCAACTGCCCCAAAATTTCCTTGTAGCTGGTACAATTATTGGGAGCAAGTCACGAAGAAGCGTGTCAGGATCTTTAATTCGATAATTCTGTGTGATAATGCCGACATGATCAAGTGGCTAGAGAATACTATATTGTCCTTTTCTATATTAGAAGCGGCAGACTATTATATCGTGATGGTTATCATGTAAAATTATTCAATAACACTTTTTACGAAGGTGATTAGTTTTGTTATCACACGAGTTATTTTCGGTCATTTCATCACAATCTGATCGAAAACACATTATTTTGTTCAGTATTGTTACTTTCTTTTTCTGGGCTTCACTTTATCTTTATATGCCAATTCTACCGGTATATGCCCAGTCAATTGGTGCTAGCTTATCTATGGTGGGAATAATTGTTGCGGCATACGCAATACCCCAAATGCTTTTTCGAATACCAATAGGCGTGTTATTTGATATCATAACTAGACGCAAATTCTTGATTGCTGGCGGCATTATGATGAGTTCTGTAGGTGCTATGGGTCTTGGTTTAGCACCTAGTGCTTTACTTCTTTTCTTCGCCCGGGGTATTACTGGAATTGGAGCTGCGGCAGAAAACCCGGGCGAAGTCGATGTCCTCTTCCTCGAATCTGTCGATAACCTTGTCGTACAGCTTTTTGAGCATCTCCTCCGATTCGTGGCCTGAGAGTATGGCGTCGGTGAAGACCTCTACATACTCATCTGACTCGCACTCGAAGTAGCCTCTCCAGGGGTCGGTTGAATGCCACTTGACCCTGAAGTCGCCCTCGGTCTCGTTGCGGCATGAGCCTATGAGGTATAGGTCTTCGTTATCCTTGCCATAGTAGATTGTGGCGGCCGGCTCGCAGGTGTCCTCGTCGTAGCAGGTATCGCATATTGGCTGGCCCTCGCATGCCGTGCCGGGGTCTCCGCTATAGGGCCTGTCGCCAGGCTCTGCCGGCACAATCGCTTGGCCGCAGAGCGCACAAATAAGATCCTGGCGCAATTCCTCGCCTTCCTCAAGCTGCTCATGCTCGGCCTTCTCCCTGGCGACCTTGGACGGACTGACCTTGCAGTTTGCCTTCTCGGCATACTTGCAGATGTAGTAGCGGTCGCATTCACCTCCGAGGAAGCGGGCCGGGAGCCAGCAGTTGACCCCCAGCTCCTCTTTGGTAACGGTGACCACATTCGTGTGTAGGTTACCATCCTCATCAAAGTTAACTATTCCTACCTTTGGCATTGTAAACCTCCCTTCTTCTTATTTTTGGTGCTAGCCAGCTAGGACCGGCGGGGCCTCCGCGACCGGGGTAAACCCCTCGAGGACAAGCTCAAACTCGTCATAAGACCAGTAGACCTCCTGGCCCTTGTAGCCGTCGCCATTGGCGGTGTGTCCCGGCGTGATGACGCTGCCGAAAGCGGCCTCGAGGGCACGGACGGTGGCGCCATTGTCACACGGTACAAGGTCGTGTGCGCCCGTTTCCGAGTCCTCGATTTCCAATGTCGCTAGGCCACTTCCCCAGGACCCGCGGAATTGAATCAACCTGCCTTTTCTAATTTCCACTGTTATGCCTCCTTTCCTTAAGTCTCAGCCGCTAACCGACTGGCTTCTGCCCTGGCATAAATATATGACAAGGCAGCTGGTCAAGCGGCTAGTTGGTAAGTGCTTGGCTGATCTCCAGACAAACGGTGC
>Ga0209979_1003882_pt1 | contig 12801 bp, 12 predicted proteins | sample AnhtaG_FD_183114 | JGI IMG/M metagenome (GOLD analysis project Ga0209979, IMG submission 183114) | Deep subsurface microbial communities from Anholt, Denmark to uncover new lineages of life (NeLLi) - Anholt_01485 metaG (SPAdes) (version 2) | ecosystem: Environmental > Aquatic > Marine > Oceanic...
CTCTCCCGACGGTTGTCCCTGGGACTTAAAACAGGACCACCAAAGCCTCAAACCCTATCTCATCGAGGAGGCTTACGAGGTCATAGAGGCCATCGACTCCGGAGACGACCAGAAATTGAAGGAGGAGTTGGGAGACCTTTTGCTTCAGATTGTTTTCCACGCCCGTTTAGCTGAGGAAAAGGGGCGCTTCGACATCTGGGAGGTTGCCGAGGGGATCTGTGAGAAGCTCATCGCTCGTCATCCCCACGTCTTTGAGGAAAGGAGGAAAATCACCCCGGAAGAGGTTCTGCAGAACTGGGAACATATCAAGATCGCCAACTCTGGCAAAGAGGAGTACTCCGTGCTGGAGGGCGTTCCCAAGTCTCTGCCTGCCCTGCTCAAGGCTTATCGGGTGCAGGAGAAGGTCGCCCGGTTCGATTTCGACTGGGAGAGAGCTGAGGAGGTCTTTGAGAAGATCAGGGAGGAGATCGGGGAGCTGGAGAGGTCATTCCAGGTAGGTGAAAGCGCTAAGGTCAAAGACGAGCTTGGGGATGTACTCTTCTCTCTGGTCAATCTCTGCCGGCATTTAGATTTATCCCCGGAGGAGGCTTTGAATTCGACCACCGAGAAATTCAAAAAGCGCTTCGAATACATCGAAAACCGTTTGCGAGAGAAGGGTAAGACCCTCTCCGATTCCAACTTGGAAGAGATGGACAGGCTCTGGGAGGAGGCGAAGAAAAGGCTGAAGTAGGTCCACGAGCCATCTTTTTCGCTTGACAAGGCTCACAAAGAAGTATACATTATTTAGGGGATTTCAAGACAAGTATTCCAAGGAAAGTCAGCATCCCCTTTTGACAAATAAACCTATTTTGAGGGAGGTACCAAATGAGGGTCTTACTTGCAGTTCTTGCGATGGCGGTCGTGTTGTTTCCTCTGACCGCCGAAGCGATCGACGTCTGGGGTGACCAATGGGGCACCTGGACTAGGGACAACAGTCCTTACAATGTCATCGGAGAGATACGGGTTCCCCCCGGAGAAATCCTGACTATTGAGCCCGGCGTTGTCGTGAATTTCCGGGGACACTACAAGTTCATTGTCGACAATTCAGCAACCCTTCTGGCCGTTGGGACAGAAACTGATTCGATTTACTTCACCACCGATGATCCATATACGGGCTGGCACAGCATAAGGTTCTATTACGCGCATCCCAATTCCCAAGTGAGCTATTGCGTCTTGGAATATGGAAGGGCCCCGGGAGAGGGCGAAGATGGAAGGGGTGGAGCCATTTACTGCCACTATTCCAGCCCAACTATAACCCATAACAGCATTGTGAATAATTCTGCTTTCCACTGCGGCGGAGTTCTCTCCTATTACGGCAGCCCGACAATAAGCCATAACCACATCGCCGATAATACGTCGAAGGCAGGTAGCGCGGTCCGGCCGTGGGGTGGCAGTCCGGTCATAACAGACAACGTTATCGAGCGGAATTCAGCCTGGGCTTGGGGAGGCGCAATCTTTTGCTCTTACACCGATGCAATCATAAGCAATAACATCTTCATCGATAACTTCTCCTCTGAGGAGGGCGGCGCGATTTATTGCTGGAACGGAAACCCGACCATAAGTTACAACGCCATCATCGACAATTTCGCCGGGACATACGGCGGCGGGATTTACTGCCACGATGAATCCCCCTACCCCACACCTACCATAGCCAACAACACCATATACGGTAATCGGGCATATAGCGGTGGAGGAGTCTATTGCAACACACGTTCAAGCCCGTGGATTGTGAACACGATTCTATGGGAGAATACGGCCTCGAGTGGCGCGGAGATCTACAAGGCATCGGGCAGTAACCCCATGGTGACGTATTGCGATGTCCGAGGAGGTTGGCCCGGAGAGGGGAACATCGACGCTGACCCCCTCTTTGTTGACCCTGAAGCAGGAGATTTTCACCTCCAGTGGGGCTCCCCGTGCATTGACACAGGAGATCCCGATTCTCCGCCGGACCCGGACGGCACCAGGGTGGACATGGGTGCCTTTTACTTCCCTCAGGGGATAGTATTCTCACCGCGGGAGTTCTTCTTCAATCTGCAATTAGACACCATGGCTGAGAAGATGCTATCCCTTCGGAATTCCAGTAGCAGCGACACGGCAGCTTTCTATTTATCATCCGACGTTGACTGGGTACGTTTCTTGCCCGACAGTGGATATATCCCTCCGGATTCTTCTCTGGACGTCTCTGTGACGTTTGATGGTACCGATCTTCCCCTTGGTCCCAACGAAGCTATCATCTATCTGGAGGCTGTTACCTCTTACGGTGTCCTCGATTATGAGATACCAGTCATCGCCAGTGTCTTTTCTTTGGAGTACACTTACGTTTGCTTAACTCCGGACTCCTTGCCGATAGTCATTCCCCCGGAAGGAGGTAGCTTCAACTGCTGGGCTCAGGTGTATAACAGCTCTGATTTCCTATATCGCTTTGATATCTGGATTGACGTTACCTTACCGGATGGGACTACGCATGGTCCGAGATTCAAGCGAGAGAACTTCCGCTTCAGACCTCACTACTCTGAGCTGCGCTATCTCACCCAGAACGTCCCAGCTTATGCCCCTCCTGGAGAGTACTCTTACAACTTCAAGATGGGTGTTTTTCCGGATCAGGTCGATTACCAGGACAGCTTCAGCTTCACCAAGCTCGACGCTGGTCTGCTCCCTGATCTTGCCCGTGTCACTTCCTGGGATCTCTACGGCTGGGATGAAGAGTTAGTCACCTACTTGGGTCAAGGGTATGACCCGAAAGCATTGAATCCCACAGAGTATTCACTATCACAGAACTACCCCAATCCTTTCAACGCCACCACTACCATCCAGTACCAGTTGGCGGAAGATGGTCAAGTGGTGTTGGAGGTCTGCAATCTTTTCGGACAGAAGGTAGCAACGTTGGTTGATGAAAGACAGGGGGCCGGATACAGGTCGGTTCTCTGGGATGCCTCGAAGGTCTCCTCTGGTCTCTATTTTTACAGGTTGACCGCTGGAGATTACACTGAGACCAGGAGGATGATGCTGGTGAAGTAGGATTCACAGCGGATTAAACGGATTAAGCAGATAATTAGATCGCCGTAGATCTACTATGGATCCTGCTGGGGCGGTCGTTCGACTCGCACGAGGAATTGAACTCCCGCCCCAATCTTTTTCTCCTTCAAGTTCATCCTGAATCGAGTCTGTTCTATCAAGGGCGAAATTGAAAGCGACAAAATCGGCTTGATTTTCTCGGGGGCTTCGCATATCATCGGATGTTTGAGAGCGCCTTCTCAGACCGATAAAGGATATAGAGCCATCGGCAATAGACGGGAATGGAAATCGACACTACCAAAAGACCAACTATTTTAGAAAGCACTGGCGACAGAATCGCCTCCCTGGTTGAGAAATCCCATCTTTCCGAACAGACCATATTGATCATTCTGGCCTTTGTGGTGGGGCTTTCCACCGGGTTTGTCGCTCTTTTCTTCCGGTTTCTGATACATTTCTTTTATGGTCTGTTCTTCGGAAGGGGGGAGCAGCTTTTTTCTCAGATTACCACCAACTGGCAGATATTCATCCCCTTAATTCCGGCACTCGGCGGGCTTTTGGTCGGACCTATTGTTTCCTTTTTCAGCTCAGAGGCTAAAGGGCACGGGGTTCCGGAGGTGATGCTGGCGGTTGCCACCAAAGGGGGCATAATTCGACCTCGGGTGGCGGTCGCAAAAAGCGTCGCCTCCAGCATCTGCATAGGCAGTGGAGGTTCAGCGGGGAGGGAGGGGCCCATAGTGCAAATCGGTTCGGCGGTCGGTTCCACTATTGGACAGTATTTTCGGATGTCGGACCAGAGGGTGAAAGTCCTTGTGGGGTGTGGTGCTGCTGGCGGGATTTCGGCGGTGTTCAATGCTCCCATTGCCGGGGTTTTCTTTGCCCTGGAGATTATCCTGGGAGACTTCGCGATCCATACCTTCGGGCCAGTGGTCCTATCTTCGGTCATCGCCTCGGTCGTGACTCACGCCTTTCTGGGCAACTATCCTGCTTTTTCAGTTCCCCACTATGAGCTTCTGAGCGTGGCGGAGCTTCCGATGTATCTGGTGTTGGGAGCATTGTGCGGCCTGTTCTCGGTACTTTACATCGTCACCCTCTACCGGGCGGAGGATTTCTTTGAGGACAGGGTCAAGATTCCCGGTTATCTGAAGCCGGCCCTGGGAGGCCTCCTTTTGGGCATCATCGGGGTGTTCTTTCCTCAAGTCTTCAAGGATGGTTACGAGTTCATCAAGCAGGCCTTGTATTCGGAGATGGCTCTCTGGCTGATGTCCGTTTTGATATTCTTGAAGATATTAGCGACCTCTCTTACTCTGGGTTCCGGCAACTCTGGAGGCATATTTGCCCCCTCTCTTTTCATCGGGGCGATGGCTGGAGGCTCCTTCGGGAGACTTATGCACTGGCTTTTCCCAGCTGCCACTGCTTCTTCTGGTGCCTATGCTCTGGTTGGTATGGGAGCGCTTGTTGCCGGCGCCACTCATGCTCCCATCACCTCGATGGTTATCATCTTCGAGATGACCGGCGATTATCGCATAATTCTGCCTTTGATGTTGGCCTGCGCCTTCTCTGCCATTATTTCTCGACATCTCAAACCAGAATCCATCTACACCTTGAAATTGGTGCGAAGGGGCATCACCTTAAAGGGTGGTAGAGACATTGAGGTGTTAAGCTCCATATACGTCAAGGAGGTAATGAATCGGCACTACCAAACAATTCCTCAACATATGAGTCTGGGAGCCATCTGGAGACTGATGGAAGATTCCCGCCAGGAGTGTTTCCCGGTGACCGACGAGAACGGGCGCTTTTTAGGGATGATCTCTCTTCAGGATTTGCGGACTATCATAACCCGGGAGGGGATGGACAATCTCATCATCGCCCGGGACATCGCCAATTCCGAGATTACCTCCCTGAGTCCTTATGAGAGCCTCGCCAGCGCCTCCCACAAGTTTGGCTTGCGTGACACCGTGGCGTTACCGGTCATCGACGAGAACGTCCCCCACCGCCTGGTTGGAATCGTCACCCGGCGGGACCTGATCAAGGCCTACGACAAGAGATTGATCCAGAAGGCCACCGGGATAGAAAGATAGATTAGTGAGTTCAAAAAGGTTGACACTATTTCTGAGATCTTATTTCTTGAGGTTAACCGGTGTCGGTTCCAGAGCAGGAACGAAATATGCGATATGTTCTTGTTCCCATCTGGTGAAGGTGACTCTGGGTTATAGTGACATCTGAAGTTGGCAATATCGACTTGGAGACGCTGCTGGAGCGGATACGTGCTCAGGCACCGACTGAGAAGGTTCGCATTACCCAACACGCTCAACAAGAAATGGTTGAGGAGGACATTGTTTTCGATGAGGTTTTGGAAGCCATCGCTACTGGAAAGATCCTGGAGGACTATCCCGAGCACCGCCGCGGGGCTTGTTGTTTGCTTAGTGGTTTTACAGGGAGCGGTCGCCCTTTACATATCGTCGGCACTACAGCCCAGACGGTACTCATCATTATTACGGTCTATGAACCTAAACCGCCAAGGTGGGTGACGCCCACCCAAAGGAGCTAACTGCTATGAAGTGTAGTATTCAGGGCTGTCCCGGTGAATATGAGGGACGAAAAATTGTGCACACCGTGCGGTATCGCGGACAGGTTGTCGTCATCGATCATGTGCCCGCTGACGTGTGTTCAGTGTGTGGGGATGTGCTTTTGAAGCCTGAAACGGTGCGTGGGATTGAGGAATTATTACGGAAAGCGACGCCTCCAGCAGGAACAGTCCCCCTCTACGAGTATGCTTGAGATCTGCTGCCGACATTCGCTCGCAGCTCGTCTTTATGATGCGTCTCCAGTCATCGACGAGAACGCCCCCACCGCCTGGTCGGAATCGTCACCCGGCGGGACCTAATCAAGGCTTATGACAAGAGATTGATCGAGAAAGCCACCGGAATAGAAAGGTGAGCAAAACGAGGCTCAAGAGAATTTGACATTTTTCCGTCTCCTCTGTTATTTATGGGAGATTGGATTTGTCTCATGAATACGAAGGAGATATATGAAGAGCTCCAGAGGAATCCAAAGGATGTCAGGTTTGCGACGCTCTGTAAAGCCGCAGAGATGTTTGGTTTCAAGTTTAGGGCCGGTAAAGGGAGTCATCAGATATTTGCTAGAGAGGGAATAAGAGAAATGCTGAACTTTCAGAATGTTAAGGGGAAGGCGAGCCATACCAGGTCAAGCAGTTTCTGAAGGTGGTCAAGAAATATAATTTGCTGGAGGAATAGAATGCGCAAGTACGCAATAGAGATATTCTATAGTGAGGAGGACGCGGGTTATATTGCCGTGGTCCCGGAGTTGCCGGGCTGCTCGGCCTTTGGAGAAACCGAGGAGGAGGCATTGAAACAGGTTATGACTGCAATGGAACTCTGGTTGGAAGCGGCTGAGAAGGAGGGGAGAGAAATCCCACAACCCTCGGGTAAAAGGCTTCTGGAAGCAATGATTGAGGGGAAAAGAGATTCTCGCTCTATGCACTAGTAAGTTGCTGGTGACAGTGATTCTATGGTCCGCTTCGCGTACCCTAATGCTTGCCATTCAGGCATTAACGTTGCCCGCGTCTCCACGATTGCCTAATCACGAGCAATTGTAGCCAACTGAGCTCACGTCCTTGACTCACTTATCACAATTCCTCTCCCCTGGTGAGAGCGTTTGCAGAAGCAGCTCCTTTGCCTTTCTTAACGCTTCTGCCCGATGACTCACCCTATTCTTTTCATGGGGAGAGAGTTCAGCGAAGGTTTTCCCCAGAGTGGAATAATAGAATAGGGGATCATATCCAAATCCTGCTTTCCCACGCGGCTTTTCGACGATAATACCTTGAGCTCGCCCCTCGACGGTCTGAACATCCTGTTCTGCGAAGGCAATCGCAATCACACAGCGAAAGACTGCGTTCCTCTTCTGTTTGGGTAAACCCTCCAGCAACGACAGGAGTTTGCGGTTGTTGTCATCGTAGGTGGCGGTTTCCCCGGCGAAACGCGCTGATCTCACCCCGGGAGCCCCGTCCAAGGCTTCCACTTCTAAACCGGTATCGTCCGCTAAGGAGGGAAGACCGGTAAACCGGCACGTTACCATAGCTTTGCTGACGGCATTCTCTTCGAGCGTGGAGCCTTCTTCCTTGAGTTCAGGGAAGTTGTCGAAGTCTTGAGGAGTTAGGATTTCAACCTCCAGGTCGGAGAGAATCGATTTGATTTCCTCAACCTTGTGAGGATTGTTTGTTGCCAAGACCAGTTTCATTTTCTTATCAGTAGCAGAAGGCTTTAGCCTTCCATTTCACATACTGATAATTCACTCATTTACAGCCCGTCATGCTTTGGAAACCTGAAGGTTTCCGCTACACCGACCTGGTGGTGCGACTTAATCGACCTTTCTTTACTTTGCTATCAGGTCCTTGTCAAACGATGAAAGCTTTCCTTTAATCTGCCAGATCCGAAGTTTGAGATCTTCTCTTTTGCCCATCAGATCATCCATTTCCGCATTCAGACCGCGCAGTTCACGTGAACTGATGGCTATCGGTTCATGCATCAGCTTCACTCGCCCGACGGGAAGAGCCGGGAAGTTGCTGAGAAGTCTGGGGGTGAGCACCAGAAGTTCCACCGAGGTATCCCCCTCTGCAGTCCGGGAGATTTTCAGAGGGTAATAAAGGTGTTCACAAGCGAATCGATACTGGATAGCCTCACCAGTCTTCGGAATTTCATCCAGGGAGATCGCATCAAAGACAAACCATGAAAACCCCTCTTCTAGATATTCGCCAACCACACTCCTTATCCCTTCCGGGATGGTCGGGTTTTCGACTCCCGCAGACCGGAGATACTCCTCGACCCATTTGATGAAGCCACTCTTGTCCAACACATGCGTCACTGATATATCGTGGGCGCCGATCTTCTCATGGAATGTTACCTCTCCCGCGGGCGAGGCTCCTTCTCTTGACAGGTCAAGGCCTTTTCCGGGACGCACATACCGTTCTCTGAGCTTTCTGTTGATGAGGGCAGTGGCCTTGCGAAATACTTCGACATCCCCCTTCTTGACCGTTGACTCCGAAGGGAGGGGAATCACCTCCAAAACCTCGGTTTTCTCCGAGGCTCTCAAATCTGTTGAAAGCAGTAAGATCTCCTCATCGCCGTTCCAGGCAATCATGGCCCTTTGAGTTGGGTTGAAAACCTTCACGTTCGGGTTGTGAGGGATTAGACCTCTGTCTGCAAGGAGCGTCCCGCAACCGAGGAAGAAGAGGAACAAGGCAAACGTAATCTTTCTCATATCTGCTCCTGTCATGTTCATCTTAGTAGCTGGCCAGAGAGTATGATCATTCACATGAAATTGGGAAAGAGCCTGTTAGCGATGATTCCCGCAATCGGCGGGAAGAAAAAGGTGCTTGCCAATCGAACGACAGTGAATTTCCAGCCCATTACGCCAACCTCAAGCGGCAGACGGCTGACCGCCCAGAGCGACCAACCGGTCAGGAAGGCGACCATGGTTCCGATGCTGGCACCGGCCCGCAAAAGCCCGGCAGCCACCGGCAAGCTGACAAAAGGTCCGCCGGGAGTAAGCCCCCCGGCAAGAGTGCCTATCAAGATTCCCCTGAAGCCGGACTCTTTCCCCACCCATCTTGACAGAAGCTCCTCAGGAAGCAGGACCTTGACCATTCCGGCGATTATGAAGGCGAAGATCAGAAGTGGCACGATCTCAATAACCATATCATATGCGGATTTCAGCCCGGTGACATGCTGCCCTTCTCCTTTTTGATAGCCGATGACGAGCAGAACTATCGCCAGCGTACCCATGATAACGGTCGGTATCAGCATTTCAGATTTCCTCTTCTTTGATTGACGAGATCCTGCCGTGGATGCCATTCTGATTGTTCTGGGGGATTGCCAAAGACGGCAGTCAGATTACTGATATTTTCACAGTCGTCATTCCAGGAAATGCCTATAGCCAGGAGTTAACCGGCTGGGGAATATCTATTTGGTGCTCTGTAGCTCTTTCTCCACTCTTTCCATCAGGTATGTCTTTAATAAGGATTGATAAGGGACATCGCGCTTGTTTGCCAAGACCTTCAGGTGCTCTATGAGAGATTCGGGTAGTCTGATAGATATCGTCTTTACGGAGGGTTTCAGATTCGGAAACAGCACCCTTTTGCCTTTGGAATAATCTATGTATTCGGTAGAGTTGTGCTTCGACCAGAACTCCACTTCTTGTTTTTCATTTTTGAACTTCGGGATTTTTTTTAGCTTTTTCACTTATAGTACCTCCGCTCTTTTTTGTTCATATCCCTGGCCGAGATAACCCTGATTTTATCTCCCCTCATCGTGAAAACCACAAAGAGTAATCGCCCGGCGTTAGTTTCGCCCAATACGTAATACCTTTCCTCAGTAAGTGCGTGGGTCTTATTCTGCTCGACAACAGTTGGTTCATTGAAAAACACCTCTTCACACTCGAGGTATGTCACTTTATGTTTTTCCCAGTTTTTCTTTATATTTCCTTCGTCCCAATCAAAGCCCTTGGGCTCAGAGAAAATCTCCATCAATTATAGCTCCTTTTGTATATATCCATTATATATAGTATTTCGGCTTTGTCAATGAAATTTATACTACCTACCTAATAGGTTGTGTTAGGAAATAATCCTGACACCTGACACCCCCCAGGAGGAACTTCTTAGGTGAACTAATTATGAGTTTTGCTTTATGAAAGCTTAACAATCTCCCCCCTAATCTGCTCACCATCGAGGTGCAGAATCCCGTAGCTTTTCCCTCCGAAAAGGTTACCGGAGAGGCTGCCGGGATTGAACAGCAAAGTCGAGCCGTGCATTTTGTTATGCGGCGTATGAGAATGGCCGAAGATGATGACTTCCAGCTTTTCCTGCCCTTCGGAAAACTCATTTTTCACCCGGCCGGGCAAACCCCAGGGAGGACCGTAGCCGTGAAAAATCCCGATTTTGTGCCCCTCAAGCTCAATGATTCTTTTGGTCGGCAAGACCTTTGTTAGCCCGTAGTCGTCCATATTCCCGGAGACGGCGTGGACCTGCGCAAGAGACTCCAGCCTCCGCAGAGAATCCAAAGTGACATGGTCTCCGGCATGAAGGACGACATCTTGGTCGGAAAGTAGTTTCAGAAAAGCTTCCGGGTAATCACGAGCTCTGACCGGGAGGTGAGTATCAGAAATGACGAAGATCGTTCCCGATACGGATCCTTCGGACATTATCTCTTTTTCTTCTTATGGCGGTCTTTTCTGAGTCGCTTCTTCCTCTTATGCGTCTTGATCTTGTGTCTTTTTTTCTTCTTGCCGCTCGGCATACCACACCACTCACTATTTGGACTTCATCACCATACTCTTGAACTCGTTGGAGGGCTTAAAGACCGGCACCTTTCTTGCGGGAACCGGAACCTCCTCTCCGGTGCGAGGATTGCGGGCTTTACGCGCTTTTCTCTCCTTGATCTTGAAGGCTCCAAATCCCCGGATTTCAATGTTGCTTCCGTTCTCCATGGCGCCCTTGATGGAGTCCAAAAAAGTGTCCACCGTGACGGCGACGTCGTTTTTGGTCAGACCGGTTTTCTCGGCAACTTTCTCAACCAATTCCGCCTTGGTCATTTCAACCTCCTTAGAACGTTAACAGAAAAACCTCTTGTTTTCATTCATATGAATTTAATGGCAACTGGAGCAGTTGTGAGTTGAGCAACTGCCACAGCTTGAGTCTCCCACGGAGGAGACAAAACTCCCCCCGGAGGAGAACCCAAAAGTCGAGAAGAGCTTGGTGATATTCTCATCCCCGCAATTCGGACACTGCTTCGGCTGTGATCCTGAATTCCTCACCAGCAACTCAAATTTCTCGTTACAACCTGAACACAAGTATTCATAAATCGGCATAACTTCATATGCCTCAAACAATTAATCTTGCCCGTAGAAAATAAACCCCCTTGCTGCAAAACACAACAGTTTTTTTCACTTTTTTCGGTTTTTGCTCAACTGTAGTCAGCCGGGACTTAACATCTTGTTTTTCAGGGTATTAGGGGGGATTGACACCGTAAGAACTCACCTGTTTTTCCTCATCAGAAGTTCCGGTGAAACGCCTGGATCTTATGAAATATGGGTACTTAGCGCCTGAAATGCACCTTCATCGGAACTTCATCACGGAACTGATTCGAACTCCACATCACCAGGATGTTGGCTGACGAACCCTGTGGGATTCACCATAACTTCGTGCGATTCAAGTAACTCACGAGGCATAAAGGACTGCCCTCCAGATGTGAAAGAGGGCAGTCTTAAGTTTTTGTGTTTTATATCTGTGATTAGGAGATCATTATCGGTATTCTAACTTGGGCATATTCTTGTCCTCTTCGAGGACTCCGGCCAATTCCCCCATTCTCTCGGTCAGAAGCTCCCACCAGGAGACCCTTCTCACTCGCTCTCTGATGGTTTTCGGTTTGCCTTCAATGCCTCCCATCTCGGCGGCAATCTGGATGGCGTCCTCGAAATTGCCGATAACGTCCACCAGACCGAGATCTCTTGCCTGGTTGCCGGTGAAAATCCTGCCGTCCGCCAGCTCAATCACATCTTCAATCGGCAGGCTCCGCTCTCTGGAGACCACCTCCACAAACTGATTGTAGGTATCATCGACGACACTCTGCAACATCTCCCTCTCCCGGCGGGTTATCGGTCTGCCAATGGAGCCCACGTCCTTCATATCGCCGGATTTGATAACCTCCAGCTTCACCCCGAGCTTTCTCATAAGCTCTGAGAGTATCGGCCACTCGAAGATCACCCCGATGCTGCCTGTGAGAGTCCCCGGATTGGCGACAATGGTATCCGCAGCGCAAGCTACATAATATGCTCCGGAGGCCGCCACGGCGCTCATAGATGCCACCACCTTGACTCCCTTCTCGCGGAGCTTGTTTATCTCCTCGTAAATCTCCTGAGAGGCTGCCACCCCTCCTCCGGGGCTGTTGATGTGGAGAACAACAGAGGGAATGGAGCCATCCTCCCCGTATTTCTTCAATTGCCTGATGACGTCGTAAGGGCTGGTGATGGTGCCAAAAACCTCCACAATTGCCACCCTATCCCCCCCGACTATGGCGAATTCGTCTCCTTGAAGAGCGCCGTAAACGAGAAGAAACATGATAGCCAGAAAGAGCAGCAAGGTGCCGGATATTACGACTCCGATAACTATATCACCCTTTTTCAAATCGTTCTCCCTTTAGCTCACCCTCTTGATCTTCAGTTCCTCCCCCGGCATAAGCCTGGAGGGATTTCTTATATCATTGTCCCTCATTATCTGGTTGATGGTGGTGTTGAAGCTCTTTGCGAGATCCCACAGGGTATCTCCGGCTTTGACGACGTAGGTTATGAACTCAGATCCTGGAACCATGGAGGCAGAGAGGAAATCTCCACCCGGTATCTGCAGCTCCTGAGCGGGATATATTCTTGAGGATGGCCTGATGTCGTTTGCCTCGCAGATCTCCTCCACAGTCCTTCCATACCTCTGGGCTATCGACCACAGAGTATCTCCCCTCCTGACCTTGTGAACGCCGCCTGGGGGAGAGGAGAGGTTGGGCACCGCGATCCTTTGTCCCGGATAGATTCGGCTTCCGCTTCCCATGCCGTTCAGACTGCGCAGTCTGTCAACACTGGTTCCATGCTTTTCTGCGATTTCCCATAGAGTGTCACCTCGCTTGACAGTGTAAACCTGGGTTCCGGAGGCGTAGCTTGTTTTGGCGACAGTTTTCTCTTCTGGAG
>Ga0209979_1003884_pt1 | contig 12789 bp, 11 predicted proteins | sample AnhtaG_FD_183114 | JGI IMG/M metagenome (GOLD analysis project Ga0209979, IMG submission 183114) | Deep subsurface microbial communities from Anholt, Denmark to uncover new lineages of life (NeLLi) - Anholt_01485 metaG (SPAdes) (version 2) | ecosystem: Environmental > Aquatic > Marine > Oceanic...
AAGGGCTCACCAAGGACGTGGAGGTTGGTCAGATCTACACGGGCAAGGTCACCCGCCTCATGAACTTCGGCGCCTTCGTGGAGATCATGCCCGGCAAGGAGGGGCTCATCCACATCTCTGAGCTGGCCGACTACCACGTCCCCAGCGTGGAGGATGTGGTACAGGTGGGCGATGAGGTAATGGTTCTGGTCACCGAGATCGACAGCCTGGGCCGCATCAACCTCTCCCGCCGCGCCGTTCTGGAGGGGGAGCCGCGGCCGGTAGCCGCTGGCGCGCCTCAACCTCCCAGCCCTCCGAGACGCCCCCCTATGCGCAGCGATATGAGGCGCGGGCCGCCTCCCCCTCGCCGGGGCAACGGCCGCCCCGGCCCCAGGGGCAGCCCGGGCGATACCCAGGAAGGCTTCGCCCAGCGTCGCCGACCTCGGCGCCGGCGCCCCCGCGGCAGTGAGGGCGAGGGTGGTCCCCCTGGTCCTCCTCCTCCTCCTCCTCCTCCTCGGCCGAACCTGGGTGGCCGCTGGTAGAACAGGTCCAGGCCGAAGCCGGCCACCTTGCCGGAGGGATTGTCATGGCTGAGATCCGCGTGCTGATCAGCGGGACGGGAAGAATGGGCCGGGAGATCCTGGCGGCGGTATGCCGGGAGCCTGACCTGGAGCCTGTCGGGGTTCTGGAGAAGTTCTCCAGCGAGGAGTACCTCTCCCTGCCCGACGGCTCTGGACTGGTGCCTCTGGGAAACGACCCGGCGGAGCTCATCCCCCGCTGCCGACCCCAGGTGGTCATCGACTTCACGCACGGCGAGTGGACGCCGGCGGTGGCCCGGGCGGCCCTGGGGGCCGGAAGCCGCCTTGTCATCGGTACCACCGGTCTCTCCGATAGCTTCCTGGCAGAGATGGAGCGGGCCTGTCGGGAGAAGCAGCTCGGCGCAGTGGTGGCCTCTAACTTCGCTATTGGGGCCGTCCTCATGATCTACTTGGCCAAGGTTGCCTCCCGCTTCTTCGACTCTGCCGAGATCATCGAGCTGCATCATGACCAGAAGGTGGATGCACCCTCCGGCACCGCCCTCACTACCGCCCGCGAGATGCTGGCCGCCCGGAGCAAGCCCTTCCAGCGTAATGTCCCCCAGAAGGAGACCCTGCCGGGCACCCGGGGGGGTGAGCTGGAAGGGGTCACCATTCACAGCGTACGCCTGCCCGGGCTGGTGGCTCACCAGCAGGTCATCCTGGGGGGCGTCGGCCAGACCCTCTCCATCCGTCACGACTCCACCGGCCGCGAGTCCTTCATGCCCGGCGTCCTCCTGGCCACCCGGGAGGTTCTGCAGCGCACCGAGCTCGTGCGGGGGCTGGAGGGGCTGGTCGGGCTGGGCTAAGGCCGGCTTCGGGGCGGGTCGTCTCCTATTGTGGCCGTGCACCGGCCCCTGGCGCTGCCATCTCGCCCAAGAAATTGACCAGCTCTTCTTGAACCACAGTGGTGCATGCACTATTATGTTCGGGCTATACGGCCAGATTTCTTATGTGAAGGTGGATTCCTATGCCTGACTCACCTCCAAGCAAGCTCTACAATACCGCCGTGGTCGGTGCCAGCGGCATGGTCGGCCAGGAGTTCCTGAAGATCATGACCGCACGGAAGTTCCCCGTGGGCAACCTCAAGCTGCTGGCCACCTCTCGCTCCGCCGGCAAGAAGTTGCTGGTGGGGGAGCGTGAGTTTGAGGTGGAGGAGACCAACCTTCAATCCTTTGAAGGGTGTGACCTGGCCTTCATCTCGGCCACCTCCAATGCCTCGCGGGAGTACTGCCCTGTCGCTGCCAAGGCCGGGGCCATCGCCATCGATGACAGCTCTGTCTTCCGCATGGACCCCAACGTGCCCCTGGTGGTGCCCGAGGTCAATCCCGATGACGTGGCCAACCATCAGGGCATCATCGCCATCCCCAACTGCACCACCACCCCTCTGGTCATGTGCCTGTGGCCCTTGCACCGTGTGAACCCGATCAAGCGAGTCATCGTGGACACGTACCAGTCTGTATCGGGCACCGGGGCAGCAGCGGTCCAGGAGCTGGACGCGCAGGCCCGCCGCGTTCTGGACGGAGGCGAGACTGTCCCCCATGTATACCCGCATCAGATCGCCTTCAACCTCCTCCCGGAGATCGACTCGTTCCGCGATGACGGGTACACGAAGGAGGAGTGGAAGATCGCGGTGGAGACCCGCAAGATCATGCACGATGAGAGCATCGCCATCTCCGCTACCTGCGTGCGGGTCCCCGTGTTCGTCAGCCACAGCGAGGCGGTCCACGTGGAGTTCAGTCGGTCCATGTCCCCCGACGAGGTGCGGGACATCCTCGGCCAGGCCCCCGGGGTGGTGGTTCAGGATGATCCCGCCGTAAGCCTCTATCCGCACCCCTGGGAGGCGGCAGGTCAGGACCCGGTGTACGTGGGTCGCATCCGTAAGGACACCTCCCACCCCAGGGGGATCGTGTTGTGGCTGGTGGGCGACAACCTGCGCAAGGGCGCGGCCCTCAATGCCATCCAGATCGCTGAGGAACTCATCGCGCGAGACCTGATCTAGCCCCGCCTGCGCGAAGATTGGCCTGAAGGGAGGCGATGCTGATGCCGGAGATCGGACGGTTGCTGACGGCTATGGTAACCCCTTTGACCCCCGAGGGGGCGGTGGACTACGAGCAGGCTAAGCGTCTGGCTCTGGCCCTGCTGGATTCAGGCAGCGACGGCGCGGTCGTCTCGGGCACCACCGGCGAGACCCCTACCCTTACTGATGAGGAGAAGGTGCGCCTCTTCCGCGAGATCAAGGCCGCCGTGGGCGAGCGCGGCGCCGTCGTCGCCGGCACCGGCAACTACAACACCGCTGAGAGCATCGAGCTGAGCCGCGAGGCAGAGCGCGCCGGCGTCGACGCCCTCCTCCTGACCGTGCCCTACTACAACAAGCCCCCGCAGGAGGGACTCTACCGGCACTTCCAGGCCATCGCCGAGGCTACCGCCCTGCCCTGCATCCTTTACAACATCCCCGGCCGCACCGGGGTCAACATGGCTGCCGACACTACTATCCGTCTCTCACGGGTGCCCAACATCGTGGGCGTGAAGGAGGCCAGCGGCAACTTCGAGCAGATCGCCGCCATCATCGATGGTGCTGACGAGGGCTTCCGCGTGTGGAGCGGCAACGACGGTGACACCCTGCACATCCTCGCCCTGGGCGGTTACGGGGTCATCTGCGTGGTCTCCCACCTGGCAGGCCTCCAGATGAAGGAGATGATCACCCGCTTCCTCGCGGGAGAGGTAGAGGAGGCGGCGCGCATCCATCTCCGGCTGCTGCCCCTCATGACCTCACTCATGACTCTCTCCAGCAACCCCATCCCCATCAAGTGCGCCCTGAACCAGGTGGGCTTCCGGGTAGGAGGGCTGCGACTGCCCCTGTGCGAGCCCGACCAGGCCACCCTGGACAAGATCGCCGCGGAGGTGGCCCGCCACAAGATCGACCTGCCGGTGAGGGTCTAGGAACCGCATCCAGGCGTGTGAACCTAAGCGGATGCCGCCCCATGGGGCGGCATCCAGGGCTCTGGGAAGTGCCAGCACCATGACAGCCGGTGGCGAGATCCTTCCAGCGCCAGATCGACTACCTGTGTTGCCTGGTGAGCCCTGAGTTCAGCCAGGGGCGGCTCAGCCCTTGTTCGGTGGGCTATCGGCCGCGCCTCCGCGGCCGGCCGCGTAGGCGTCCCACTCCTCGGCCAGGCGGCGGCGGGCGTAGCCGTAGCCGATGTGGTCGCCGATGAAGCCGCCCAGGATGCCAGCGAAGACCCGCGCCATCACCACCATTAGCACGATGTCTAGGATGCGCCACCACAGCGGCTCGAACATGGCGAACAGGCCGATGGACACCGCCACCGCCAGGGCCAGCCCCGCCAGGGCGAACCCGTTCACCACGATGCTCTCGCGGCGCCGCATGTTGCGGAACATCCGGATGACCTCCGGCGGCACCCGAGGCTGTGGTGGGTGCTCCCTGCTGCTGCGGCCACAGTGCTGGCAGCGCTCGCGCTCCTCGCTCATGGGTGTGTAGCAGTAGCCGCAGAAGCGCCCGGCGTTGGCGGATTGCCCCTTGACGATCTCCTCCAGCAGCCCGTTGAGCCGCTCGGAGAAGAGGGGCAGGTCTTGCATCGTCCCAGGGCCGCTCACCGGCGAACCCTCTCCGGCATCGAAGGCGGCGACGGCCCCGGCCACGCCTCTCCTAGTTGTTTCCGCGGACGAAGATGGTCTGGCCCCGCTCCGGCCCTACAGAGACTATATCGATGGGGCAGCCCATGACCTGCTCGATCCGCCTCACGTAGTCCTGGGCCTCCTTGGGCAGGTCCTGGAACCGGCGGATCTCCTTGGTCTCCTGCTGCCAGCCCGGCATCTCTTCGTAGACAGGCTCGCAGCGTGCCAGCGTGAACAGGCTCGCCGGGAAGGATTCCACGGGAACGCCGTCCACCTGGTAGGCGGTGCAGATCTTGATGGTGGGGAAGCTGTCCAGCACGTCGAGGCGGGTCATGAGCGCCGCCGTGAGCCCGTTGAAGCGGACGGTATAGCGGGCGGCCACCGAGTCGAACCAGCCGCAGCGGCGGGGCCGCCCGGTGGTGGCCCCATACTCCCAGCCCTTCTCGCGCAGCAGGTCGCCCATCTCGTCCGTGAGCTCGGTGGGCATGGGGCCGGCGCCCACCCGTGTCTGGTAGGCTTTGTACACGCCCACCACCCGCGTGATCTGGGTCGGCCCGATACCGATGCCGATGCCCGCGCCCGCCGCTGCCGACGAGGGCACCGACGACGTCACGTACTCGTACGTACCCGCGTCCAGGTCCAGCAGCGAGCCCTGGGCGCCCTCAAGCAGCACGTGCTCGCCGCGCTCCAGGGCGTCCTGCACCATCGCACTGGTGTCCCGCACGAAGGGGGCCAACCGGCCGCCGTAGTCGCTGTAGGTCTCGTACACCTCGTCGAAGTCCAGCGGTTCGGCGCCATACAGCTTCTGGAGCACCGCGTTCTTGTAGGGCAGCACCAGCGAGAGCCGTTCCCGAAAGGCGCTGGGCTTGATCAGGTCGGCCATGCGGATGCCCGCGCGCCCCACCTTGTCCACGAAGACTGGCCCGACCCCCCTCATGGTCGTACCAATGGCCGCAGGCCCCCTTAGCTCCTCGTCCAGCCGGTCGATGAGGAGATGGTACGGCATGATGATGTGGGAGCGGTCGCTGATGAAGAGCCTCTCCAGGCTCACCCCGTGGGAGCGCAGGTCATCGATCTCCTCGAACAACACCTTGGGGTCGATGACCACGCCGTTGCCGATGAGGCAGGTCTTATCGCCGTAGAAGATGCCCGCCGGGACTAGGTGCAGGCGGAACTCACCGATGGGATTCACCACGGTGTGGCCTGCGTTGTTCCCCGCCGAGTAGCGGGCCACCACCTGGACATCCTGGGCCAGCAGGTCCACCATGCGGCCCTTGCCCTCATCGCCCCACTGTCCGCCGATGACAACAGTAACTGGCATGATTCGCGGCCAGCCCTACCTGCATCCGCAGGTGTGACGGCCGCTCGCTCCTTTCCCTTCCTTGCCGACAAATCTCATTCGCCGGCCGCGCTGAGTATAGCAAAATCACCACTCACTGCAAAGCGATTTCGTGATCGTCAGGCAGGGTGTGGGAACCGGCGCGCCCCTGTCGCCGTCCGTATAGTAGAATGAGGCGGTGCGGGAGGTGAAAAGCGAGTGAGAGTCTTTGTCCTGCTCTTGGGGCTCGGCCTGCTGGCGGCGCTCGGCGCGGCCTGCGGCGCTGAGGGCGAGGGTGACGTCGTCCCCTCACCTACGCCCACAGCCGTGGGTGGCGCGGCCACCGGCGTCCCCCTCGACGATTACCCGCGGCCGGTCCGGGAGGCCGTCGCAGACCTGGCGGAGCGTCTGAACCTGGAGCCGGTCGAGGTCGAGGTCGAAGAGGTGCAGCCTCTGGACTGGCCCGACGCCTGCCTGGGCGCCGCCCGCCCCCGCGAGGTGTGCGCTCAGGTCGTGACCCCCGGCTACAGGGTGATCCTCTCCGCCGAGGGCCGGCAGTACGAGTACCATACCGACCTGGGGACCGCCCTGCGGCTGGTCCCCTAGCAGCGCGAGCCTAGAGCCCTTTGTACTCGGGCTTGCGCTTCTGGGCGAAGGCCAGAGGCCCCTCCCGCGCGTCCTCCGACCGGAGAACCCGCTGCTGGAACATCAGCTCCAGGGCCAGCCCCTGTTCGATGGGCATCTCCCGCCCGCGCAGGGCCGACTCCTTGGCCGCACGCACCGCCAGGGGCCCGTTCTCGCAGATCGTGTTGGCGATCTCCAGGGCCTTGGGCATGACCTGGTCGGCGGGCAGCACGTAGTTCACCAGGCCGGACCGCAGGGCCCACTGGGCGTCGAACCGAGCGCCGGTCACTAGTAGCTCCATGGCGATGCCCAGCGGCAGCGAGCGGGGCAGCCGCTGGGTGCCGCCGGCGCCGGGGATGATAGCCCTGCTCACCTCGGGCACGCCGAATTCGGCATGCTCTGCGGCCACGCGGATGTCGCAGCAGAGGGCCATCTCCAGCCCGCCCGCCAGGCAGTAACCGTTGATGGCGGCGATCATGGGCTTCCAGCACTCGAAGCCACGGGTGATGCCCCCGAAGGGCGCAGCTATGGCCGCCGCCACGTCGGCTTGGCCGGCCATGGCCTGGGCTATGGCTACCAGGTCGGCCCCTGCGGAGAAGGCCTTGTCGCCCGCTCCCGTGAGGATGCCCACCCACAGGTCGGGGTCGTCCCGGAAGTCCGTCCAGGCGGCGTGCAGCTCGTAGCTCGTCTTGGGGTCGATGGCGTTGCGTCGTTCCGGCCGGTTGATGGTGACGGTGGCGATCCTGTCCTTCTTCTCATAGATGATGTTGTCGAATTCGGCCATAACCTTTCCTCACTTATCAGGTTGGTGTAGCAGGCTGCGGCGCCCTAGGATAGCATTGCCGGTGAGGGCGGTCCAGTGAGTGTACTCGTCCAGTACATCCCGTGCGCTTGGCCCCTTTCTGTTTGTCCCGCAAGCTATTTCTGGTGGAACTTCTCCCGGTGAGTGCGCTGGGCCCCTCTCCGTGGCCGTTGAGCTTGGGGGAGCGCGGCGGCAGCGGTTCAAGATGAACTCGCGCGGTGGAAACAAGCCTATGGGCGCCGCCAGTCGGTCGAGCGGCTATTCTCTCGGCTGAAGGGCCACAGGGCGCTGGACAGGCATTGCCGCCGAGGGCTGGAGAAGGTGACGCTGCATTGCCTGTCGGCGGTGCTGGTGTTTCAGGCTGAGGCCGTGGCCAAGCTGAGGCGGGATGAAGTTGAGGAAGTCAGGAGGTGTACGCGGAAGGTGGCGTAACTGGTGGAGATAGTGCCCCGCATGTCGATATTGGGTATGTGGGGGCCACATGGTGGCCGCAAGGAAACGCTAGAACATCTGTTGCTCTTGACAACAGATCATTTTGCCGATATAAATAATGGACTCTAGCCCATCGGGGACCGTCTAGGGTCACCGATTATTCATGCCCCAGGGGATGTGTTGTGAAACGCATCCCCTGAATTGTCTCCCCTACGCACAAAGAACTGGGAAAGGACCCCCAGGCATGACGGAGCCACCACCCCCCGCCGAAAGGGCTGCCAGGCTGAGAATCCGCCTGTTTGTGGACTTCTGGAACTTCCAGCTAACTCTCAACGAAAAGGAAGGATTGGAAACAGGGCAGACGGATGTTCGGTTTCCGATTGATTGGCTTACGTTCCCTAAAGTGGCCCTTGACAAAGCCGTGGCAATCCTTGACGTAGCCGACTTCTCGTATGAAGGGACCATTGTGTATGTGTCGTACAATCCGCGTAGTCCTGAAGACCGCAGTTTTCACAACTGGTTGAGTACTTGGCTAGATCGTCAGCCGGGAATACAAGTTGCCATACGTGAACGCCAACCCAAGTCACCGATGCGCTGCCCGACCTGCCATCAACCTATCACTGTATGCCCCCACTGTCAGGCTCTCATGAAGCCTACGAGCGAGAAAGGCATTGATACCGCAATAGTGACGGACATGATTCGTCTAGCGTGGGAGAATGCCCATGACGTGAGCGTGCTTGTGTCCTCCGATCAAGACCTTGTCCCTGCAGTCCAGTTCCTCGATCTAAAAGGCCGCAAGACCATTCAGGCCGGATTCCCGCCTTGGGGTGTCGATTTGGCGACGGCTTGTTGGGCTTCCTTCGATCTCTTCCCTCTGCGAGACTGATTCCGGCGCACATAGCCCTACAGAGTTTTGCACTTCCCTCCCGGTGGCGAGAGGTGGGCGGATTTAACAGATATTTGACAGGCTGGCAATAGGAAGGAAACACCCCCGCTCGATACTGTAGGTGAACCTCCTACCTAGGGCTCCGCCTCACGAGCCACCAGCACCCCAGCGAGCGGTGCCCATCCTAGTAGGGAAGGCGGTCCAGCGAAGAAGCGGACCGCCTTCTTGCATACGCGCAGATCCTGAGCGAGGGGCGCCGCCGGGCTGGCGACGCCCCTCGAGGACAATGTTGCCCGGGCCAGGCACCCGCCGTCAGGCGTAGAGCACCTGAGCCACGTCCTTCAGGCCTAGCTCCTCCAGCTTGGCCCGGCTGGGCCTGGCTGTCTCCAGGTCCCAGTCGCAAGCCTGGAGGAATTCCTTCTCCATGGTGTCCGTGTCCAGGGTGAAGCCGGCGTGGGGCCCCGCTTCGAGGGGCGGGCGGCCCACCAGGCGCTCTGGGACGCGCCGGCGGGTGACGATGTCGCCCTCCCGGACGTTGAAGGCCATGCGCAGGTTGGCGATGCGCTCGCCGGTCTTCCTGATTTCCTCGGTGGTGGTGTCCCAGCCGGTGACGGCGTTGATCCATTCAGGAATGCGGTCGTTGGGGGCGCACATCATGATGAACATGCAGAGGCCCGCGCTGTTGACCACGTGCATGTACTCGGCGGCGCCCTTGTGGTGTTCGCCGCGGCCGGCAGACTGCTCCCTCTCCTGTGGCCTGGGAGGGACGCCCCAGCCAGCCCGAGCGGCCCCCTCGTACTGGGTATGGCGGGCCGGGGTCGGATCCAGCTTGTAGGTGGTGTGGTAGTCGGGCATGAGCTTGGGGTCGTGCATGGGGAGCTCTTCGCCGCCCACCTCCATGGCGAAGGGCTCGGCGCGCGAGCCCAGCTTCTGGGCAGCCGGCCGTATGCCGTCGGCGAAGAGGTCGCCGATGCCCTCGCGCTTGCCGATGCGGTGGAGCATCTCGATGATGGCGTCGGCGTCGCCCCACCTGAGCTCCAGTCCGTCGGTGTCCTCCTTAGTGATGAGGCCGTTCTGGTAGCACTCGACGGCGAAGCTGACGGCGGCGCCCGCTGAGATAGTATCCAGCCCGTACTGGTTGCAGAGGTGGTTGGCGTACTGGAGGGCATCGATGTCATTCATGAGATTCAGGGTGCCGAAGGAGCAGGCGGTCTCGTACTCGGCGCGGTGGGTGTGTCTCGGGTAAGGGAACTTGGGGTTCTCGGACTGCTTGCTCTCGGCGCCGCAGGCGATGGGACAGTGCCAGCAGGCGTAGCGCCTTTCCATCTTGGCGTTGAAATTGTCGGGGGTGAGCTGGAGGCCCTCCTGAAAGTCGACTGAGCCAACGCCGCCCCAGTTCTTCACGGGTGAGTCGCCGCTCATCGCGGAGCCGGCGGTGATGCCGGTGGTGCCGTAGTTGCGGAAGAACTCGGCGACCGGCTTTACGAACTGGTCCAGCGAGCTCCGTACGAGCTTCCTGATGTCAGGTTCCCCCGCCAGCATGTTCTTGGAGGCCAGGGTGACGACGGCCTTGAGCTTCTTGGAGCCCATGACGGCGCCCAGGCCGCTGCGGGCGGCCAGGCGGCCTCGCTCGTTGCAGATGCCGGCCATGTAGGAGAGCTTCTCGGCGGCCGGGCCGATGCAGGCCACGCTGGCCATCTTGCCGTGACGCTCCTTCAGCTTGTTCTCCAGGTCGATGGCCATCATGCTCCAGAGGTCGCTGGCATCGCGCAGTTCCGCCTTGTCGCCGTCGATGAGCAGGTAGACGGGCTTTTCGGAGACGCCGCTCAGGAACACGCCGTCCCAGCCGGCCAGCTTGAGGTAGGGGCCCACGTCGCCGCCGCTGTTGGCGTCGCCCCAGCCGCCTGTCTTGGGGGACTTGCCCACCGCCTGATAGCGGATGCCGAACAGGGGAGTGCCCGTCAGCAGGCCGGGGATGAGACCGAGGACGTTGTGGGGGCCCAGGGGGTCGGCGCCCTGGGGGATGCGGTCGAACAGGAGGCGGGCTCCCAGGCCGTAGCCGCCGATGTAGGTACGGTACATCTCCTCCGGCAGTTCTTCCGCCTCAATAGCGCCGGTGTTGAGGTTGACATTGAGGATCTTGCCGTTGATGGCCTTGTTGAGCATGGAGGACTCCCTTCCAGAAACAGGGGCAACCACAGGCGAACGCCCATCAGAACGAGGGGACCGACACGGGTACCATCGGTGCGGCGATTATAGGCACGGCGGGGGAGCTAGTCAAGAAATCGGTTGCTTAAATCGATCCAAGGGCGCATGGTTTTGGGGGACGAGTACACGGGCTTGCCAAGGCCAGGGTCTCCATGCTACACTTTGTGTGGAATAGCTCCTTTTGAAGTGGGCCCAGCCCACTTCTTTGTTCGTAGGCAACCTGTGGGCATTGGCAGCGGAGGTCCACGAGGAGGATGAAGAACGAGTTTCTCATCGCCATGACGCAGTTGGCGGCGGAGAAGAACCTGCCTAAAGAGGTGGTGTTCGAGGCCGTGGAGGCAGCGCTGGCCTCCGCCTACAAGAAAGACAACCTTGCTGCTGCCAACGTGGTGGTGCGCATCGACCGGGAGACCGCGGCGATCCGTGTGTTCATCCAGAAGACAGTCACGGAGGATGTCTCTGATGAGCGCACGGAGATCACCCTGGCGGAGGCTCGTCGATACAAACCTGACGCCGAGTTCGGCGACGTCATCGAGTTCGAGGCTAAGCCTCAGCAGAGCGGCCGCATCGCCGCTCAGACCGCCAAGCAGGTAGTCTTCCAGCGGCTGCGGGAAGCCGAGCGGGAGGTGGTATTCGAGGAGTACTCGGGCAAGGAGAGCGATATCGTTTCCGGGATGGTGCAGCGTCTGGAGGGGCGGAACGTGGTGGTGGACCTGGGGAAAACAGAGGCTGTCCTGCCCCCCCCGGAACAGGTACGTCCCGAGCACTATCGACCGGGCCAGCGCCTGAAGTTCTATTTGCTGGAGGTGTACAAGGCCGCGAAGGGACCCCAGGTAGTGGTCTCCCGCACCCACAAGAACTTGCTGCGTCGCCTCTTCGAGTTGGAGGTGCCCGAGATCTTCAAGGGCATCGTCGAGATCAAGTCCATTGCCCGCGAGCCCGGCTATCGCAGCAAGGTAGCGGTCACCGCCCACCAAGAGGGAGTGGACCCCATAGGGGCGTGCGTAGGGCTGCGCGGCATTCGCATCCAGAATATCGTCAACGAGCTCAATGGGGAGCGCATCGATGTCGTGCAGTGGGACCCGGAGCCGGCCCGCTTCGTGGCCCATGCCCTCAGCCCCGCCCAGGTGATCAGCGTGGTCACCAAGCCGGAGGAGAATACCGCCGAGGTGGTGGTGCCCGACCGGCAGCTCTCCCTGGCTATCGGCAAGGAGGGGCAAAACGCTCGCTTAGCGGCCAAGCTTACCGGCTGGCGCATTGACATCACCAGCCAGACAGCGTACGAGCAGGAGCTGGAGGCGAAGGGCCTGCCCGCGGCGGCCCCAGCACCGGAGCCGGGCGCAGCGCTAGCTGAGCCCCCAGCCCAAGCAGCGATCGAGGAGCCAGTGAAACCCCTGGCCCCCGAAGAGGAAGCGGTGCTGGCCTTCAAAGAGGAAGAGGCGGGTGCTGCCGAGGAGCCCGCAGTGCCCGAGGCAGAGGCGGCGGCGGTAGAGGCCGCTCCGGCGGAGGCCCCCAGACCCCAGATCCGCTTTGCTGAGGAGATACTGGCCCCAGTCCGCACGGAGGCCAAGGGGAAGCGCAAGGCCAAGAAGGGCGCTACCCGCCAGAAAACGGAAGACGAAATCGAGGCAGCCGCCAGGCTCAAGAAAGCCAAGCGCCCTCGTCGCAGCGTGGAGATTGTAGAAGAGGAAGAGGACGAGTACGAGGAGCCGGTCCCCTAGCAGGGATGGCGAGCGGAGCGTCTTGCCGTGAACGCGAAGGCCCTTACCAAGCCCCGGCATGTGCCCCAGCGGACCTGCGTGGGCTGCCGCGAGACCGGCGCCAAGCGCGAGTTCGTGCGCGTGGTGCGCACTCCCATCGGTACCGTGGAGGTCGACCCCACGGGGAAGAAGTCCGGCAGGGGTGCCTATCTGTGCCAGCGTGCGGAGTGTTGGCAGGCGGCCTTGAAGAAGGACCGCCTGGGACACGCCCTCCGCACCACCCTCTCCGAGGCGGACAGGGCGGCCCTGCTGGAGTACGCGGAGGGGCTGGCGGCTTCCAGGGTGTGAGGTCTGAAGGACGGTTCGAAGAAGGTTCGTGATGCCTGGCAAGAGCGGGCAGACGGAGCGACCAAGGGGGCGGCAGACGTCCGTGCCATCGGCGACCCGCGAGGGAGCCGGTGGCGACGGCGCCCGCAGCCTGGAGATTCCACGCGTCCTGACCGTGAAGGAGCTGGGCGATCTCATGGGCGTCTCGCCTGTGGAGGTCATCAAAGAACTCATGAAGAACGGGGTCATGGCCAGCATCAACCAGGTCATCGACTTCGAGACCGCTGCCATCGTCGCCC
>Ga0209979_1003886_pt1 | contig 12789 bp, 8 predicted proteins | sample AnhtaG_FD_183114 | JGI IMG/M metagenome (GOLD analysis project Ga0209979, IMG submission 183114) | Deep subsurface microbial communities from Anholt, Denmark to uncover new lineages of life (NeLLi) - Anholt_01485 metaG (SPAdes) (version 2) | ecosystem: Environmental > Aquatic > Marine > Oceanic >...
GGCTTGCCCATGCCCGGAGCGAGGCTCTGTAGACTGAGATGATGCCGTCGAGATAGAGCCCACGTTGCCAGGACGGGACGGGGGCCACACAGGCAGGGATCCTCGCCAAGGGCATGCGCCGCATGCGTCGCCCTTGGCGTTTGCTTTTTCCCTCCAGTCACGCAGCACCGAGCCACGGGCGATCAACAAGCCAGTCGCGTTGCTATTCGCTCGTGGCTCGTGCCGTTTAGTCGCGGTCCGCCCCGCTGCACCGGGGGGGCGAAAACTTCAAGGAGGTCATGACAAAATGCCGTGTCAGCATTGCCGTTCTAACCGTGTCGTAATCCGAATTCGAAGTCCGTACGCTGCAAGAGCCTTGGCACCCGCAGTTCAGGATCGCATGGCCTGCATTACCGGGGCCGATGGAAAGCAGCCGCACCTGCGTAAGCCTCCAAAACTCAAACTACGCCCCGGCGCCACGCCGTAGGGGGCCGGGGCGATCCAGAGGTGACTTGCCGTGCCGCAGCAAGATGCCGCTCTCGTGAGTCGTTGTTTGGCCGGAGACAGTACGAGCTTTGACCAGCTCGTGGCGAAATACAAAGACACCGTGCACCGGATCGCTCTGCGGATGACCGGATGCTCGGTGTCGGCGCACGATCTGACGCAAGAGACCCTCCTTCAAGCCTGGGTGAAGCTCCCGCAACTGCAGGAGCCCGAACGGTTCGGCGGTTGGCTCAGGACAGTGGCCGCCAACACCTGCAAAATGTGGCTTCGGCGGCAATCGAGGGACGATGTGTCGCTCGACGAGCTGATCGGCATGGGGGATGACAGTCAAGGCGCGCTGTCGGGGCATCACGCGGCCGCAGTGCAGGAGGAGTTCGAGTGCGAAGAGCGCCGGCGCGCCGTGCGCGGCGCCGTGTCGAGGCTGTCGGAGAAGAATCGCACTGCCGTCCGGCTCCACTACTTCCAGGGGATGACGTGCCGGGAAGTGGCGCGCCTCCTCGGCGTGCCCGTCAGCACCGTCGCCGGGCGCCTGCACAAATCACGCAAGATTCTCGGCGGCGATCGCCACTTGCGCTTGTACGCAATGTGATGGGACGCAGAGGCGGAGGCAGGAGGCTGCGTCCATACGCCACAGTCTCCCGCCTGGGTGGGCTTGCGCGCCAGATGCGGGCTGTGGTTCGAGGGGCGAGGCAACCGGATGCCTCGCCCCTCGGCTATTGGTCCGCACCGACCTCGACGACGGAGTTGATGGTGCCCATCGGGCTGATGCACCGCGGTGTGTGCGGGCAGCAGCGCCAATCGCCGTCTACAACGAATTTGAACTCGTGCCGGCCCGCCGACAGGTGGAGAATGCGCACGAAGAGGCCATCCTGGCGTGGCATCTTGCGCATGCGTACTGAGGACGGATCCCAGTCGTTGAAGTCTCCCGCAATGAACGCGCGCTGTGCTCCTGGCGCCATCAACTCGAAACGTTGGCGCGGCATCATCTCGTCCCCCTTTTTCCGTGGCCGGCGGCATGCGCTCGGGTGTGCATGCCGCTCCGTGTCAATTGCGTACGTTTGTGCCCAACTAACTGCCTCGCCGTGCATGACCGCAGCTACTAAGCGTGCTGCCACGTGCGGTGAATGGCGTGTGCCTGCCACAGGCCAAGCGTGTCAGCGCAGGATGCATCGAAGGACAATTCGTGGCTGTTACATTCATTGCCGAAGGCGGCGTTCCTCCTGCGAAGGAAACCGCACCGCCCACGGGACGATAGGGGGAATGATGGCACACCTCGCCCATGAGCCGGCGCCTCGGCACGACCCAGTGCGTCCGGGGCACACCGAAAACAACAGCAGCCGGACCCTACCTGGGCGCCCGGCTGCAAGTTCACGGCGCAGCGATCAGGCGAGCTTGAGCGACAATCTGTCAACTCAGGCCTCGATAAGCTCCCGGGCACGCACGGCCGTCTCGTACAGCTCAATCACTTCACGTGCCATCCTCTTGCGACTGAAGTTCTTGGCCGCATGCTCTCGGCCTGCCTGGCCCATCTTCGCCGCAAGGTCCTTGTCGCCCAATAGCAGACAAATGCTGTCGGCGAGCGCATCGGGATCTTTCTTCTCGATGATGAAGCCCGTCTCGCCGTCAATGACTGATTCGACCAGCCCGCCGCTGCGACTCACCACGACCGGCTTTCCGCACGCCATGCCCTCTACCGGCACCAGACCAAACGGCTCCTCTCCGATGGTCGGGTAGATGATCACGTCACAGTGGTTGTACACGCCGGGCAGGTCAAGATAGCTAAACGGTTGGGTGATGACGGAATCCTCAAGGCCGCGATCCTCGATCGTCTGCAGCACCTGTTCCTTGTAGCCGCGAAGCTCATTGATCCAGTCAACAATGTCCTCCGTGTCGGTGACGATGAGAACGGCGTCGGGGAACGTCTGCCGAATCCTCTCCATGGCGTAGATGCTGTATACGACGCCTTTCCATGGCAGCATGCGCGCGGGATGAATGATCACCGGGCGACCGTCGAGCTGGAGCCTCTCGGCCCACTCGCTCTCGCAGTTCTCTGGCGTGAACAGATCATCCACGTCGATGCCGTGGTAGACGAGTCGCAGATTCTCGAGATGCGGCGCCTGCTCGTAGATGCCTTCTTCGACGTGCCGGCTCACCGTAATGATAGCGTCCCACTCTGTCCGCTGAAGCAGATCCTCACAGATGAACTCGCTCCATACCTCGTGGACGGTCATGAACGTGGGCAAACCTTCTTGGTGCAGCTCCGTCAGCGCCAGTCCGTATTCGGGAAGGAAGTGGTGGAAATTGTGGGCGTGGACCACGTCAATGTCATGTTCCTCGATGAAGTCGGCGTAGGCGCCCTTGATCCGGTCCTGTAGCTCCGGCCATATCCGCTCCGCCTCATAGCCGTGCTGCTTCTTGTGCTCTCGAACGATCTCGGGATTGAAAAGGTCGCGGCGTCGAACATGGATGCCTTCGATCTCATCGTCAGGGCTACTGCCCTTCAGTGACCCGACGAGGGCGTACACTTCGTGGCCCTGAACTGCCTGCTCGGCGCACAGATCCAGGAGGTGAGACTCGACACCTCCTGTCGTTGGATAGAATGCGTAGTGCGTGCTGCAGATCTTCATTGCGTCTGCCTCCTATTGCCTCTGTCGAGGCCGCCCATCTCCTCACCGATTCCCGAACCGCACCCCCCGGGCCGGGTTGGTCCCCTCCCGCAAACGCCCGTTCGACTACTACGCAATACCGGTGCCCGCAGGCTTGGTGCAATACTAATCAGAGTTACTCTAGCGGTTTAGGGCACAAGTCACAGAGTCAAGTCAGCATCTGGTGCCCAGCGAAGGAGGGTCGGCAGCAAAACGGCGTGGCTGTTGGCGGCGGAAGCTGACGGCTCAAAAAAGGGGATGCAGCGGTTGCGACAGGGAGCTCGGACACATCATTTCGGCCGGAAGACCGCCTCGCGCTCGCTCTGCAAGCGGCGCGCCACAATGACCCTCCCGGAAGCTTTCTCCCGGTGTCCTGCCTCGCCCCATCGCGCCAAGTTTCGAACCGCCATCACAATTCCTTAACAAAAGTGTAACACGAAGCAGTAATGCTTGTCAAGCTTCTTGTGGTCTCTGGCAGTGTACGCTATTGTGTGTAAAAGGCCGGCGAGAAACAGTCATGGGGTGTATGGTCCTAATAAAATGGGGACGGTCACCTACTTCGTGAACATGCCACGGAAACGGCAAAGAGGCGGCGTTGTATCCGCCTCACCAGAAGCGGCTGCGATAGACACGTCGCGAAATAGGTGACTGTGGGGCTGTTGAAAAACCCGGGCCCCGGCGGCTCCTCGTCTGGCCACCAGCCCCCCACCGCGTAGGTCGGCCTTTCCAGGCCGACATCGCGGGCTGGAAAGCCCGCGCTACGCGAACCGGTGTGTGGCCTGGGTTTTTCAACAGCCCCACTGTCCCCATTTTCCCGGAGAGGAACGCACAGTGCAACGCTTAAGCATGCGAGCGGCATTCGGCAAGACCGGACTTGAGGTCCCGCCCATCATCTTCGGCACCAGTTGCCTGGGCAATCTGTACCAGGCCCTGCCCTGGGACACGAAGCTGGCCATCATGCGGGAGTGGTTCAAGTGGGTCGAGCCGCCGGTGGCGCTCGACTCGGCCGGCAAGTACGGCGCCGGGCTGGCGCTGGAGGTGATCGGCAGGGGGCTGCGCGAGCTCGGCGTCGCGTCCGAGCAGGCGGTGATCAGCAACAAGCTCGGCTGGGTGCGCGCTCCACTGCGCACGCCAGAGCCGACGTTTGAACCGGGGGTCTGGGCCGACTTGGAGCACGACGCCGAGCAGAGAATCAGTTATGAGGGGATCCTGGAGTGCTATGAGCAGGGGTGCGAGCTTCTGGGCGGCGACTACGCGCCGGAGATCGTGTCGGTTCACGACCCGGACGAATACCTCGCCCAGGCGGCCTCGGACGGCGAGCGCAAAGCGCGGTTTGAGGACATAGTCGGCGCCTATCGCGCTCTGGGCGAACTGAAAGCCCAGGGGCCCGCGAAGGCCGTCGGCGTTGGCGCCAAGGACTGGCGCGTGATCCGCGAGTTGGCCGACGCCGTCGAGCTGGACTGGGTGATGTTCGCCTGCAGCCTGACGGTCATGCGCCATCCGCCGGAGCTGTTGTCGTTCATGGGCGAGCTGGCCTCCAGGGGGATCGCGATCATCAATTCAGCGGTCTTCCACGCGGGATTCCTTACGGGCGGGAGCTTTTTCGACTACCGTGAGGTCAGCCCGGGCGATGAGGCGGACAAGGAGCTGTTCGAGTGGCGCGGACGCTTTTTCGCGCTGTGCGAGCGGTTCGACGTGTTACCCGCCGAAGCGTGCATTCAGTTCGGCATGTCGGTTCCCGGCGTGGTGAGCATCGCGCTCAACACGAGCAAGCCGTCCCGCGTGCAGCAGAACGTCGCCGCCGTGCAGGCCGAGATCCCGAGCGGGTTCTGGGCGGCGATGAAGGAAGAAGGGCTGGTGGCGCGAGACTATGCGTACGTTGGCTGATGGAATTCTGGGGACGCCTTACTAAATTATTGATCCCCCAGGCAGCCGCGTCCCCCACGTCGCCACTTGCTTCCTCCTCCTGTGCTCTGCCCCCAAGCGTTGTCCACAGGCACTGCCCCGCGCCCAGTGGATGCTCCCGTGCCCCTCAAGAATCCCGAATGCCAAGACGGTGGCGTACCAGTACAACGACGGTGGGCTGCGGACGCAGATGACGGTGAAGCAGGGATAAGGGAAAAAGGTAGGGAAAATGGGGACAGTGAAAATGGGGAGAGTGAAAATGGGGAAAATGGGGACAGTCACCTATTTCGTGGACATGCCACGGAACCGGCAAAGAGGGCGCATTGTATCCGCGTCACCAAAAGTGGCTGCGAGACACACGTCGCGAAATAGGTGACTGTCCCCATTTTCCCCCATTTTCCATTTTCGGCGCACCGACGATCTCGTCGTCGCCCACAGAGAACACAGAGAGACGGCAGGGCAAGAGTGAAAAGGTAAACGGCAAAAGGGGCCACAGTCAATGGTTCATGGTTGATGGTTAATGAACGGCGTACCGGGGGTCACGTGGTGTTCTGGTTTGGCTGAGGAAGGTCGTTGAGCCAGGCGGTGAGGTCGTAGCGCTCGTCGGTTGCTGCGTCGAGGTCGCGGGCGAGGGCCCGGGCTTGGGCGAAGGCGGGGTGCTGAGGGTCTGCCTCGGCTTCTGTCACGAGGGCGATGATCTCAAAGACTTTGAGGGACTGGTTCGCGGCGGCTTCGATCTCCTCGGTTGCGAATCCCTGCTGCTGGGCATCTTGGATCTCGTTGGTGAGGGCTTTGCTGAAGGCGGTGAGGGCTTGCCAGTCGGCGCGGCCGGCGATCGACTTCGCCATGCGGACGAACTGCTTCGTCGTGTCCACGACGCGGGTCTCGTGGAGCCCGAGGCTCCATTTGAGGGCCTCGGCCATGAAGGCGGGAGCTTTGCGCGCGTGCCCGGTGGCGTCGTGGGCGAGGGCGAGGTTGCGGAGCGTGGGGACGAGGCCGTCGCGGTCGCCGAGGTCGCGGCAGATGGCCAGGGATTGCTCGTAGCACTCGATGGCCTCGTCCCAGCGGGCGAGCTCGGCGTAGACCGCGCCGAGGTTGTTGAGAGTTTCCGCCTCATCGTCGCGCTCGCCGCAGTCGCGGAAGATAGGGAGCGCTTGCTCGTAGTAGGCGATGGCCTCATCCCAGCGGCCGAGGTGGCAATAGACCACCCCGAGGTTGTCGAGGGTGCAGCCCTCCCCGTGCCGGTCGCCGAGCTCGCGTTTCGCCTTCAGCGATTGCTGGTAGCACTTGACTGCGTCGTCCCGGCGGCCGAGGTCGTCGTAGACCATGCCAAGATTGTTGAGGGTCCGAGCCTCCCCGTGCCGGTCGCCGAGGTCGCGGAAAAGCTTGAGCGCTTGCTGGTAGCACTCCGTGGCGTCGTGCCAGCGGCCGAGGTCGTCGTAGACCAGGCCGAGGTTGCAGAGGGTCCCGGCCTCGTCGGGGCGGTCGCCGAGGTCGCGTCGGATCTTGAGTGCTTGCTCGTAGCGCTCGATGGCCTCGCCCCAGCGGCCAAGGTGCCGGTAGGCGACACCAAGGTTGTTGAGCGTGTCACCCTCCCCATCGCGGTCGCCGAAGTCGCGGAGGAGGTGCCGCGCTTGCTCGTAGCATCGCAGGGCCTCGCCCCAGCGGCCAAGGTGCCGGTAGGCGAGGCCAAGGTTGTTGAGCGTCTGGCCCTCGCCGTGGCGGTCGCCCAAGTCGCGGCAGATGGCCAGGGATTGCTCGTAGCACTCGATGGCCTCGTGCGACAGCCCGAGGCGCTGGTGGACGTTGCCGAGGTTGCTGAGGGTGGTGGCCTCGGGACGGCGGTCGCCAATGTCCCGGCTTATCGCCAGCGACTGCTGATAGCACTCGGCGGCCTCGTCCCACCGGCCGAGGCCCTGGTAGGCGGCTCCGAGGTTGTTGAGCGTTGCGCTCTCGCCGTAGGGCTCGCCGAGGTCGCGTTTGATCCGCAGGGATTCCTCGTAACACTCGATGGCGCGCTCCCAGCGGCGGAGGCGCAGGTAGGCGTTGCCGAGGTCGTTGAGGGTGCGGCCCTCGCCGTCGCGGTCGCCGACCTCCCGTCTGATCGCCAACGCGTCCCGATGGCGTGCCACGGCCTCACTCCACTTGGAGATCGCTTGGAGTATGTTGCCCATTCGGTCAAGGATGTCGGCTCGTTCCCGGCGGTTGGGCTCGGTGGCGGGCAGGTGGTCGAGTTCGCGGAGCACGCCTGAAAGCTCCTCGAGGCGCTGCCGGCGCTTGGGGACGGGGGTGGCCCAGGCTTTGTGGTCGTACGCGTCCCCGAGTATGAGCACATGGTGGTCCACTGTGCCGGGCGGCGGCCACCGGAACTCGAATACGCTGCTGCGCCAGGCGAAGAAGTCGGGAGCGGCTTCGGCGAAGCGCGACAGGGCAATGTCCGTCGTCCAAATGACGACCGGACAGCGGAGGGCCTCAGCGTAGCGCTCGCGGTAGAGGTTGAGGGAGGCGAGGGCAGAACGAACGGGATCGTCGGCGCTGAGGAGCTCCATTCCCTCGACGAAGACTGCGCGAACGCCGTCGCGCTCGGCTGAAGAGGTCAGAAGCTCCAACGGGTCGTCGGTCCCGTCGAGGCGCACGCGGGCGACGGGGATGCCGTCTGCCTGGAGGCGGTCTTCCAGCGAGTTGATCAGGTCCTCCCGCTGCGTTCCGAGATTGCATTTGGCGAAGAACAGGGCGAAGCCGTCGGCGGAGGCGATGGCCCACGCGAGGCGGTCAAGCGTCTCTCGGTTCTGCGCGTGCACCTCGGCAGCGCCAGGGACCGCCAGGTCCCGAGGGGTCTTAGGCATTGCCCTGTGCCTCCGGCGGGTGCTTGAACTTGGGCAGCTCCCTGATGGCCGGGTGGACGTCGTACCAGGCGTGGCCGTTCCAGTAAGGCAGCATGGCGGCGTAGAACAGGAGTCTCTTGTCGGGCTCGTCCTTGTCCACATCCCTGTTCGGGTCATCTGCCAGGCGTCGGAGGCGCTTGAAATCGTCGTCGGTGAGCCAGCGGGCGAAGCCGCGGGTGAGTTCCTGGCAGGCTCTGTGGGCTGCCTCCTCGGTGACCGGCGCCTCGCGGGCCTCGTGGCAGGCTGCGCGGACGAGTCGGACGAGATCTCTCGGATGGCCGCCGCTGAAGGCACAGAGGGTGTCCACGACGCCGTCCTCGAACAGCTCTGGGGCGGCGCGTTTGTGCACGATCTCCCTGAGCGCATTGAGGCCTGGGTCAAACGGCTTCCCGTCCCTCTCGGCGAGCTTCACCAGTGGAACGAAGTTCGGAGCGCCAAACAGGCTCTCGACAGGTCGGCCCTCGGGCGAGTATATGAGCGATGTGGGGACGGTATAGAGACAGTGGCATGACAGGCGATTGAGCTGGTCTGCGTGCTCAACGAAGATGCGCTTCTGCTGCTCGGGCGAGGGGACGCGATCCAGATTGTCCACAATGATGACCAGGCTCTTGGCCCGCTTGGAGCGGCGGAGCTCAGCTTGGGCGCTTATCAGGACCTCGTTTATGCGGTCCATCAACTCCTCGATTGTGTCGCTCACCATCTCCCGCACGAGCGTGCGCGACTGCTCCTTGCCCCTGATGGCAGCGAGGCACCGTGCCACGAGCTTCAGCAACGGTATGTCGATGCCGGCTCGGCCCTCTACTTGTACCTGGTATTCCTCCACGTTCTCGGTTACTCGTTCCTCAATTCTCTCGGCGAACCAGTCATGCAGGTGGGCGAGCAGCTCTTTGGGGAGGGTGACGCCGTCGTTCGCAAGATCCGCGAATACTTGGCGGGCGATCGTCAGCAGCACGTCGCCGAATTCCACGTCTTGCTCGTCAACGTACTCGGTAACCGGGAAGTAGCTGACGAAGAAGTCCATGTCTCCCAATTGCTTTGCGAGCCGGAGCAGCTCGGTGGACTTGCCGCAGCCGCGATGACCGGCCACCAGCTCGTGGATGCATTCCTGTTCGGCCGAGGAGGCCCATTCGATCTTCGTGGCGATGTCGTCAACTATGTCTTCGGAGTCGCGCGCAGGGGCGCAGTTTACCCACCACGGGCTGCCTGGCTGAAGCGGCTTTGCGGGGTCGAAGCGCCGCCAGGCCTCGGCGATGTCACGTGTGGGCTCGGCTGGATCGTGTGCGTTGGCCATGTCTCATCCCTATGTGTGCCAGGCTGCGCCGTCGGGAGCGCAGGCTCCCCTGCGCGCGCACCGCGTGGGCTTTGCTCAGATTATACTCTGTGTGGTGGCGATAGCCAAGGGTACACGGGAGCCAGCACACAAGCTAGGGGGTGGGCGAGGCCGCCGGTGAGCGCGGTGTAGCCGTCGCCGTCGTGCATTGATTCCCAGAGGGCGCCGGTGCGGTCGTCGTCCTGGATGAGGAGGGGGGCTTTGAGGTTTGCGTACCAGTCGCGTGGGCCGCCCTCCGGGAAGAGGCGGTTGAAGAGCTCTCGGGTGCGGAGGCCGGGGAGATTCGCAGTGTTTAGGTCCCACGCGAGTCCGCCGGCGTGGGCTTTGGCGTTTCGGATTGTGAGGAGGTTGGTGAGCATTGGGGCACCGGTTGAGGCGTGCCGGATACGTCACGTGATTGACAGGAGTGCATATTCGGCGTGAGGCGTATGGGGTCCTGCAAGAGAGGTAACGACAAAGCAAAAGGGAGAAGGGAAAAAGGCGGAAGGCAAAGGCGGCGCGGGACGGAGATCCCGTACGGGATGCCGCTTGCTACTCTGCGAAGTAGCTCGCTACGTAGCACGAGTCAGACAGGCACCGCGCCCTGCAATAGAGGCAAGGAAAAAGCAAAAAGGCCGAAAGGCAAAGGCAGCCGGCCCACGGGTGACCGGCTACAGTAGAGACAACGGAAAAGGAGAAAGGCAAGGAGAGGCAGGGAGGGGAAAAGGGCGGCGGGAGCGACTGTCGGCTGGTGTGAGATTCTTCGGCCGGCGGACCTCGCGGTCCGCACGGCCTCAGGATGACAGAAGAGGCGAGAGAGCGACGTGATGCGCACGAAGGGACAATCGGCCGCGGTGTTCGTTGTTGCGCTGGTGGCGGTCGCGTCATCGGGAGCCCTTACAGAGCCCGCGAGGGGGCCGCTGCGGGTGAGCGAGGCCAATCCGCGCTACTTCACCGACGGCAGCGGCAGAGCGATCTATCTCGCCGGGGCGCACGACGGGTGGGAGCTCGGAGCGCCCTTCGACGGCGATGCAGTGCTCTACGTCGCTGCTGAGGAGGGTAAGCAGATGGGCAGGAGTCAGCCGATTGAGTTCAAACATGTGGTCATCGACGCCGAAGGGCCGAAGAACCCGCATACCAAGACGGCTGGGGACGTCAATGGGGATGGCTTCGTGGATGTGGTCGTCGCCAGCAGCGCCGGGGGCCCGGTGCTCTGGTACGAGTATCCTGACTGGACCAGGCACGTGATAGCTCCGTCAGGACGATGGAGCTGCGATGCGAAGCTTGCCGACATGGACGGTGACGGCGATCTCGACCTCGTGATCTCGGAGTGGTACGGGGAGAACCGGATGGAATGGTACGAGAACCCGGGGCCGGAGGGGGATCCCGCCGCCGATCCGTGGAAGCGGCACATCATTGGCAGCCCGCGGGCGCACGATATTGCGGTGGGGGACATCGACGGCGACGGGCAGCTCGAGATCGCCACGCGTCAACAGGGGAAGGAAGGCGACGAGATCGTCGTGTGGAAGCGCCGCGACGCGGAGGCGTGGACAAAGCGCACGATGGAATGCCCCACGGGAGAGGGCCTGTCGCTGGCCGATCTTAATGCAGATGGACGCCTCGATATGGTGATTGGCGGGCGTTGGTACGAAGCGCCCGAGGACATCTTGCGTGATCCCTGGGAGGAACACATCTTCGCCGACTGGCCGCCGGACGCTGTGGTGCGAGTGGCGGACATGAACAAGAGCGGACGCCTGGATGTGGTCGTCACGCGGTCGGAGGGCCATCATCGGCTCTCGTGGTTTGAAGCGCCCGCCGATCCCAAGAGCCCCGAGTGGAGGGAACATGTAGTTGACGGCTCCGTTGATCACGCGCACAGCTTGGCGATCTGCGATATGAATAACGACGGCCAGCCCGATATCGTGACGGCCGAGATGCATCAGTCACCCCGTAAGCGTCTCATGGTCTATCTCAATGGCGGAGATCCCACGACGTGGACACGGCAAGTCATCGCGGAGACGGGTTCCCACAATCTGTGCGTCGCCGACATCGGCAACACGGGCGCCTTGGACATCGTTGGCGCGAACTGGAGCGGCGGTTACCAAGCAGTCGAGATGTGGGGACGGCAGGGAGAAGGGAGAAGGGTTAAGGGAAAAGGGGACGGCTAAAGACGAAGGATGGCGACACGGAGGTCCATTCGATGAGATGGATTGGCGTGGCATTAGCGGGACTTGCGTGCTGTCTGGCGATCCCTGGAGAGGAGAGCGGAACGGTGGTGACCCCGAAAGAGATCGATGCGCTGCTGGCCAATCCGCACATGGGCTGGCAGACGTTCCACCGCTTCGCCGACGAGGACGCAAACCTGGCCGGGCTGCCGAGCACCTCGGCGTACTTTCGGCTGTATTGGAGCGAGATTGAGCCTGCGGAGGGGGAGATCGACTTCGCCAAGTTCGATGATCTCCTGGCGCGGGCCCGGAGGGCGGGGCAGAAGCTGGCGTTTCGCGTTATGTGCACGGGCTCGGCCAGGGACTACATGTGTGTGCCCGAGTGGCTGAAGGATAAGGGCTGCCCGGGGTTCGAGTATCGGCGCCAGGGCAAGGGCGTCGTGCACTGGGTGCCGGACATGGATCACCCGATGTTCCAGGAGGCGCATTTCCGGCTGATCAGGGAACTGGGAAAGCGCTACGACGGGCACCCCGATCTGGACCTCGTGGATATAGGCTCGGTGGGACTTTGGGGCGAGTGGCACATGAGCGGCACGGGCGTGGACGTGCCCAGCCTCGAGACGCGGCTGGCGATCATTGACGCCTACTGCGAGGCCTTCCCCGAGACGCCCAAGGTGATGCTCATCGGCGACGCGGAAGGCATGAAGCACGCTATCGGCAAGGCCTGCGGATGGCGAGCGGATTGCCTGGGCGATATGGGTGGCTTCTCGAGGACCTGGAATCACATGGACGACTTCTACCTGCAGCAGATCGAGAAGACGGGCGCGGGGCAGGCGTGGAGGACGGCGCCGGTCGCCTTCGAGAGCTGCTGGGAGATGGGGAAGTGGAAGCAGGAGGGCTGGGATATCCGCTACATCTTCGACTATGGGCTGAACTGCCACGCGAGCTATCACAACAACAAGTCGGCGCCCATCCCCGAGGGCACGCGCGACGAGGTGGAACGGTTCCTGCGGAGGATGGGCTACCGGCTGGTGCTGCGAGAGCTTCGACATCCAAGGACCGCGGCGGCGGGGGATGCACTCGCGCTCGATATGGTGTGGGAGAATGTTGGAGTCGCGCCGCCATATCGGGATTATCTGCTCGCGGTTCGGCTGACGCATACGGACACGGGCAAGGCCTTCACCCACGTGGGTGATACTTCTATCAAAGGATGGTTGCCTGGGCAGAAGGGGTTCACGGAGACGGTGGGGGCGCCGGAGGGTCTCGAGCCGGGTCGCTATGAGCTTGCGCTCGCGATTGTGGATCCGGCGACGAAGGAGGTGGCCATTCGGTTGGCGATTGAGGGGAGGGGGGAGGATGGGTGGTATGCGGTGAGTCGGGTTCAGATCGCGGGGGAG